>OCHL01001592.1_pt1 | contig 13518 bp, 11 predicted proteins | sample 1538421 | NCBI WGS metagenome assembly OCHL01 (sample SAMN04571690, study PRJEB22368) | human gut metagenome | biome: human gut; material: stool | host: Homo sapiens | place: Luxembourg | collected 2012-06-01 | reverse complement strand
CCCGCCAGAGTGGCGTGCAGCGTCATGACGTTTCGTGCGTATGTTGCGCCGACTGTACAAGTCGGCGCAACTAATTAGGCATACTTAACCATAATCATGTTCATCTTATTGGCAACCAATTCGCACTGGTCAACACAGTCTTCCATGGCATCCAAAAGACGAGTCCACACCACTACGCGCATGGAATGATCGCGCTCTTCAGTATAGAGCTGACGAATAAGCTTGATATACAGCTCGTCCGCTTCATCTTCAAGTTCGTTTACCTGATAAATGAGCGACTTAAACTTGTCAGATTTCTTGCAATTACGGAAATCTGCCATTGCATGAGAAAGCGCCTCACATGAACGAACAATCAACTTCACAAACTTCTTTGCATCGTCGTGCATGAAGTGAATATCGTACATGTAGAAACGCTGAATAATTTCTTCGGTAAGATCAATTACTTCATCAAGATTTTCTGCAATACCAATAACGTCTTCGCGATCAATAGGTGTTACAAAGTCGGTAATTAAGCTTTCAAAAATACTGTGGCAAACTTCATCCGCTTCACGTTCAAGCGCATGGGCACGACCCAGACGCTCTTCAACTTGCTCCACTGACTCAAATTCGTCAACTATTTCCTTAAGAAGCTTAGCTTCTTTTACAGCAATTTCCGCTTGCGCTTCAAACGCATCATAATAGTCGAACTTTTTCTTTTTCTTCTTCAGTTCTTTTTTGGTCAGTTTAGCCATTGAGATCCCCCCCTGATGCGCTGAGCTTTACCACAATATATCAATTTGCTAATCACTTAGCTTTTCTTTATTACCTTATTGTAAACGCTCATAAGATTTCTTTTACTAAAAATTACGCCCGACTGAACGCAGCGTACCGATACCCCAACGTATCGGCACCCTTTTCCCCTACTGAAGCGTTAGTACGCGAAAGTGCCGATACTCTACCAGTATCGGCACCCTATCAGGTAAGTATTAGCAAAAATAAGCGAACACACGACGCTGTTCGTCTGCAATCGTGGTAAGCGAATTATGTCCCGGCAGCACCAAGGTATCATTGGGCAACTGCGATAAACGGCGAAGCGATGCGCGCATTTGCTTATCGTTACCACCTTTAAAATCAGTTCGGCCAATAGACCCACAGAATAAGGTGTCGCCCGAAATTAAAACGTTAGCACCATCCAGGTACTTGCCCGACTCAGCATCCAAGAACAAGCAAATTCCACCTGGCGTATGACCTGGTGTAGCAATAACTTTCCATGCCATATTTCCCAGCTTAACGGTATCTTTGTCTTTCAGCTGAACATCAACCTTGCACGATTCAGCAGGAGGATAATCCTTGGGCTGGTTTTCAATTACCGGTGTATCGATAGCCGAAGCATATACCGGAGCACCCGTTTTATCCTTAAGCGCCTTCAATGCACTGGTGTGGTCGGCATGATGATGCGTTACCACAATAGCATCCACACTGCGGTTACCCACCATCTTTAAAATGGCATCCGCATCATGTGAAGGATCTACTACAAAGGTAAAGTTGCCATCGGAAATGACATACGTATTGTTAGCAATAGGGCCTAACACCGTATATTCAATATCCACACAAGCGCCCGTTACTACCAAATTGCGCCCTTTACGCTTTACTTGTATCTTCATACACGAAATCCCTTCGTATCAACAATCACCGTAAAACGGCTTTATATCAAACAGCTTTATGCTAGCTTTTATCGCCTTTTGCGATGATCCCCTACTTTAATCTTCTTAGCCTCAGCTTAGCTTGAACTTCGGTTAAGCAAGATCAAACTTATTTTGATGCGTTTCCTGGCATCATACGGCGAGCATCAAACACGCCTTCTACCGCCTGAAGTTTAGTTAAAATGCGATCAATTTTACTGATGTCAGAAATTTGGAACAAAAAACGCATTTCTGCCATACCATCGCGGTGAGTATTGGACGAAACATTGAGCATATTTGCGCCATATTCCGAAAGGACCGATGCCACATCAATAAGCAGGTTCATACGATCAAGAGCTTCAACAATAATTTCTACGTTGTAGATAGCATCTGGCACGCTATCTTCCCAATGCACTTCGATAATACGTTCGGGATGCTGTTTAAGCTCCACCGCATTGGGACAATCTTCACGATGAACCGAAACACCACGACCACGCGTAACAAAGCCAATAATTTTATCGCCTGGTACCGGGTTACAACAGCGAGAAAGACGAACTAATACATCGTCAATACCACGCACCACAACACCATTAGAAGCATGGGTTTCATGTTTCTTCGGACGCTTTACGCTGGTGAGCATCGGAGGCATTTTGCCCGTAGCTGAAGCAGACATACCCATCAGGGGCTTTTCAGCTTCTTCGGTTCCCTTATCCACCAAAATTTTCAACATGCGATTTGCCACATGCATAGGGTTTTCTTTGCCTGAGCCAATGTTTACCAACATATCATCGGCACTCTTAAAGCCCATAGCTTCTGCGACTTGTTTCATAGCACGCATGCTTTGTGCTGAAGAAATACCCAAACCGTGCTTGCGCATTTCATGGACTAATCTATCGCGACCAGTTTGCAAATCGTCAGAACGACTCATCTTGGAAAAATATGAGCGAATCTTGGAACGAGCCGAAGGTGTTTTTACGATGTTGAGCCAGTCGCGTGAAGGCGTGGCACTTTTTTGCGTCAAAATTTCTACGCGATCGCCCATCTGCAATTGGTAGCTTAACGGAACAATGGAACCATTAACCTTCGCACCCACACAATGATGACCCACTTCGGTATGGATAGCGTAAGCAAAGTCCACTGGTGTAGAACCAAAACGCAAGCTCATCGCTTTACCTTTAGGAGTAAAAACGAAAACTTCTTTAGGATCCAGGTCGGTTTTCAGCGACTTCAAGAATTCACGGGAATCCTTCGTTTCATCCTGCCAGTCAACCATTTCACGCAACCACGCGATTTGCTTATCGAAAGAATCGTTAGACCCCTTGCCGCCCTTTTCCTTGTAGCGCCAATGCGCCGCAACGCCGTATTCACTCATACGATGCATTTCTTCAGTACGAATTTGCACCTCAAGCGGACGACCCGTAGGACCAATAACGGTGGTATGCAAGCTTTGATACATATTGAACTTCGGCATGGCAATGTAGTCTTTGAAGCGACCAGGCATAGGGTGCCACAAGCTATGTACCGCACCGAGCGCAGAATAGCAATCCTTAACGGAGGTAGTAATAATGCGAACTGCACTTAAATCGTAAATTTCCGAAAAGCCTTTTCCGCGCTTGGTCATTTTTTGATAGATGGAATATAGATGCTTGGGACGTCCCATAATTTGGGCTTCCACCCCAATTTTTTCCATTTCGCCATGCAGAATACCAATAATGGTTTCTAAGTATTCTTCACGTTCTTTGCGCGTTTCAGCAACCATGCGGGAAACCTGTTTGAACTTGGTAGGCTCAAGATAGAAGAAGGCTAAATCTTCCAATTCCCACTTAATGGAACTAATGCCCAAACGATGAGCAATAGGGGCATAAATTTCAAGCGTTTCGCGCGCCTTAAAGATTCGCCTGTCTTCACGTAAAGCCGAAAGTGTGCGCATATTATGCAGACGGTCGGCAAGCTTAATTACCACTACGCGAATATCTTTATTCATGGCAATAAGCATCTTACGAAACGTTTCAGCCTGTTCGTCAGAAAGCGTCTCGACCGAAAGTTTCGCAATTTTTGTTACGCCATCAACCAAATTTGCAATTGCTTCACCAAAAAGTTCCGTTACCTGTTCTTTGGTGGCAACGGTGTCTTCCACGGTATCGTGCAACAAAGCGGCGCACAGCGTTTCGACATCCATGTGCAAATCAGCCAAAATAATGGCTACCTCAACCGGGTGAATAACAAATGCTTCACCCGACTTACGCTTTTGACCCGCATGCATTTCATCGGCAAAATGAAACGCCTTTTCCAATAGCGCACGATCGTCATCATCCAAATACGAAGAGGTTAAACGTTCCAGTTCCACAAAACGTTCTTTAGGGTCAGAGCCAACAGGAGCAGAAGTGGACGATTTAATAGTGGGATCAACAGCGGATGGCACCAAACCCACTTGGTGAACATGAGAAGAATTCGCCATGATCTACCTCCCCTCTCCGTGATTATCAAACGGAAGTAAAGGGTGCCTAATGCGGTCTTGTAACTGATCCGCAGAACTCCCCAGCACCCAGTCTTTAAATGTCATAAATGAATCAAATTCGTCTAAACCTTCACGATACTGCACGCTATCGCTTAGTTCAACTTTTCCTTTATAGTCTACGACATATATGCTTTGTTTAACACTATTACCGCAGGCCTCATCTGACTTTGTTTCAACAAGACCCAACTCTTCAAATACCGCAACGCCCACCTGAACTTGCGCCGGTGTTACCGTGTTTCCAAACAGGCGTGTTGCTCTATGCGCTACATCATCTTCATCAAGAGTAAAAAACGATTGTCCACTTGCCTGCTGAAGAGCACGAAGGCTGCGATAAATTTGCGCCATTTCATCATGGTCAGGAGCAATACCATGCAGTAAATCAGTATTAAGCGACACATCTGGCTTACCAAACAAAAGGTGAATATGGGCTTCATCGCCATCGCGACCAGCACGACCACTCATTTGGTTGAATTCTACTTCACTAAATGGCAAGTGATACAACACCACATGACGAACCCCAGGAATATCAACACCTTCACCAAAAGCCGACGTCGCTACCAAAACCTGAAGGCTACCTTCGCGGAACAGTGTTTCAACACGTTGCCGTTCAAGACGCGAAAGACCCGCATTATAAAATCCAATAAGGGAAGCAATATGAGGTTCTTGTTTGCGTAGCTGCCGTACTAACGCCACGCTTTCCATGCGTGAATTAACATAGATTAGAGTTTTTTCTCCTTGGGCAACCAAACTTGCCAGATAACGTTCACGTTTTTTGTTGTTGCGTTGGTCTATCACAAATAAATTAGCGCGCTCGGTGTTGTCGCACACCACCTCATCAAGACTAAATGCGGTTCGGATTTCCTCTGCCACCGCTGTGTCTGCCGTAGCCGTTACCGCAAGCACCTGCGGGTTTCCTAAGTGCTGCAGCGCACTTCCCAAGCGCGTATAGGACGGACGAAAGCCCGCCTTCGAAGTTCCCACGTGATGTGCTTCATCAATGACCACAAACCCAATAGCAGAAGTTTTAGCCAATTCATCAACATGAAAATCCAAGTATTCCGGCGTAGTAAGAACAATATCAACCTCACCCCGAACAAGATCGGCCATTACTTGGGCGCGTTCTGATGCAGGCGTTGCTCCCGTTAAAACCCCCACTGTTATACCAAAGGAACCTAAGGTTCGCTCTAAGTGAAATGTCTGATCGGCCACAAGCGCACGAAGAGGATACACAAACAAACTTGCCATTTGCTTGCCCAGTGCCAATTCGGCAGCATGAATTTGAAAGATAAGCGACTTTCCTCGCCCAGTTCCCATTTACCGTAAGAACCGAACGTCCCGCATCAAGTAATCAAGCGTTTGCTGCTGAGCTGAATGCAAGGATCCTTCGCCTAAAAACGCCTGAACCAGATCCTGCCTAAACGCTACAGGGTTGGTTTGCGCCCGCTGCTGCCACATCAAACGATCTGATTCAGGACCTTCCCATTCAGGCACCTCACGCTTATCGCGTTCTGTTATGCCTGCCGTTATAAGATCTGTCACAAATTCTTTATCATCATCTTCCAAGCACGCTTCAAGACCCGCACAAGGAGAAAGTGGTGTTAGCGAAGAAATAACCGCCTTAACCGAACGACGACCTTTCCACGTATCTACCTGCAATTCGAACACAGCCTCAAGTGCGCAACCACAATTGAGCAACGTCGAAACGTTTGAACAATGGAACATGATGCAGTTAAGCGAATGCCTGCCATCGGTCAGGGTGCAGGAAAGATGGTTTTTATCCACACCAACTGCGCGACCTCCTGCCATCATTACCCCATGTGCTAAAAAGTGGGGGCTTGAATTTTCTTGTCCAAAAGGAGCAAGAAGATCAAGCTTTTCCACATTGGCAAGTGTTAGTTCACTTAAGTCGACCGAAGCATCTACCTCAATGCGAGGAATAAAATCCTCAGGAGGCAATTCATCCATGTATTTGCACAGACGTTCGGTAAATTCAGGGATTTTATCAGCTTTAAGTGTTACCCCTACCGCCGCATGATGGCCGCCAAAACGCACCAAAATATCCTGGCAGCTTGAAACCGCCTGAAACAGATTAACCTGGCCCACACTGCGGCCCGAGCCGTGAGCTTCATCGCCTTCAATAGTAAAAAGGAGCGTAGGTACTCCGTAGCGATTCGCCAAACGCGAAGCCACGATACCCTTTACTCCTTCGTGCCAGCCAACACCTGCTACCACCAGCGCACGCTGACCTTTAAACACCTGTTCAGCCTGAGCAGATGCAACCTCTGCCAATTCCGCTTCAATTGTTCGCCTGCGCGTATTGGTATCTTCGAGTTGTGATGCCAAATGAGCCGATTGCGCAAAGTCGTCACTTAACAGCAAATCAAGCGCAAGCTGGGCATTGCCCATACGACCTGCCGCATTTAATCGCGGCACCAAAGTAAAACTCAAGTTGGACGAAGTAACTGGTTTATCCGCAAAACCCGATTCCCCCAGCAAAGCCGCAATACAGGGCCTCGGGTTTTCATTGATCATACGCAGGCCTTCGCTTACCAAGGCACGATTCTGATCCCGCATAGGCATAAGATCCGCAACCGTACCCAGTGTTGCAAGGTCTACCAATTCGCGCCATAAATTAGGCTTGCCAAAACGGGAACCTACCGCCTGCATAACCTTAAGCGCAACCCCCGCACCTGCCAAAATTGCACTGGGATTATCGTTGCATTTGGGATCCACAACCGGCACACCTTCCGGCACCAAATCAGCCGGCTCATGATGATCGGTTACCACTACATCAATTCCGCGGTCAAGAAGAAGGCCTACTTCGCGTTTTGCTGCAATACCGTTATCAACCGTTACCACCAAATTTGGCTCATACGAAGCCACACGCTCAATAGAAGCATCGGACAAACCATAGCCTTCTTCGAATCGAAGCGGAATAAAAGGAGTTACCACCGCTGCTCCGCACAAGCGCAAACCACGAGTCATCAAGGTAGTCGCCGATACCCCATCCAAATCAAAGTCGCCATATATCAAAATATGCTCTTCGTTTTGAATAGCCGCTGCTATGCGGTCCACCGCCGCATCCATTCCTTCAATTGCATACGGATTTTGCCACGTGCGTTCTAAGTCTGGATGCAAAAAGTCATTTGCTGCTTCAGGAGTATCTATTCCTCGAGCCACCAAGGTTGCCGCAATAAAATGCGGAAGTTCCAGTTCAGTTGCAAGACGATGAACTACGGCTTCATCCGCCGTAGCTAAATTAATACGCGCATTCATACCATTCATACCTTATCGATTTTTCTTTTCTCGCGTTTTATTGTCGCACAAGAAAAGGGTTTCTCTCATAAAGAGAAACCCTTTGAAGTTAAGCGGTTATGAATGCCTATCGATTGAACACGTTTTGCGTTTTTTCAAGCCCTACGTTAAGTAACGATTCCACTGCATCCGCGCCTTGAACGCATGCCTGGTCAAAGTCGTCCTTTGCCTCTTTGCGCGGTGCCTGCAAAACGAAATCAACCACACTCATCCGTCCGGGAGGCCTGCCAATACCAATACGTACCCGCAAAAAATCACGCGTTCCCAACTTATCAATTATGGAACGAAGCCCGTTATGTCCCGCATGGCCGCCATCTTTTTTCACACGAACCGTTGCAGGATTAATATCCAGTTCATCATGAATGACAATTAGTTCTGCAGGAGCTTCATCGAAGTCTTTGCAAAGGTGTGACACCGGCCCCCCAGAAAGATTCATAAAGCTTTGCGGTTTTGCCAAAATTACTTTTTCAATTTCCCCTGAATTAAGACGAACCTTAGCTTCACCCACCAAAGCACCACACGTATTTTTCCAATACGTAACTCCCCAGCGCTCGGCCAGTAAATCAATTACCTCAAACCCTGCGTTATGGCGGGTATGGGCATATTCATCTCCAGGGTTTCCTAAACCAACAATTACTTGCATCTAAAAACTACCCTACAGTGCAAATTCAGGATCAAACAAAGAAGCAACCGATTCGTTGGAATATACGTTGTTAATAGCGCTTGCCAATAAGGAAGCCACTGAAATAACCTTAATCTTGCCCGTCTGGCGCTCAGGCGGTACGGCAATGGTGTTGCATACTACCACTTCTTCAATCTGAGAATTCTCCAAGCGCTCGTAAGCAGGACCAGAAAATACCGGATGGCTTGCACATACGAAAACGCGTTCTGCACCCTTTTCCTTCAAGGTTGCAACCGCAGCGCACAGCGTACCTGCCGTATCGATAATATCGTCGTTAACGATACAGATCTTGCCCGTTACATCGCCAATAAGTGCCGTAATTTCTGCCTTGTTATGACCGGGACGGCCCTTGTGCATAATTGCCAGATCGGCATGAAGCATGTCGGAAAGCTTCTTTGCTGCTTTTGCACGACCAACGTCAGGACTTACAACACACAGTTTATCCTGATCCAGGCCCTTCTTGCGGAAGTAATCGGCAAAGATAGGAAGTGCTGTTAGGTGGTCAACCGGTTTATCGAAAAAGCCCTGAATCTGGCCCTGGTGCAAATCGATGGTAATCATGCGATCAATACCCGATACGGTCATCAAGTTTGCCACCAGCTTTGCCGTAATAGGCTCACGAGCAGCCGCTTTACGATCCTGACGAGCATAACCATAGCAAGGTACTACCGCATTAACTGTACGAGCGGAAGCGCGCTTTGCTGCATCAGCCATAATAAGAAGCTCCATCAATGCTTCATTTACATTGGGAGTAGAGGTTGATTGAACAATAAATACATCCGCACCACGAACGCTTTCCAAATAACGTGCATAAATTTCGCCATTGGAAAACTTTTCAAGCTTAACGTTGCCTAAGGTAGTTCCCAGTTTGGTAGCAATTTCCTCAGCAAGTTCGGGGGCGGTTGAGCCCGCGAAGATCGCCATGGTTTTTGTCATATTGCTCATTTGCTCTTTTTCCTTTCATTCCAATGTTCGATCTCCGTCTGACGGGCGCGACCCAAACCAAGAGCTCCCGCAGAAACGTCCTTCGTAATTACCGAACCCGCACCAATAAGCGAGTTTTCGCCAAGAGTAACCGGAGCGACCATCATAACGTCGCTACCTACAAAGCAGTTATCCCCAATAGTAGTGGGCCATTTCTTTTCGCCATCGTAGTTGCACGTAATGCTTCCCGCTCCGATATTTACATCACGACCAATGGTTGCATCCCCAATGTAGGATAAGTGAGGAACCTTAGAACCTGGCCCAATCGTAGACTTTTTAATTTCCACATGAGTGCCTGCTTTAGCATGCTCACACAAATAAGTTCCAGGACGAAGGTAAGCGCGTGGACCACACGTAACGCCTTCTTCCATAGTGGCTTCAATGCCTACGGTTTCTTCGACCGTGCAATTAGGGCCAACTACCACATCGGTAAGACGGGAATTAGGACCAACAACGCTGCCAGTTGCCACCGAAGTGGAACCCAGCAAGAAGGTCATGGGCAACAGCTCTACATCTTGTTCGATAGTTACGTCAGGCCCAATCCAAGTGGTAGTAGGGTCCATCATGGTAACGCCCGCTGCCATATGGGCTTCATTGATGCGCTGTTGCAAAATGCGCGTTGCCTGCGCAAGCTGAATACGAGAATTAACACCCAAGCATTCGGTAAAATCTTGCGCCTTAAGCGCCAAAACACGCTGACCGCGCTTGCGCGCAATACCCAATACATCGGTAAGGTAATATTCGCCCTGCGCATTGTCAGTCGAAACTTCTTCTAACGCTGAAAACAAAAGCTCAATATCAAAACAGTAAAAACCAGAATTGCATTCTGTGATCTGTGCCTGTTCAGACGTGCAGTCTTTCTGTTCAACGATTTCCTGCACATCGCCCGCATCATCGCGAACAATACGTCCATATCCAAAAGGATCGAGTGCTTCCATGGTTAGAACAACCACGGCAGCATTGTTTTCTTCACGTGTGCGAACAAGTTCTTCAATCGTAGAAGAACGCACTAAAGGAGAATCGCCCGTTAATACCACAAGCGAGCCACTTTTTTCTGCCAGAGCCTCTTTGGCAACCAAGACAGCATGAGCGGTACCAAGCTGCTCTTCCTGCACCACCATCGTAGTGTCAGAAAGCAGAGGTTCTACCTGTTCACGACCGTGTCCAACAATGCTTACGATAGAATCAATGCCCGCTTCATGAGCGGCATCGACAACCCAACGAACAAGAGGCTTTCCTAAAATCTCATGAGCGACTTTGGGCTTTGACGATTTCATACGAGTGCCTGCACCCGCCGCAAGAATAAGTGCTGATGCTTCCAATGAACGCCTTTCCCTTTAAGCGATACGTTTGTGCATCGATTCCGACGTTATGCGTTATGCGTTGCACGCCAAACGCGCCAAGCAGGCAAAGCCTATAAAGCGCCATTTCTCGATGCGTTCCACAGTATAACAGTCCTTGCGCTTTCATGTATTCCCAACAAAGAAACCCCTTCGCAAGGAAGGGGTTTGAGGTGTTAATTCTTGTTAAGGAAAGACGGTGAAACCGCAATCCAAATGCGAGACAAAAACCGCATCACACTACTTTTGCTGCTCCAGAAGAAGCAAGGCGCTACAAAGCGCATCCAAAAGCACAATAGCGTAATGCTGGGCTGAACGAGCAGCACCTGCGTCTTCCCATCCTTCATTCGTAAGACGTACTGCCATACGACGATCATGATGTTCGGTTGCTTGAATTGCTTGTGCCATACGCACACCCAAGCTATCTTCATCTTCAAATTCGACCACCGGAATTACAGAAGCTGGCTTTTCGTCTCCCACTAAAATTTGTACAAAAAGTGTACTCCCCTCAGGCGGAACCAAGAGCGAATCAGCGCTCATTACCTTTGAGGTAGGGTTTGTTGCAAGTGCAAGATTTGACATACGAGCAGCAACTGATCGGGTGAATTCATTAACCCCATACAGGCAAATAAAAGTTGATTCCAGCACATCAGCAGCACGAGCAAACCCCAAATGAGGCATAGCGGTAAAGGAATCCTTGCCTTTCCAGGAATGCTGCAAGTGATTCAGTGCACGAAACGTAAAAGCGCCCACAATGCCATCGGAAGGAAGACCCATGTTCAGCTGAAAACGACGAACCGCATCTTCGGTATGCGCCCCAAAAATGCCATCTTTTTCGCCACAGGAAAAGCCTAAAGCAGAAAGGGCCTCTTGCAGGGTGCGCACATCGCGTCCGTGGAAAAAGGGTACGCGCAGAAATAGATTACGATCGCCTAATTCAAACGATTCGTCCACAAGCTTATTCCAAACAAGCTCATCCACTTCTTGACGAGGGTCGATACCACAGGCAACACAAAGCTGCGCCACTGCATTAGCAGTTTTTGCATCAAACGTGCCCGTAATGGCTTCTTCTGCCAAAAATCCTGCCGTAGCCAATCTTCTCTGAACGTCTAAAACGGCAGCTCCCGAATCATTCCTACGAATTGGATCCATACTTCCCCACTACTTCAAACGATCAACAAACCAATTTGCCATAGAAACAAGCAAGTCACGCGCGGGAGATTTAGGAAGAAGCGCCACAAGACGTTCTTGCGCATTTGCCGTAAGGCGTTCCGCATAAGAACGAGCGTATTCAATACTTCCCGATTCGCGCATAATTTCAACTGCTTCTTCTAAAATAGCAGGATCGGTTTCCTTAGAAGAAAGAATTTCAATTAAACGATCGCGCTTAGCTGAATGTTGAAGCGCATGAACTACTACAAGAGTACGTTTACCTTCAGTAATATCACTGCGATAATCTTTTTCTTTTGCCTCCTTGGTACCTACCAAGTTCAACAGGTCGTCCTGAATTTGGAAGGCCAAACCGGTATCAAGACCATAGGAGCGCAAACCTTCAATTTGCTCTTCACTACCACCACCAACAAGGGCACCAACCGCCAAAGGAACCGCCCCTGAATAATGTGCGGTTTTATGGATAGCCATAGCAAGATAATCTTCAGGAGTAATGTCGTAACGACTATCGCGCGCCCAACCAATATCAAGCGCTTGGCCCTCAACGGTATTTTGTGCCATAGATACCAGTTCGATTGCCACGCGAACCTTCAACGAATCTTCCAACTGCGGATCACGCATAACGATACCGTTAACAATCGAAAGAGCCAAGTCGCCGGCGTTGATAGCAAGACCAATGCCCTGCGTAAGATGCATGCAAGGCTCACCACGGCGCAGCGTTGCATCATCAGCAATGTCGTCATGAATAAGTGCTGCGGTATGAAAATGCTCAATTGCTGCTGCAGAAGAAAAAGCCCGAGAAGGATTTCCCCCCACCGCCGCACAGGCAGCGACGCAAATTAAAGGACGATGACGCTTTCCTCCGTTTTCGCTGTATTTGCGCAAGGGAGCATACAAATACGTATCCATATCGGGATGCGTTCCGGAAGGAATGAAGTGGTTTATAATTTCGCCTGCTTTTTCCGCATAGCGATTTAAATACAATTCAAAAAGTTTGGGAGAATTTGCCTGCGCATTCACTTCTTGAGTGAGCGCTTCGAAATCTTCAAAATTAATTGTTGTGACGTTTTGAGCTTCCACGGACGAGGAAAAATCTGACATATCAAACGCTTTCCATGAGAAACGTACTTATACCTTATTTCGCATGACAAAGCTCAGCATGTGAGAGGATAAGCCTGTTATGCAGATCGCTAACATAAAAGAACTGGTAGGAGCGGTGGGACTCGAACCCACAAGCCCGAAGGCGGCGGATTTTAAGTCCGCTGCGTATGCCAATTCCGCCACGCTCCCGTGATTCCTTCGTAACGAACGCCTATTATCATAGCAAAAATAATTATTTGCAAGGCTTGAACGCCGAAGTTGTAAGAAAGTCTTAGCTTCCTTGCGGCAAAAAATCTTGTTCCGTAAGAAGAACTCCTTGTAATATATCAGATTCACTCACGGTAAATGAAGAACAATTTGCCAAAGTTAATACTTCCAGCAAAATTGCCAGGCCCGCCACAATTACGCTTGCACGAGCGGGTTCTAATCCTACCACGCCTTTACGTTGTTCTAAAGGCATTTGGCGAAGATTTTCAAAAATTCGCTCAAGAGTTTCGCGTGGTATCACCGTGTTGTGTACTTTCGCAGAATCATACACTTCCATATGTTTATCGATAGCAACCACACTGGTAGGAGTTCCGGCAACCGCAATAATACGATCGATCATGCACCCCTGTGCTTGCGCTTTATCAAAATATGTCTGCATATGATCACGTACAAAAGCACGCAGTTGATTACACTCTTGCACACTCGGAGGATCGCCCGCTAAGAAACGCTCCGTCATACGACGACACCCGATATTAAACG
>OCHL01001553.1_pt1 | contig 13798 bp, 6 predicted proteins | sample 1538421 | NCBI WGS metagenome assembly OCHL01 (sample SAMN04571690, study PRJEB22368) | human gut metagenome | biome: human gut; material: stool | host: Homo sapiens | place: Luxembourg | collected 2012-06-01 | reverse complement strand
ACCGTAACTACAGTTTCCGATATCTATTCTCTTGGGAAAGTGTTAGAAGCACTCGCCAGAGCATGCACACCTGACTGTTCTGAAACACTCACGCATATTATAGAAAAAGCGGCCGACCGGAATCCGGATTCCAGATACCAGACAGCCACAGATCTTATGCTTGCACTGTCAGAACTTGCCGGGGGAAAAAATCCGGTCAAAAAAGGTCTTATCTTCCGACAGTCATCCAAAAAGAGATATTCTGCGTGTCACTCATTTGCACATCTCATAAAAAACATAGCCGTGATCGGCAGCCGTTCCGGTGCCGGTGCAACATTTTTTTCAGTATCCCTGGTAAACACACTGAATCACAGACATATTCCCTGCTGTTATATACCAATGGATCATTCTGACAACCTTATATCCATGACCCAGACAGGGATTTCGCTCACAGAACACGAGGGAATCTTTCAGTCAAAAAATTTTACCGCCACTCCCCGTTATGGTCCCGGAATTGAAGATCCTGTTTTACCATCTGTCATCCGGGTAAGGGATTTTGGCACTCACACCAGCGAATATTCTGACTTTGGTCATTTCGACCTGACATTTATCCTGTTAAGCGGCAGTCCATGGGATTTTGCAGATACACTGTCTTTTATCAGCCGGCTTGAAAATACTGGATCTTACATATATATCTGCAACCATGGCAATAAAAATGCTGCAAAAAAATATGCCAGATATCTGAAAAATCCGGTCTATTGTTTTCCTGAAGACACTAATCCTTTTTATGTGACTCCAGAGAAGGAACGTCTTATTATGCAAATTCTACAACGAAAGGAGCTGATACATCATCCGGAACATCGGAAAAACTGACTTAAATAAGAGACTTACCATAGGTATTTTAGGCTGCACAGCCGGTGCCGGTGTAACACACCTTGCAATTACACTTTCAAACCTGTGCCATTCCAAGCTGCATAAAAAAACTGCACTGTTAGAGCTGCATAAGAGAAAAAACCTTTCAACGATTCCCTCTGAAACCACGCTCCCATGCAGATGCGGGTTTATGGGTAACCGGACTGTTTTTGACATTCATGGAGTAGATTACTATCCGGACATAACACCGGACGAACTGCCGGAGCTATATAATCAGGGATACCATATCCTGCTCCTTGATTTTGGAAGTTTTAATGAATGCTGTATCAATGAATTTCTGCGCTGTGACAGAAAACTTGTCATCGGAAGTCTCGCACCATGGAATATCAGGCAATATCGGGAATTATTAGAATCGATCAGTCACTATACAAACCTTGGGGAAGGTTTTTACTGTCTAACACGAACGGAAAGTCCAAAACAGATTCGTGATTTTTCCCGTCTTTATCAGATTTCCATAAGCAGTGTTCCATCCATTCCGGATCCATTTTATATAAAGAAAGAACACTTTTCCATTCTGCAGGAATTTATCTGCTGAAAAGTTTCTGCACAAAACATTTTTTTAATATATCACATAATTGTAACCAGCGAATTTCCTTTTGGGAACAAAGGACTTTGATCCGCTTTGTCATACAGTAAGTAATAACGGGGGATAACTACATTGGATTCTAAACATATGAAAAAGCTTTATTTAGAGCTCTCTTCCTTAGAACATATGGGGACAACCATCTGGTTCGAAGGTGTGCCAAGCAATTCAAAAGAGGTCACAGAAGAAAATTCTTACATGAGAGATTATATATTCAACGAGGGGGTGTTAACAGAATTACATTTTGATAAGATCAAAAAAACGAACCTTTGATAACGGTCTGTACATTTTGCAGACAGATCCGGTATCATAACAGTTGACAGGGATGGAGTACCTCAATGCCCACCCGGTCAGAATAAGAAAAAATATCTAAGACGATATACAAATCCGACAAAAAGAAACGGCAGAGTTTTACCGAACATAAGCTCTGCCGTAAAATAAGAGTAAATAACTTTGAATTTACATATCATTATGCTACAATAGGAACACAAACGATAATTCTTAAGAAGAAGAGGGTTCTTAACATGAAGAAAAAATTTGTCCCTATTTTGGCTGCCGGCGCTCTGATCGTCGTCATTATCTGTTTTATGCTTCTCGGAAGCATCATAGAAAAATATACACCTTCCAAAGAACATATGAATTTATCTGATTATTATAATCTGTCCGGCGAACAGGACGTAGCCCTGATCTTAGATAACCAGATTCTCGACGCAAAAGGAAAACTCCTTAACGGAACTGTCTATCTTGATTATGAAACTGTATGTTCTTATCTGAATGACCGTTTTTACTGGGATCACAATGAAAACAAACTTCTTTACACAACTGCAACAGATTTGATTTCTGCGGATGCAGACAGTACCAGCTATTATGTGACAAAGGATTCTCATTCCTTAGATCACCCAATTGTCAAGGCGGATGCCCAGACTGCATATATCGCAATCGACTTTTTAAAACTGTACTCCGATTTCTCCTATGAAGTACTTGACTCACCAAACCGTGTAATTCTTACGACTGCCTGGGGTGACTACACCACTGCGCCGGCGAAGCAAAAAACACAGCTCCGTCAAAAAGGCGGCATCAAGAGTCCGATCCTCGCAGATATTGGCAAAAACACGGAAGTTACTGTTTTAGAAACAGGAGATACCTGGACAAAAGTATCCACTGCAGAAGGAATCATCGGATATATCAAATCAAAAGCACTTGGCGCAACATCCACAAAAACGCTGACCAGCGATTATGTTGCGGAAGAATTTACACATATAAAAAAAGATTTTAAGATCAATATGGCATGGCATCAGATCACAAACGCAGATGCCAATACAACCATTGCATCCGTGCTTCAGAACACCAAGGGGATCAATGTTATCTCCCCTACATGGTTTTACCTGAATGACAATAACGGAAACATTGCCTCACTTGCAAGCTCCGACTATGTAAATTACTGCCACCAGAAAGGTATTGAAGTCTGGGCACTTGTAAGCAATCTGGAAAACAAAGATGTCGACACCACATCCGTTTTAACTTATACATCCAAACGTGAGAACCTGATCAATAACCTGATCTCCGCAGCTATTCAATATAATTTTGACGGTATCAATGTTGACTTTGAAGCATTAAGTTCTGAAGTCGGTGACTCTTATATTCAGTTCATACGGGAGTTGTCATTAAAATGTGCAAACAATGGCATTGTTCTTTCCGTGGACGATTATGTTCCCAGTAGTTTTACTGCATTCTATAATCGCGCAGAACAGGCAACTTTTGCAGACTATGTTGTTGTCATGGCATACGATGAACATTATGCCGGTTCTGAGGAAGCAGGATCTGTAGCTTCGATCGGCTTTGTAAAAGAAGGCGTTGCCAATACCTTAAAAGAAGTTCCGGCAGATCAGCTGATCTTAGGCATGCCGTTTTATGCCCGTGTATGGTCCGAGACACCTGTTGATGACACCACAGGTGCTGACAGCACAACACAGACATCCGATAACAATAATAACGACACTGATGAAACAGACAATGCTGCTGCCGATGCCCAGGCTGCCGATGAAGCTGCTGGCACCAGTGACTCAGCCGACAGCTATCAGCTTTTTACACTGGATTCCTATGCAACAAGCATGTCAGAGATTCAAAAACTGATCAGTACAAATGCTGCCGAACCGGTATGGTCAGACATTGACGGTCAATATTATGTACAATACGAAAACAATGGTATCACTTACAAAATATGGGTGGAGGATGCTGCTTCCCTGGAAGAGAAATTAAAAGTCCTTCAGGAAAACCAGCTTGCCGGCGGCTCCTTCTGGAAACTTGGTTTAGAGCTGCCTTCTATCTGGGACACTATCATTAAATACATCAATTAAATACAATCATTCAAATATTCAATCATTTTATTATGACATAAACCCCGGATATCGTGAATATTTTATAAAAACGATACTCCGGGGTTTTTATGAAAAAAAAGATAGAACTTATCATGGCTGTCTGTCTGGTGATCGCCGCATTTTTTCTTGGAAGTCAAAGCGCCATACTTGTACAAAACAGTCACATAGACACAAAAGGCACACCGGACACAGATTCCGCACATAATACAGAGCTTACCGGGGACACCGGACAGACCAGCTCACCTTCCGGTAATTTATCGATCGTGATCGATGCCGGGCACGGCGGTATCGATCCCGGCAAAGTCGGCACCAATGACGCACTGGAAAAGGACATCAATCTTGCGCTGGCACTGAAACTTCGGGATAAATTCAAGCAGGATTCCATCCGGATTATCCTAACACGCGACTCGGACATCGGTCTTTATTCTGAGGGAAACACCAACAAAAAAGCGGAAGATATGCAAAACCGCTGTAAAATCATCACGGAGGCAGCCCCCATCTTTACGGTCAGCCTGCACCAGAACAGCTATCCGTCTCCGGAAGTCTGCGGTGCACAGGTATTTTATTTTGGTCAGTCGCAGGATGGAAAAAAACTGGCAGATACGATCCAGGACAGCCTGATCGCAAATGTTGATCCTGATAATCACCGCGTTGCAAAAGCAAATGAAAGCTATTATCTGCTCAAAAAAACACCCACACCTACCGTTATTGTAGAGTGTGGGTTTCTAAGTAATCCGACAGAGGCAGATCTTCTTTTGACAGACGACTACCAAAATAAGCTCGTAAATGCCATATATATCGGTATACAAAATTATCTATCGGAATCCATGTAGTCCGAAAATCAATTTTTATGCCTCCTGTGCGATTGTCCCTTTTACTGCTTTGATAAAATGCTCTGCAATTCCATACAAACGTGAGGTCTGCACACGGTAAGTATCCTGATCCTCAGAGACTGACGTTTCATCCTCTGCATCAACTCCAAATGCTCCCATGGAAAAATGATTCAGATCAAGGTCCTTTATGTGTGCACAGTGTAATTCTGTAACATCATCATTCTCTCCGCCAAGCGAATCCATAAGATTCTGTACCTGTTCTTTAAAGAGTTCTGCCGTCTCCTCTGAATCTGTGGCGACCAGTCCATGTATACCATCTTCCTTTGCCTGGAATGTCGCCGCGATCTTTCCGCGCAATTCACTTTCCATCATGATATCGACGATTCCTTTTTTGTCCACACCGCGCACGATTTTAACAGAAACATTCATAAGTTCATCATTGACCATTACTGGAACAGCATACTGCTCTTCTTTTGCAAGAATACTGTTTACGGAAAGCTGCGCGGAAAGCATTTTCATCTCACGCACATCAAGACTCGTCACATGATCGCTGTTTATCATCGTCTTCATCACATTTTCTGCAAGTTCGCCTAACTTCTCCTGCGCAGCCGCCATATCTGCCGGTTCTGAAACAGCTTCTCCAAATTCCTCTAACAATTCCTGCTTAATTGCTTCTAAATCATCCGCATCTACCTGATTGTCTCCATTGTGGTCTGCCATACTGCTTCCAAAAATCTTACGAAACATCTGATTACGCTGGTTGAGCATGGATTCCATTGCCAGCACATTTGATATTGTATTTGGAATATCATATTTATCCAAAATACGATAAATACTCTCATCCGCATTTGCTGCCTGCTCTAACTGCGCAAGCTGCTCTTTTGCATAATCTGCATCAATGCCACTCTCATCTGCCTGTTCTTTTGCCAGCTCCAGCGCTGCTTTAAATTCCTCCGGCGTCATGTTCTCCCAGTCAGAATCCTGATCAAACAACACTTTCGCACGCTCCGGTGTCAGTAATTCCGAAGCATCTTTTAAGCAGTTATTCTGATAGGCTGCCTCAATCTGATCCGTAATCGAGCTGCCATTGGATGTCCCGGATACGCCATTAAAATCAGAATCTACAGAATAATCCATCTTATTGCTGCGTTTTTCAGACCGCACAGCTGTCAGAAGATTTTTCATCGTAAGGGGCGATCCCTGCTGTATCAGTGCACCGATTGCTGCACCATCTGTATTTTCTACCTGTCGGATCAGACGATAGATTCCTATATAAGAGCTTCGCTCCTCCTCACTGATTTCGTGATTCTGTTCCATTTTCCAGAGATATTCACTGAATCTGCGGTTATCCTCCCTACCAGACTCCTCGCTCTTAATGTTCTCTGCCTCCTGGTTTAACGATGTAAAATCCATTTCCAGTGGGTTGATCCCGCGTTTTATCATCTGTGTGACAACCGCCGGAGTCATATTTTTAAAGACACGCTGCACTTCTTCATCTGCTGCTTTCATCTGAAACACAGAATCCTGGGTGATCTCGATACTGTTATATCCAAGAATCCGAACCGCACGACGGTTTTCATCCGTCAGTTCCATATCAAGGTCGTTTAAAATATCATCCACGTTACGGAATGCCTTCTGGATGGAATCCCCCAGATCAGTTCTCGGTGCTGTCATCAGGGTCTCATACTGCTGACTTGCCTTTTCAAAAGAACTTTTCAGTTCCATACCGGCTTTATGGACACCATTGATCGTCGACACCTCGGCATCTTTCATTCCAAGCACATATGCCGGAACATAACGCATATCGGAAACTTTTTTATCGACCTCTCTAAAAAGTTCCACCTGCTCGTCGTTCACATCCACACCTTCAGATATCAGGAGATTTTTATAATATGCATTTTCCTGATCCTTCAGCTGTTCCACCAGTTTTACCAACGGCTCGGTGTCAATGGAAACCCCCTGTTTTAATAGACGGTAATTTGCTTCCACCGTCATTGCAAGACGAATTTCTTCTAACTGTCTGCGTGCCGTCAGAAGCTGCTGCCCTTTTGGGGTATAACTCTCGTTCGCAATGCTCTGCGCTGCATCCTCACTCTGAGCTTCAGGTGATGCCACAGTTCCCACCGTCTGGCTTTCTGATGCCGCCGTTCCCGATGTCCGATTTGCCGCAGCTTCCCTTAAACTGTCCAGGGTAAGTGGCAATCCTTTTTCCACGATATAAGCAAGATCTTCATCCGTGGCATTTTCTACGGTATCCACAGCGTCTTTCGCCTGCTCCATCCATGTATAGCCGGACAGGATCACCGCATCCTGTGCGCTTTTCCCTTCGCTGACCGCCTCTGCTGCAAGTGCGGCAATATCTTCTGCCCCCGTGGTCAGTCCCGTCTGGCGCAGAGCCTGTGCATAAGTAAGATTCTCCTTCGTCAGCGGTATATCATTTTCTAACATCCACTTACTGGTTGCAATGGTATCATCATTTACTTCCAGTCCTGCTGATGCGATCACGTTTTTCACCTGTGGAAGGAAGGACGAAATATCCTGCTGTTCTGCCGAAATATAGCCTGCACTTGCAGAATGCTCAGCAAAATATATATTTCGCACCGTAGGCTCTAACCGATTATCAATCAGATATTTTACAGCGCCATCATCCAATGCGGATAAAGAATCCGCCATATTTACTGTCTCTGCGATCTGTTTAAAATTATCATCCGCAAGCGGCAGATCCGCTTCCCGCAGACTGTTTGCGATCTGAACTGCAAGTTCCGGACTGCCCGTGATCTGTGCAAGCTGTTCGAGATCAAGATCATCTCCAAATTTAGAAATATCCACCCCCGCCTTTGCCAGCTGTGCTTTGATCTTATCCGTCACGGTCACGATCTTATTGCTCGTGGTATCATCCAGCGAAAAGCCATCCTCCTGCATTTTTTCATAATCTTCCGGTGAAGTAGTTTCCGCAAGCACAGCCATCTGTGCTTTTCGCTCGCCTGCATCCATGGAACCGGACTGCTCTATTTCATCTATGACCGTCTTTTTCTCTTCTTTTGCCGGATTCAGATAAGTAATCTCTTTTGCCTGAAAAGACGTAGTTCCTGCAGATTTTTTACTACTCTCTGTCTTTACCGCATCCGCAAACATCTGAATTCCGTTTTTTTCTTCCACGGCGCCTGTCTGCGGCATTAAATCCATCACGCCCTTATTCTGCTGCTGTTGGTTATCTATTCTCATGATCCGACTCTCCTTGTCATTTCTGTTCTTACATACTTTCCGTACAGTTTTTCCTTGCCTGATTTCTGCTTTTCACTCAGTTATATCTGACCAATCCGGTTATATCAGGACAAAAGAATGGCGCATACTTTCACTTCCCTGAAATATCTGCGCCATCCATAGCTGATGTATATATCGGATACATCAGCACATTTATTAAGTTTTTCGATACGATTCCAAACGCTGTTCTGCTATTTTATACAGTTCTTAATAGCGGAATACTGCCACACCAAAGCCCGGAAGCGGATATGCAAACGAGTATGGTCTTCCATCACATTCCTTCGACACAGATTTATAATTTACCGGACGCTCTTTGCCGCTTCCGCCAAATTCTGCATCGTCACTGTTTAAAATCAGTTTATAAGTCTTGTGTTTTGGTACGCCTACGCGGTAGTCGCTGCGTTCCACCGGTGTAAAATTGCATACAAAAAGCAGATTATTCTTTCCGTCTTTGCTCTTTCTGATAAAGCTGAAAATACTGCGCTCAGCATCATTTGCATTGATCCATTCAAATCCACCCCAGCTGCTGTCAAGTTCATAGAGTGCCGGATTTTTCTGATAAATATGTAATAATTTCTTTACCCAGTTCTGCATATGCTTATGATCCGGGTTTTCCAGCAGATACCAGTCTAATTCTCTCGCCTCACTCCACTCCTGAAGCTGTGCAAATTCCTGTCCCATAAACAGAAGTTTTTTGCCAGGATGTCCCATCATAAACGCATAGCCGACCATCAGATTTTTAAATTTATCTTCCATCTCGCCCGGCATCTTATTGATCATGGAACATTTCAGATGTACCACTTCGTCATGGGAAAGCACAAGAATGTATTTCTCACTCTCGTTATAACTCATGGCAAAAGTCATTTTGTGGTGATTATCTTTGCGGAAATACGGATCAAGTTTCATATAATCCAGGAAATCATGCATCCATCCCATATTCCATTTATAACTGAAATTCAGTCCGTCATCTTCCACACGGCCGGTGACTTTCGGCCATGCCGTAGATTCCTCAGCGATCATGACTGCTCCCGGGTTTCTTCCAAGGATCAGTGTATTGACATGCTTAAAAAACTCCACTGCCTCAAGATTCTTATTATCACCGTATTTATTCGGAACCCACTGTCCCGGCTGCTTTCCATAATCCAGATATAACATAGATGCCACTGCATCCACACGCAGCCCGTCAATATGATAATGCTCGATCCACATCAATGCACTGCCGATCAGGAAATTCTTTACTTCATTCTTGCCGTAATCAAATATCTTTGTACCCCAGTCCGGATGTTCTCCTTTTCTTGGATCCGCATATTCATACAGACATGTTCCATCAAACTCAGCCAGTCCATGTGCATCTTTCGGGAAATGCGCCGGCACCCAGTCTAGGATCACACTGATCTTGTGCTTGTGACATTCATTGATAAAATATGCAAAATCCTGCGGCGTTCCATAACGGGAAGTCGGTGCATAATAACCGGTTACCTGATATCCCCAGGAACCGTCAAACGGATACTCAGAAATACCCATCAGCTCAATATGTGTATATCCCATCTCCTTCACATACGGGATCAGATATTTCACAAGATCCCTATAACTGTAAAATCCGTCATCCTCTCTGCCCGGATGGCGCATCCAGGATCCCGGATGTACCTCGTAGATCGCCATAGGTTTTGCATAGATATCTTTGGTCTTTGCACGCTCTTCCATCCATTTTTCATCGGTCCACTTAAAATGCTCTATATCCGTGACGGCAGATGCCGTTCCCGGACGAAGCTCTGCATAATTTGCATATGGATCCGCCTTATAGAGCCGTTTTCCATCTTTCGTCTCTATCAGGTATTTATACAGTGCACCTTCCTCGATCCCCGGAATAAACAATTCGAATATTCCCATGGTATCCGGCTCTAACCTTGTCATTTCATCTGCCGTTTCATCCCATCCGTTAAAAGAACCAATCACCCATATTCTTGCGGCATTCGGAGCCCACACATCAAAACATACTCCACGAATTCCATATTGATCCGTAAAATGAGCCCCCAGTTTCCGGTAAATCTCGTAATGCGTCGCCTGTCCAAATAAATAGCGATCCAACTCTGAAAAATTAGCCATACCCTTACACCCCTTTATTTTTATGTCATGATTATAGCCTGTATATTTTAGATTCCAAAATCTTTTTCGCGAAGAATCACATAATCTTCATCATCATATCTTCTGGACGTAATAATGCTAAATGCTTTTCGTAAACCGCCCTTCTCAGATTTATGAATCGCATCGTCCACAATCTCTTTTACCTCTGTAAGCGTTGTTGCCTTATCATATTTCTGAATATTGCTGATACTGTTGTAAAGTGCCAGAATACCCATCTCATCTATTGTATAGCCAAGTTCGTTTGCATACGCTTTCGCAAATGAAACAAGCTCATCACTGGTAAATATCGGAATATTGATCTTCTCAGAGAAACGGGAAGCAAATCCTTCATCTCTGCCGAGTGCCTTCTCAATTCCACGGTGTGTATCTTCCATAATGACAAATAATCCGCTTGTATCACTTTTCAGAAGAAGTGCCAGCCGGACTGCCGTTTCTTTGGAAATATCTCCGGCTTTCTCTATGATCAGACAGCCCCCGGAAATTTTCTTTAACAGTGATGCTACATCCTTTTTATTCAGTGCGGAAGCTTCAATCTTTCCAACCTTTCCTTTTGGTTTTCCGGTTTCTTTCTGAAGTGCTTTCACCATAGCCGTTGCAAGGACTGTTTTGCCACTTCCGCTGCCACCCTGGATCACCATATTTCCGGTAGAAGCATCCTTTCCTGTTATCAGATGTCTTGCCGCACCTGTAAGTGCCTGACAAATCTGTTCTTCCATTCCCTTGATCGAAACAAAATAGGTAAATATCCCCCGAAGTTCTTCACCCAGTGATGTAACTGCCTCAAAACCGGTCTCATCCTCAGGCTCTGTGATCTCCGGAAGGACTCTTTCCACCCGGTCCTCTTTCTTAAGAACCTCTTTCGTTACCTCAACTGCCGTGTTGTCAGCCAGCTCTTTCTGTGTGATATCATCCGTCGCGCTTTCCGTATCGGTAATATGCTCTACCGCTTCGGCTAATGCCTGTTCCGTTACCACTTTGCCAAGATCGATCGTGTCTGCGGTAACTATATCAAAATCATCTGCTTCAGATGTTTTCTCTTCACTAATATCTGAAACTTCTTCTGCCGCCTTCTCCTCTGTACTGAGATCTACAGTTTCCTCATCCGTTTCTTCTGCGGAGAGATCTGCGATTTCCTCATCCGGCTGAGATCCCGGTATCTGCTCCTGTCCGGATATTTCCACATCTTCTGTCTCCTGCATCATCCCGGATACTTCTTCTGCAAGCTCCGCTGCATTCACTCCTTGCCCAGATATCTCTCCCATTGACGCTGCCGGCTCCGGTTCCATTGCGGACGCTGCTGTTCCGGCTGCCTCTGCCAGCTGTTTATCGATATCCGCCGTCTCTGTCGATATCCGGTCAATCTCTTCCTGTAAGATCTGATTCATGTTTGCAACCATAGCTGCTGCCCTGTCATTTTCTAACGGCTTGCCTTCTATGTACTGATCCTGCAGTATATCTTTTGGAGCAACACCTGCATCAAGCTTTGGAATAATGTCTGCAAGACGTCCCATAATTTCTTCTGCTTCCTGCAGCGCACGCGCCTTTGCAGATTCAAGTCTGCGCTGCTTTGCATCTTCTAATGCAACTTCTGCGGCATATTTCGTCTTTTCCCACTCAGCAAGCACTTCTTCAATGCTCATCTGACCTGTGATCTGGTGCTCTAATGCCGTTTTCTCCGGCATATACATCCCAATCTGTCCATCATGTTCTTCTGCAAGCAGCTCTTTGAAATTGATCTTTAACGAATCATCGATCTCGTGATCCGTCTCTATATGTTCCAGCGTATCTTCCTCTTCCTCAGATGGATCATATTCTTCTTTCGGAAGCTGCAAATATGGAATCTCCTCCACAAGCTTTTTGATGTTGTCCATACTGTCTGTAACAGTTTCTTTTTCCGTCGCCTGCATGATCTGCTGCATGCTCTTTTGCAGCTCTTCCTGCAGATTCTGTGTATTAAACCGTTCCGGTGAAAGCTTCACATCCGGTATCTGTACGGTTTCATTCACGATCTCACCGGAGTCAAGCTCCTCCTCCGGTCTGACCTCAACAACACCTTCGCGTTTCTGACAAAATCTGCGATACTTTTCTTCCTGCTGTTTATTTAACGGCTGATAGATCATCTTCAGTTCTAAGGCACGCTCTACATATGGACCGTCACCAAACCACAGTACCAGTTCATCACATGCCTCCACACACTTATCTGCCATACCTGCTTTATGATACAGACATGCAAGTTCAAATGCCCATTCTTCGGTATATTCCTGCTCTTTTAACTCCTCTAAAATTCCGATCAGAGTTTCTATATTTGCACCCTGGGCTTTGCAGATCTCGTATTTCAACACATATTTCAAATTATCATGTGGTGCGATCTCCACAAATTCCTGATAATAATCTTTCGCCTCATCAAAATTTTTCATTTTAATGGCAACTTTTGCCAGGCGGTAAATGATCATTCTTCCAATTGGAGACCGGTCATATGCCATAAGCAAAACCTCACGGCTGTCTTCTAAACGACCGGTATTCTCATAAATCTCTCCAACTTTTACAAGTGCATTTACATTTTTTATTTTATTCCAGTTAATCGTATCAGCTATCTCTGCTGCCTTTTCATAATTATGTTCGGCCGTCAGAGATTTCATCTGATCCAGCTTTAATTTATATTCATATTTATCCAAATTATGCCACCTCAGAACGCGCTATTCTTTTGCTGCTTCTTTTGTTCTTAGTTTATCATACGCACATATAGATGTCAAAATTTAATCTTAGAAAAAAAAGCCATGATACAGGCAAAAAAAGAGGGTTTGCAGTCTGCCATACCCTCTTTTCTGTCATTGATCTTATTCTTCTTTTTTACTCTCTTCTATGGATTCCTCGATATGTTTTCCATGATGTTTTTTCAACTCTTTTTTTGACGGATTTTTATCATAAACAGGCTGATTACTCTCCTTGTCAACTTTAGTCAGATATACATATGCCAGTGTATCTGTTGTAAGTCCACGCTTCTTTAAGAAATAAGATACCGTTTTCTGTGCAACATAATAGATCACTGCCATAAGCGGCACACCGAGCAGCATTCCCGGGAATCCCCATAATCCGCCAAATACCAGAATTGCAAATACAACCCAGAATGCCGATAATCCGGTAGAACTTCCAAGGATCTTCGGTCCAATGATATTTCCGTCGATCTGCTGTAACACAACGATAAAGATCAGGAAATATAATCCCTGTATCGGATTCTGAAGCACGATAATGATAAAGGACGGCACCGCGCCGATAAATGGGCCGAAAAACGGTATAACATTGGTGACACCGATGATCACGGCGACTAACACCGTATCCGGCATCTTCATGATTGCAAGCACGATATAGGCGAGCACACCAATGATCGCCGAATCTAATATTTTACCACTGATAAATCCACTGAAAATCTCATTGCTCTTACGGACAGTATCAACGATAACATTTGCCCGCACCGGTTTAAACATCGCATATACGATCTTTTTCGCCTGTCCTGCAAAATGTTCCTGGTCTGCCATCACATAGACTGAAATGATCAGACCGACGATCACATTTAAAACGAATTTGATACCATAGATCACACCGCTTGTGATCGATGTAAGATAAGTCTGTACCTTTGAAAAAATATCATCTTCAAAAAAGGTCTCAACCGTATCCGTTATTTT
>OCHL01001551.1_pt1 | contig 13804 bp, 9 predicted proteins | sample 1538421 | NCBI WGS metagenome assembly OCHL01 (sample SAMN04571690, study PRJEB22368) | human gut metagenome | biome: human gut; material: stool | host: Homo sapiens | place: Luxembourg | collected 2012-06-01 | reverse complement strand
AGTGTCGGAAAAGAGCGTACCCGTGAGCTGCATGCCGTCTCCTGAGTCTCCTGAGAAGCGAATCACGACATCCTGCAACTCCCGTACATTGGTTTTCTCCATGTCTTGTTTCGGATTAGTAGGGTTTAGAAAAACAATATTGCAAATATATAAATTTATTGTCAGTTTGTTCCCCGGAGACGACTTTTTTCGGGGCTTTCCTGCGGCTTTTTTGCGGGGCGTTTCGGTTTTTCGGTGATAATATGTGCGGATTCGGCGGATTCCGGCTTTTGTTTCGTTCGGAAAACGCCCGTTTCTGCATGAATCCGAAAGCGGGGAGTTTTTTAAATTTTTTTGGAATGCCGCCGTCCAGTGTCGAAGAACGGGAAGGCGTGATCCGTATGAATCATGTGAAGGCGCTTGCTGTCGTGTTGCACTGTTGATTTGTTTCGATACTCGGACCGCCGGGCTGCTTTGCCCGGCGGTTTGCGTATTATGGTCATGGCAGGGGCGGAACGGTTCCGGCCAGCGGAAAATCCCGCAGCTTCTTTTTGCCGCGTAATTGTGCGGCTGGGGTTGAGGAGTATCCTTCCGCCGGACGGGTGGTCGGCGACCGGAGCGTTTACCTTGTTCTGTTCCGGACGTAAATGAACTTCTGCTCTTTGTTTGCAGACAGTCGTTCTTCGGTTTCGATCGCCTCGGAGAGGGCTTTCACCAGCAGCGAAAGTTTTTTGTAGCCGTAGTTGCGGGGGTCGAAGTCGGGCATTTTCTTGGTCAGTACACTGCCGACGATGCCGAGGAATGCCCAGCCGCTGTCGTCGGCGGCGTCTTCTATGGTATTGGCGAGCAGGTCTTTGAAATCGTCGTCTATCGGACGGATGATCGACTGGGACTGAGCCGGGTCCTGCATCTGGGACTGAGCTGTAACCTGAGGCTGCTCCGAAGCGGGAACCACACCCGGAGTCTGTCCCGGAGCCGGAGCGGTTTTTTTGCCTGCGGCGGCTTCTTGCGTTCCGGGGGCCTGCGTGTCAGACGTCTGACGCCTTTTGGCGGATGTCTTTTTTTGTGCGGCTTTCGCTGCCGGTGTCTGTGTCGCAGCCGGAGCGGGACCCGGTGCAGGCGCAAGTGCCGGCGTCGGAGCGGCAGGCTGTCCGAGAATCTCGACGTAGATGAATTTGTCGCAAGATTTGATGAATGGTTTCGGCGTTTTCTTTTCGCCGAAGCCCAGCACCTCGCGGCCCGATTCGCGGATGCGGCTTGCCAGACGCGTATAGTCGCTGTCGCTCGATACGATGCAGAAGCCGTTGACCGACTCCTTGTGCAGGATGTCCATCGCGTCGATTATCAGCGCCGAGTCCGTTGCGTTCTTGCCTGTGGTGTAGGCGTACTGTTGGATCGGGGTGATCGAGTTTTCCAGCAGTACGCTTTTCCATGCCGCGAATTTCGGATCGGTGAAGTCGCCGTAGATCCGCTTGATCGTCGGCGTTCCGTAATTGGCTATTTCGTCGAGTATGTCTTTGATTTTCCGGTGTGAGATATTGTCCGCATCGATCAGCACCGCGAATTTTTTATCGGAGAGTTCCATATTGGGTCGTCTTTGTTTCCGGCAAGATACGAATTTTTTCCTCAGATTGTTGCTCCGGCCGGACCGTTCCGGTCTTTTCGGCTTGTTTTGTTCTGTTTGTTCTGTTTTTCAGCCGCCGTTTCGCTGCCTTTTTTGCGGTGCTTCCGCATTTCCTCATCGTTCCCGTTCCGAACTTTCGGCTCCGGCCTTTTCGGAGCCTGTCCCGGCTTCTCCCGGATCTGCCTCGATTCTTCTCTGATTCCTGCCCGGTCCTTTCCCGGCCCCACCCACACGAATGCCTCTCCCCTCGGATTTTTACGGCGTGAATTTTTTGCGGGCCTTCGGTGCCGGCCGGCGGGCCGCCGTTATCGGATCGAATTCATCCGGATGCTCGCCTTGACCAGCGCGATCGCGCGGATGCGGCTGAGCGCAACCTCCTTGTCGGCGTGGTGGGGATTCTGGCTGACGAGTTTGACGTAACCCTCGCGGTCGGATTTTTGGATGTATTTCACCGTGACGTACTCTTCGCCGTCGATGTCGATCGACAGCAGGTACATGTCGCCCCAGAATATGTCGTCGATGTTGCCCAGCTGCTTGTACAGCACGATGTCGCCGCTTTTGAGCAGCGGATACATCGAGTCGCCCACTATATATATCGCGCCGTCGCATTTCGGCAGGTTGGGGATGTGGATGAAGTTCACGGGTTTGGCCTGCGCCTGATCCGTGAACAGCGGCACCAGTCCCGCTGTCCCCTCGATCGAGTAGAGCGGTACGCTCTGCAGCGGCAGCGAATTGTCCGTGCGGAGTCTGTAGGCCGTCAGGTCGGGTTCGGCGTTGAACATGTTGCCTTTGCCGCTCTCCAGCCATTCGGGGTTTACGTTCAATTCCTGAACCAATATGTTGCGGTTCCGGGCCGAGAGTCCGGCTTTCCCCGTTTCGATCATCGAAAGGGCCGCTTTGCCGATGCCAAGATGCTGAGCCAATTGTTCTTGCGTCATGCCCAGCTGTTTTCGTATCAATTTTACCCGCGTGTTCATAGCTTTTAATCGGAAAATTTTATATCAAAAAATTGTATTTTTCGATTGGAAATTCAAATTTTGAACCTATATTTGTGCTGTAAAGTTAAACAATTTATTTGTGCATGCAAATTATTTTGCAAAAATCCTGCTAATTATCAACTATGTATTCGGTTTCACCTGAACTTTATCAAGAGGTGGCGGCGCGTTTGGCGGATGCTGTCGACGGGGAAAACTACTTTTCGGGATCGCTCGCATTCCGTTTCGGCGATACGGACTGCCGTTTTACGGCGTCGGTCATCGTCTACCGGACGCGGCTCTCGCAGCCCGAAGGCGATGCGGAGCCTGTTTCGGACCTCGTGCCCGTATGGTGGGAGTTTCACACCTTCTCGGCGGAGGGCGAAATGCTGAACGATTTCGACTTTTCCGAGATGAAGCGCTTTGTCTGATCCCTGCCGTGGGCATGTCCTGCCGCCGGTGTGGGCAACCGCCCGATCCCCGCTTTGCATCGGGCCGCTCCCCGGCCGCAGGCCGTGCGCCCTCCGGCTCCCCGCCTCGTTCGTTCCGGCATTTACCCTTCCTTGGCGCGGCGCAGCCCGCTGGAACGCTCTTTTTCTCTTCGAACCTCCCGCCGCGGCGCCGCGCATGGGTTCAAAATTTCTACAAATGGTCTTGAAATCCAAATTGTCCTCTGCGGAAGCCGATTCCGCAGAGGTTTTTGTTCCGGCCGGCATTCTCGCGCCGGATTATCCTGCGAATCCTCTCGCCGGCGAATCACTTTCCGGCGATCCGCTTTCCGGTGCATCTTTTTCCGGTGAATCTTTCCCCGGTGATCGGCTCCCCGGCGAACTTCTCCCCGGTTCCGATGTTTTGGCTTCCGGTGCTTGCGGCTCACGTGGTTGCGGCACCGGTTCCGCTTCGTCCGGTTTTGCGCCGTCTGATTCCGTTCTTCCCGATTCTGTGCCGTCGGATTTCGCTCCTTCCGGTTCTGCTCCTTCTGCTTCTGCCTCCTTTTCCTCGCTTTCCGGCGTCACCTCGGCAGTTTCCGGCCCTGCCGACCTTCCTCCGTTCGAGCAGTTCGCCCTCGGAGTCTATCCCTTTCTGGAGTTGCAGCCTTTCCACCGGGCCTATTACCGCGTGCTCGAAGCTTTCGCCGCGGGCCGTGTCCGGCGGCTGATCGTCACCATGCCGCCCCAGCACGGCAAAAGCGTCGGCGCCACGACCCTGCTTCCGGCCTATGTGCTGGGGCTGGACCCCGATCAGCGTGTGGCGATCGCCTCCTATTCCGGGGCGCTGGCGTCGAAATTCAACCGCCGTGTCCAGCGTATCATCGAGTCGCGCGAGTACGCCGCGTTCTTCCCCGCGACGACCATCAAGCAGGGTTCCAAGCCGCCCAGCTATATCCGCACGGCCGACGAGGTCGAGATCATCGGCTGCCGGGGCGGCCTGCTTTCGGTGGGCCGCGAAGGTTCGCTCACGGGCAACCGCGTCGATTGTTTTATCCTCGACGACCTCTACAAGGACGCCCTCGAAGCCAATTCGCCGCTCATCCGCGCCAACTGCTGGGAGTGGTATACGTCGGTGGTCCGCACCCGCATGCACAATGCTTCGCGTGAGCTGATCGTCTTCACCCGCTGGCACGAAGAGGACCTGATCGGCACGCTCACTGCCCGCGAACCGGTCGCGGAGCTGAAGGAGTGGGCGCAGCTCGACGGCCTGCCCGCCGACACGTGGCTGCACCTGAACTTCGAAGCGCTCAAATCCTCGCCGCCGACCGGAATCGACCCGCGCATGCCGGGCGAGGCGTTGTGGGAGCTGCAGCAGGGCCGCGCCTTGCTCGAAGCCAAGCGGCGGCTCGATCCGCTGCAGTTCGAAAGCATGTATCAGGGGCATCCCTCCTCGCGCGAGGGGCTTTTATACGGGCTGAATTTCGCCGAGTACGACGATCTGCCGCACGAGATCGTCCGCCGCGGCAACTATACCGACACGGCCGATACGGGCGACGACTACCTCTGTTCGCTCTCGTACGCAGTCGATGCCGACGGGGCGATCTACATCACCGACGCCGTCTATACGCGCGAACCGATGGAGGTCTCCGAACCGCTGGTCGCCGAGATGCTGCTGCGCTCCGATACGCGGCAGGCGGCCGTCGAGAGCAACAACGGCGGCCGCGGCTTCGCCCGCGCCGTGCAGTCGCTCTCGCCCGGCGTGCGCATCGAATGGTTTCATCAGGGAGGCAACAAGGAGGCCCGCATCCTCTCCAATTCGGCCACTGCGCTTCACCTCCTGCGGTGGCCGCGGGGCTGGAATTTCCGCTGGCCCGAACTCTACGCCCACCTGACTACCTACCGCCGCCGTTTCCGCGCCAACCGCTGGCACGATGCCGCCGACGTGGTGACGGGCATCGTCGAACGCGAAGCCGCCGACCGCAGCCGGAGCCGCGTGCGGGGCGTGCGGTTTCTGTAGGTCGGGATCGGGTTTTTGCGGCCTAAAAGTAGTATTTGAAACCGACCGTCGGGCTGATTCCGAGCTGGAAAGAGACCCCGTTCACACCCGTTCCCGAATATGACAGGTAGCTGTAGTCCAACGTCAGAAGGCTGACTGAGAGTCCGATATGGGCCGACGGCCTGATTTCGAACGCTCCGAGCGACAATCCTGCATCGAAGCCGTATCCGCTGGTCCCGTCCGTCGATGCGAACGCGAATCCCACGGCCAGCTGCGGCGTGTAGTAGAAGCGGTCGCACAGTCTTACGTAATAGGCGAGGCTGGGACCTGCCGTCAGCCCGTGCGTCGTTTCGCCGTCGGATGAAATCAGTTGGTAGCCGATCGAGCCGCCGACGCGCAGTCGGTCGGATGCGAAATAACCGAATTCGGGTGCAAATCCGAATGTCGTCTGCGATGCGGAGGAGCCGTCGATGCTGATCGACGTCGTCGTTATGCCGATTATTCCGCCGACATATTTGTCACCCCTGCTTTGGGCGGAGAGGGTCGGAATACACAGCATAAGGGCCAGAGCCGGAAAGAGAAGTTTTTTCATGCTTGTCGATTTAAAGGTTAGCGGTTGAGTGACGTTTGCGCTTCCAAGTTAGAAAAAAAAGCGATATCCGCCGTTTTTTTGCCTGTAAAAAATGCCGCTTTTCACTTCCGGACAGCCGGCCGGCTGCGGCTTCCCGCCCCGAAAAGGCGGCCGCTGCGGCGGCGCAATGTGAAGCCTGCGTTAAATTATCTTCCCGTGCGGAACCAATCGCCCCGATTTTTCGTACCTTTGGCCCCATGGTTATTTAGTTCGCACTAATCCCAATTTAACATGAAAGCATTGAAAATCGGAAATTTGCTCGCCACCGTCCCCATCGTGCAGGGCGGCATGGGCGTAGGCATATCCCTCTCCGGACTGGCTTCGGCCGTCGCCAATCAGGGCGGCGTCGGCGTCATTTCGTCGGCAGGTCTCGGAGCCATCTACAACAACTATTCGAAAGACTACCGCGCAGCCTCGATCTGGGGGCTTAAGGAGGAGCTTCGCAAGGCCCGCGAAGCCACGCGGGGCATCGTCGGCGTAAACGTCATGGTCGCCATGTCGAACTTCGCCGACATGGTGAAGACCGCCGTCGCCGAGAAGGCCGACATCATCTTTTCGGGCGCCGGGCTGCCGCTCAACCTGCCGTCGTTCCTCACGGAGGGCGCCAAGACCAAGCTGGCCCCGATCGTGTCGTCGGCGCGTGCGGCGAAACTGTTGTGTCAGAAGTGGTTCTCGGAGTACAAGTACATCCCCGACGCCATCGTCGTCGAAGGTCCCAAGGCGGGCGGTCACCTCGGATACAAGGAGGAGCAGCTCGCCGACGAGCATTTTTCGCTCGAAGCCCTCGTTCCCGAAATCGTCGCCGAGGTGCGCGCTTTCGGTGCCGAACACGACTGCCATATTCCCGTCATCGCGGGCGGCGGCATCTATACCGGCGAGGATATCTACCGCATCATGCAGCTGGGCGCCGACGGCGTGCAGATGGGCACGCGCTTCGTGACCACCGAGGAGTGCGATGCCGATCCGGCCTTCAAGCAGACCTATCTCGACGCCAGACCGCAGGACATCGAGATCATCAAAAGTCCCGTCGGCATGCCGGGGCGGGCGATCCACAGCTCGTTCCTCGACCGGGTGAAAGAAGGGCTTAAACGCCCCAAGAACTGCCCGTTCGACTGCATCAAGACCTGCGACGTGACGCACAGTCCCTACTGCATCATGCTGGCGCTCTACAACGCATTCAAAGGCAAGCTGCAGAACGGCTACGCCTTCTGCGGCGCCAACGCATGGCGCGCCGAGAAGATTCAGTCGGTGCGCGACCTGATGGCCGCGCTCCGGGAAGAGTACGATAACTTTTCGCTGAAGGAAAAACTCTTCGGCGCAAGATAAGCCCCCTCCCGGTTTGCGGGATAATATTTCGGCAGGCGTTCCCGGACGCCTGTCTTTTCAGCCCCTAATTTATTAGGGGCTTTTTATTTGGCGGTGAATTTTTTTCGGCGTCCGCGTTCCACCGGGTTGATTTTTTATTATATTTGACTCCCGGTTAGGTTATTGATGGTGTTTTGCCGGACGATCATCGAAAACATTACTGGGCTTTTTGTCGTGAGTCCGGAGAGACTGCTGTCGGTACTGCCGTATTATTAATTCTTAAAACTTGGTTTATGAGAAACTTTTTAAGGAAATCAGCTTTGCTGATGGCTGCATCGCTGGCGTTTTTCGCCTGCGACGACGATGAGAAGAAGGTCCCCGAAACGGTCGTGACGCTCGACCGTACGGAGCTGAATCTCAATGTCGGGTTTTCCGAAACGCTCGTGGCGACCGTTACCCCCCCCTGCAGGATGGTGTGACGGTTGCTTGGTCTACTGACGACGAGGTGGTTGCGAAGGTCGAGGACGGTGTGGTCACCGCTCTTGCCGCCGGTGAGGCCACTATCACTGCCAGCGTAGGCGAGAGCAAGGCGACCTGCAAGGTGACGGTGGCTTACGTTGCGCCGAAGATCGGCGACTATTACTATTCCGACGGTACGTGGAGCGACGGCGGACTGGTAAGCATCGAGGCCGACGGACTGAATCCCGTCTGGGCCGACACCAAACCCGCTCCCGTTGCCGGTAAGACCGTTATCGGCATCGTCTGCCAGACGGACGAAAACCGGATCGCCGCCGGCGACAAGGAAAAGGGCTATACGCACGGGTATGTAGTAGCTGTAAAAAATGCCCATAGCGCCGACAGCCAGACGGTTCAGTATTCTACCGACAATGATTTCGCAAGCACTCCGAAAGCGAAAATCGCAAGCACGTGGTATGGCAATGTCAATGGTTACGAAGAGACGATGAAAACCGTATCCGATTATGGACCGAACCTTGCTACATGGTGCCCTGCTTTCGATTTGACGGTTAATAATTTCTCGCTCCCGGCTCCCGAAACGTCGAGCGGCTGGTTCCTGCCGAGCACCGGGCAGTTATGGGATATGGTGGCCAATCTCTGCGGCCATGAAGCTGCTCTGCTTCTGAAAGAGTGGCAGACTTCGAGTTACAATGTCTATTACGGCTACAACTCCGAAAATGTAAGCTATGACGTGATTGCGAAATTCAACGAGACGCTTGCGATGATTCCCGCCGATCAGAAGGAGGAGCTGTTCGTGACGGACGGCACCCATTACAATACCTGTACGCTGTGGGCTACGACCTGCTTTGAACCCGGCGAGACGGCATGTATCATTCATATCGGCGGTTCCGAGAAACATCTGGTGGAGCTTATGTGCGAGTATATCGATTACGACGGTATCGCCCGTCCGATCCTTGCATTCTAACATAGATCGCTTTTGCGGAAGTGCGGAGTGTTTTTCCGCCGCTTCCGGACCTGCTCCCGGCCGTTCGGCCGGGGGCTTTTTTGTGGCCGGCTGCAGCCGGCTCATGCGGCTTCGGCGTCCGGTTTCTGCCGTTTCCGCGTCCGGCTCCTACAGCTCCTGCAGCCGCGCCACGGGCGAGACGCCGAGCGACGAGAAGTCGCCGTGCTGGTAGCGGTAGTAACCCGCCATGGCGATCATCGCGGCGTTGTCCGTCGTGAACTTGAATTCGGGCAGGAACGTGCGCCAGCCGCGCCTGCTGCCCTCTTCGACGATCCCGTTGCGCAGTCCTGAGTTGGCCGAAACGCCGCCCGCGATGGCGATGTCGCGGATGCCGAGGTCCTTGGACGCCCGCACCAGCTTGTCCAACAGGATTTCGACGATCGTCCTCTGCAGCGAAGCGCAGAGCGAGGCCTTGTTGTTCTCGATGAAACCGGGATCGTTGGCCACGGCGTCGCGCAGCGTGTAGAGGAACGAGGTTTTTAGCCCCGAAAACGAGTAGTCGTATCCGTCTACGTGGGGCCGTGCGAACCTGAACGCCTTCGGATCGCCCTCCTTGGCCAGTTTGTCGATCACCGGGCCGCCGGGGTAGGGCAGTCCCATCACTTTGGCACACTTGTCGAAGGCTTCGCCCGCGGCGTCGTCGATGGTCGTGCCGATGATCTCCATTTCGAGGGGAGAATCCACGCGCACGATCTGCGTGTGGCCGCCGCTCACGAGCAGGCAGAGGAACGGGAATCCGGGGTGCGGCAGCGCGCGGTCCTGAAGGTCGATGAAATGCGAAAGTATGTGTCCCTGAAGGTGATTGACCTCGACCATCGGGATGTTGTGCGCGATGGAAAGCCCCTTGGCGAACGACACGCCCACCAGCAGCGAACCCAGCAGTCCGGGGCCGCGCGTGAAGGCGATGGCGTCGATCTCTTCGGGCGTCAGTCCGGCCTCCTTGAGCGCCGTGTCCACCACGGGAATGATGTTCTGCTGGTGCGCCCGCGAAGCCAGTTCGGGGATCACGCCGCCGTATTTGATGTGGACGGCCTGCGAGGCGATGACGTTCGACAGCAGCACGTTGTTGCGTATCACGGCGGCGGATGTGTCGTCGCACGAGGATTCGATGCCCAGAATAGTAATATCCATGCGGTTTTTCGTTTTTTTAACTAATTATAGTTAAATTTGCAGGTTATAACGACCTATCAATGCGCAAAGGTATAAAAATATTGGGAAAGGTGTTATCGGCCGCTGTATTGTTGCTGATAATTCTGCCTCTGGCGCTCTCGTTGCTGCTCGACATTCCGGCCGTGCAGAACTACGTGGTGCAGAAAGCCGTGCGCATGGCGTCGAAGAAGCTCGAAACCACCGTCAGCATCGACCGCGTGGACATCGGGCTTTTCAGCAGGGTCAAGATCAAGGGTTTTTATGTCGAGGATTACCAGCGCGACACGCTGCTCTACGTGGGCCGTCTCGACGCCTTCGTCACCGGACTGCTGAGCCGCGGCGAGATCGCCGACGCCAAGCTCTACCTGCGCGAGACGCCCGGCGGGGAGATGAACATCAAGCAGATCGTCAATCGTATCAGCAACCCCGACAAACCCAAGAAAGGCAACTTCCGCCTGTCACTGCGCAAGGCGTCGATCGAGAATATGGACCTCTGTCTGGAACGGCTCGACCGCCGCGACCCGGAGTTCGGCATCGACTTCAGCCATATGCACCTCTACGGCATCACGGCATATGTGAATGACTTCACCATCGACGGGCAGTCCATCTACACCACCATCGAAACCCTCTCGGCGCGCGAGCGCAGCGGCTTCGCCCTCGACCGCTTCGCCGGGCGGTTCTACCTGACCAACGGCTGCATGGGTTTCGAGGACGTTTCGGTCGTGACAGGCCGTTCGAACGTCCAGATTCCCTACATCTCGCTGGCGGGCGATTCGTGGGCCGAGTACAAGGACTTCATCGGCGAGGTGCGCATCGACGGCGCGCTGCGCAATACGACCGTCTCGACGGACGACATCGCCTACTTCGCCCCCAAGCTGCGCGGCTGGCATACCGATTTCAGCAATGTCAATGTCGAGGTCGCGGGCGTGGTCGCCGATTTCACGGCCAAGGTCAAAAGCATGCAGATCGGCGAGGGTACGTGGCTCATCGCCGACGCTTCGGTCCGGGGGCTTCCCGACATCCGGCAGACCCGTTTCGACCTGAACGTTCCGCGGCTCAAATCCTCCGCCGAAGCCGTGGACGAACTGGCCGCGGGGATCGGCGGCCGCGAGTTGTCCGACAAGCTGGTCGGCATACTGGGCAACACGGGGCAGATCGACATCAACGCCCGCTTCAAGGGGCTGCTTTCGTCGTTCGACATGCAGCTCGGTGTCTCGACCGGCGTGGGCGAGGTGACCTGCAACCTGCGGATGACGCCGCTCAAGGCGGGGCGCAGCAGCGTGCGGGGCGACGTGGAGACGCACAACCTGCGTCTGGGCGAGCTGCTCGGCCGCCGCGACCTGTTGGGCAACGCGACCCTCACGGCCTATGTCGACGGAGTGGTCGGCAAAGGTTATACCGACGCCAACGTCGTGGGCAACGTCACGCAGCTGGGCTTCAACGACTATATCTACGACTCGCTGCGGCTCGACGGCCGCCTGCGCAACCGCGAGTTCGACGGACGCATCACGGCCCGCGATCCCAACCTCGACTTCGACTTCTTCGGCACGGTCGACCTGAACGACTCCGTGCCGCGCTACGACTTCACGATGGACCTGCGGCACGCCGATCTGGCCCGGCTGCACGTCAACCGCCGCGACTCGGTGTCGCAGCTCTCGGGCCGCATCGTCGCTGCCGCCGGAGGGCGTTCGCTCGACGATCTGAACGGCCGCATTCAGGTGACCGACGCCCGCTACCGCTACAACGACAAGGAGATCGCGGCCGCCAGCATGACCGTCACGGGCGAGAACTCCGAGCGGAGCAAGTTCGTGGAACTGCGCTCGGACTTCGCCGACGTCACGTTCCGGTCGAAAACCAGCTACCGCACCGTCTTCGAATACCTGCGCCGGAGCGCGTGGAAATACCTGCCGATGCTGGGCGGCGAAAAGTGGGAGGAGACGCCTTCGGAACGCAAGGCCGCCGTGGCCAACGACTTCTCGCTGCTGTCGGTCAACATCCGCAATTTCAACCCCGTGGCCGACGCCGTGTCGACGGGACTTCAGATCGCCGACGGCTCGTCGCTGCAACTGTTGTTCAATCCGGCCAGCGACCAGTTGTCGCTCAAGGCAGCGTCGGAATACATCGAGCGCCGGCGCATGCTTGCCACGCGCCTTTCGGTCAACGCCTCGAACCGCGGCGACTCGCTGGCGGTCTACGCCTCGGCCGAGGATCTCTATGCAGGGGTGCTGCACCTTCCGCGCCTCTCGCTGACGGGCGGCGCGCGGCAGAACCGCGTGCAGCTCTCGGCAGGCTTCGACGACACCCTGCGCCGCGTCTCGGGACTCGTCGGGTTCCGCGCCGCGGTGGCCGACGAGCACGGACCCAACGGCCGCGTCGTCGATTTGCGGATTCTTCCCTCGCACATCACCCGCGGCGACAAGACGTGGCAGATTTTCGCCCGCAAAATCCTGCTCGACACCGCGCAGGTCGTGATCGACAAGTTCTACGTGATGAACCGCGAGCAGGAGCTGCTGCTCGACGGCGTCGCCTCGCGCAGCCGCGAGGATTCGGTGACGCTCTCGCTGCACAATTTCGACCTGGCGCCCTTCGCGCAGGTCGCCGAGCGCATGGGCTATTACATCGAGGGGCGCACGAACGGTTCGGCGGCGATGAAGTCGGTGCTGCGCGGCGGCGAGATCACGGCCGACATCCTGCTCGACAGCGTGGAGGTCAACGACATTCCCGCGCCGCCGATGCGCCTCGCCTCGCGCTGGGACTTCGCCCGCAGCCGCGCCGGAGTGACGGTCTCCGACCGTATCAGGCGCGACACGCTGATCCGCGGTTTCTACGCTCCCGACCGCAACCGCTATTTCGCCCGGCTGGACGTCGACAGTCTCGACATGGCGCTGCTGGACCCGATTCTTGCGGGTGTCGTCTCCTCGACCGAGGGCATGGCCTCGGCCGGCCTCACGTTGCAGGGCCAGGGCCGCAAGGCCGATCTCGAAGGCGAAATCCGGGTCGCGGGGCTGAAAACCACGGTCGATTTCACGCAGGTGACCTATTCGATGCCCGAGGCCGTGCTGAACGTGAAGAACAACCGGTTCAGGGCTTCGAACGTCCCGATTTTCGACCCCCGGGGCAACCGGGGGCGGTTCGATTTCGACATGAGCCTCCAGCACCTTTCGAATATCTCCTACGACGTGCGCGTGGCCCCGCAGCAGATGCTGGTGCTCGACACCGACTCCGACGACAACGACATGTTCTACGGCAGGGTCTTCGCCACGGGCGCGGCCCGCATCTCGGGCGACAAGGGGGCGGTGAACATGGATATAACGGCCTCGACCGACGGCAACTCCTCGTTCGTGATGCCGCTGTCGAGCAAGTCGAACATTTCGAACGCCGATTTCGTGGTCTTCGAGCAGCCCGAGCAGGTCGATACGCTCGACGACGTGGCGCGCAAGAAACTCTCCTTCGAGCGCAAGCACCGCCAGAAATCCGACGCCGGGAGCCAGATGAAGATCACCCTCGCGCTCGACGTGCGGCCCGACGCCGAAGTCGAACTCGAAGTGGCGGGCAACACGGTCAAGGGGCGCGGCGCGGGCGCGCTGAACCTCCAGATCAACCCCAAGGCCAATATTTTCGAGATCTACGGCGACTATACGATCGCGGAGGGCAGTTTCATGCTGTCGCTCCAGCAGATCATCAACAAACGCTTCACCATCGAGAGCGGTTCGTCGATCCAGTGGACCGGGTCGCCGATGAACGCGATGCTCGACATCGACGCCGTGTACAAGGTCAAGGCGTCGCTGCAACCCCTCCTGCAGGGCACGGCCGACCTCGGGGGCGACCGTTCGGTTCCCGTGGAGTGCGTCATTCACCTCGGCGAGCGGCTTTCGAACCCCACGATCACCTTCGACGTGCGGGTTCCCGGCTCCGATCCCGAGACGCAGAGCCTGATCGCCAATGCTCTCTCGACCCCCGAGACGGTCGACACGCAGTTCCTCTACCTGCTGCTGTTCAACAGCTTCATGTCCGAGAACTCGTCGCAGGCCTCGTCGAACATCGGCAGCTCGGTGTCGGCGGCCACGGGACTGGAGTTCGTGTCGAACATGGTCAGCAACTGGCTTTCGTCGTCCGACTACAACGTGGTGATCCGCTACCGGCCCAAATCGGAACTGACGAGCGACGAGGTCGATTTCGGGCTGTCGAAGAGCCTGATCAACAACCGGCTGTTCGTCGAGGTCGAGGGCAACTAC
>OCHL01001543.1_pt1 | contig 13899 bp, 10 predicted proteins | sample 1538421 | NCBI WGS metagenome assembly OCHL01 (sample SAMN04571690, study PRJEB22368) | human gut metagenome | biome: human gut; material: stool | host: Homo sapiens | place: Luxembourg | collected 2012-06-01 | reverse complement strand
GTGGGGCAATTGGGCAGTTTAAACTTTGCTAATTTGGTAACATGCGGACATTCATTTTTAATTTTATATGAATATTTAAGTTGACTTTCTACAAATGTAGTCCTTTTATTTAAAAAAACAATTGCAAATTCATATAAAATTCCGATTTTTTTCAATCAAATTGCAACAAATATCACCAATACACGAAAGAACTGTTTTATAACATTGTTACTAATCATATTTAAAGAAGCAGACAGGCAGAAATGTTTCACAGCCACTTACTCACGACTTCCTCCGTACGCTCCCACAACTCCTGCTGTTGCACATGAGGAAGATACTTCCCGGACAACTTTACAGCACGTCCGCTTACATTCAATGTACCGGTACGCTTGCCTGCCTCTTCATCCAGCAGCAAACCGATGGCCGTGGCTGCTCCTTGACGAGGTGTCCGGATAAACGGCCGGAAGAAAATATCCGTCAAAGGGTCAAACCACATGTGCATGGTGATAATATCCGTCGAAACAATGCCCGGATCAGCCGCATTCACCACAATTCCTCTCTCCTTCACACGGACTGCCAATTCAAGTGTAAAAAGCGTCAAAGCTAATTTCGTATTGCTATAAACCGGTATTCGCCAGAAACTCCCCTTCTTTCCGCGCAAGAAAAAATCCGGAAAATCCAGCCGGCCGATTGCATACGTACACGACACCATGTTGACTACTCTGCTCCCCTCTCCCATTAGTGGAAGTAATTTGCGTGTCAACAAATAAGGCCCCACATAATTCACGCTCACCGTACGCTCCAATCCATCCTCCGTCAGTCTGCGACCGGTTTCCATCGTCCCGGCATTGTTCATCAGCAATGCCAGCCTCTCCCCTCGGGCACAGAGTTGCTCCGCAAAGTCAGCCACAGAAGCCAACGAAGCCAAATCAATATACATGACCTCCACCTCCGGATTCCCCGTTTCCTTCACCAGCCACTCTCTTTTAGCCTCAGCCTTTTCCCTGTTACAGCAGGCCATTATCACCCGATAACCAGCCAACGCCACCGCACGGGTAATCTCTGTTCCCATTCCTCCGTCGGCACCTGTAATCACTGCTAATTTACGCTCCATCTCATCCCTTGCTTTCAATTCGTTCGATTTCTTTCTTCAGACAAGGCGGCAGTTCCTCCTGCAGATGATGATGACAAGCCATGTCCAACGTGTACATACGGGCAATGCAATAATTACTGTGACGACAATTGCACCGTGCATTCTCTTCCCGTCGCATACGATTCACAAAGTCAGGCTCATTCAGCAGCGCACGTCCCATCTGTACCGCTTCAAAACCATGATTCAATACCTCCTCTATTTTCTGTCGCGACACCAGACCTCCCACATACACCAACGGTATGTCTAACGCCTCCCGAAACTTCAAGGCATCTTCCAGGAAATAAGCCTCATGGAAAGGCACAGAGGGTATCATGTACTTACCTACCAGTCGTACCCCATACTTCAACCACCAACAGGTCATGTAGTACGTCATGGTTCGGATAGGCATCTCGCCCCGCATCACATACATCGGTGCCTTGCTGACAAACCCGCCGCTCAACACCAGCGCATGCGCTCCCAATTCCTGCAGTTTCCGTGCCACTTGTAACGACTCGTCCAGTTCCATACCTCCCCGAAAACCGTCGCGCATATTCATTTTCACCAGTACAGCCATATCATTTCCCGCTGCTTTCATCACTTCCTCCATCACCATCTCCATGAAACGCATGCGGTTCGCTAACGTTCCGCCAAATTCATCCTTCCGATGATTGGTAGAAGGGGAAAGAAACTGACTAATCAGGTATCCATGCCCGGCATGTATTTCCACCGCATCAAAGCCTGCTTCACGCGCCAGACACACAGACCGTCCGTAAGCCTTTGCCATTTCCGGCAATTCATCGGCACGCAATCCGCGCACAAAAGTCGGTGAATACAAATTGAATCCGCTGCTTGCTCCTACCGGAAGGCATCCACAAATACTCTTATGCGACATATTGCCACAATGCCCCAGTTGAATGCTTGCTGCAGCCCCTTCAGCATGTACCGCATCCGTCAGCTCACGCAGTCCCGGCACAATCTCCGGCCTCATCCACAACTGCCGGTCGAATGAAAGCCCACTACGCGTCACGGCGGCATACGCCACCGTAGTCATCCCTACTCCACCGGCAGCCACCGAGCGGTGATAATCCAACAATTGCGGTGAAGGCACATTTCCCGGACACATGCTTTCAAATGCAGCTGAACGAATGCTACGGTTGCGCAATGTCAACGGTCCCAAAGTAACCGGAGTAAATAAAAGTGAATCCATCTTTCCTCCTTTCCCTAATATATATAAGGTATAATTCTTTTTCTGCTGCCTACCGCCTGCTTTCCGAACTCCTCACAATAGCGTTTGTAAATGGCATCGGCACGCGGCACCAGATTGGCTGCTGTCCACCATACAAACACCCAGGCCGCAGGCGAAGCCGTCAGCAAGGCAAATCCAGTCCATTCCACCAGTTCCCCGAAATAATTGGCTGAAGTCACATAGCGATAAAAACCTTTCTCCGGCAGGTAATGACGTGTATCGCCCGGCTTCCGTAAATTCCGGATTACATGGTCTGCATGCAGATTAATGGCCATTCCTATGAAAAATATCGCGGCTCCTACCCAAGGCAAAGGATTCCTCCAGAAAGTGGCCGGTTCGTACCTTCCCGGCAATGCACAACTGAAAAAGCTGGCAGCCAACAAGGTCGCATTGATTACATTGAAAAGTATTCCCATCGCCATGATGGCCAGCGGCATTCGGCTCTTCCCTTTCATCAGTAACGGAAAAACAAACGAACGCTGAAAGTAATGCAGCATGAACAGCCCCACAAATACGGCCTGCGGAGTATACGCCTCTACTCCTGTCTTCCACGCCCAAAGCCCCATTACCACAAATGAAGGAGCTTCCATCAGTACCCAGCCTACTTTGTTCGGCACAGACCACCCCCACGAGCGAGTACGAAACATGCCGTACCCGGCCTTCACAAAATAAAGTGCTACAAAAACTATCACTGCCAGAAAGGACAGGACATATAGCATGATTTGATAAGTTTCGTAATTCATAGCGTGCGGTTTTGCCCTTGAAGATACAGAAAATATCTGTAAAGAGGAAAAACAGCACGCTTTCTTCTTACTTATCAACCATTAATTATGAATTACTTACGGTTTCTCTGGAATCCCACTAATGGTGTTCACATCCTCCTGCGAAAGTAAAAAGGGCCGTACTCCGCATTTTCACCAAAGTACGACCCTTAATTATCCTATTCTTATCCCTTTTCGACTTTTGGTCTACATCAATTAAAGATTACCGAGTTATGAATCTGCCATTCATGACGTGCGTCCAGCACCAACACATCTGCCGCACTCAAGTCAATAGGCTCATCCTCTCCATAATTCTGCGACTGGCTCTTTTCACCCATCGTATACAAGCGGTTACGCACAATGCTGAAACAACTCTCCGTATCGATATTCTCCAATATTGTGATGGTGGTACGCCCATCCGCCCCATCGGGCAATGACACCAGCGAACGGTCTTCTCCGGCCGACTCATAATTTCGCAGAGTCACATCCCAGTGTTTTATCACCTTGTCATCCGTATCCACCAGCTGCATCTGGAAAGTAGGAATACCTCCGTCCACATCTGTCTGTGTCATGGCCAGTGCCACCAGAAAGCAATCACCGAAAACGGTTCCTTGCGGCAGTGAAATCGTACCTGTCGGATACACCTCTTCGTCCGTCTGCCAATTCTCGTCATACTTGTCCAGATACCCGTCATTATTCATATCCAGCGGCAATAAGGTATTCTCCGTGTTGCCTGGAAACCATTTGCACAGGTTTATCTCATAAACCGTAAAAGCATCTTTCTGAGCAGAACCGGCCAGATGGCTGTCATACTCCATATTAGGATTCATCCCGTTCACTACATTATTCTGATGGAAATAAAGCGGATTGTCCACACTGCGGAACCCACCAAAAATCACAGTCTGGTTCCGTTTCGTTGCTACCAGTCTCAATTTCGCCACCGACTTATTATCTATCTGTACCGGTATCCGTGTGAAATAACCAAAGGTACCGGCTACCTGTCGGCGAGCTACCATCAGTCCATGCTCCACTTCTGATTCCGGGCTCCTTTTCGAAAGAATTACTCCATTTTGTACAAAGAATACTTCGGCACCGGCAAAGACTTCGTCAGCCCGCCCTCCATCAGGAACGGTAGCTGTTTCAGTCTGATTATAGTAGTCGCCCACTTCAATTTCCTTAAAAGGCTCGTAATCGCCATACGTTCCGGTCTGATACCCTATCACGTATGCCATATAATTCTTTCCTTCTTCCAGACACTCATCACCGGTTAAGGTAATCGTAGCATAACGTCCTTGTCCGTCTTCCGTACTCCAAGGGATACTTGCCTTGTTATTCGGGTTGCTCCAGTTCTCAATAGTCTTTTTATACACCACCTTGGCAGGAGAGGCATATTCTACAATCATGACGGTCAGCCTATCGAAGGTCTGTGTAGGTGCCACACTCGAAATCTGGCTGCGAGTGAGCATATCGGGATTTACCCCTTCACCGCCTGAGAACAGTTCACCCACGCTTTCCACGACGACAGAGAAGGTCTGTTCCTTACCCTGTCCACCAGGCTCAATGGTATCATCAGAGTTATCAGAGCAGGAAGCCAGCAAGAAAGGGAAAGCGCCCAGCAATATTGACATTTTAATATATTTCATATTCTCAATCATTTTATATTGAATATTAGTAACAGGAATGCTCATACCTTCCCTTATTGAAAAAAACTTATTGAACAGAAGATGAATTAGTAGTAGGTTCCCAACCACCTTTAACAACAATGTTATGGATTCCCAAATCTGGCAAATGGATGCCAAGAGCAAAGGTTGTTTCATTCAATACATTGGTTACAGCGTCCAATAATGGTGACAACAAACTACCAAGTAAGCCACCTAGTATATTACCTAGTAATTTTTTTAGTAAATCTTCCGTAACGAGTGCAGAATTGAGTTTTGCAGTCACTGTAACCGGTTCACTTTCTTCAGATGTTCCATAATTATTAAGTGTAATATTAAGGAAGGCATAATTCGTGTGATATTTTATATTTGAGAATGCGGTATAACTCAAATCATTCTCAACATTCATAAAGCGGCCATACAAAAGATCATTATCTACAACACCATCAACTACAGGTCCTATCAAACCTTCCTTTTTAATATCTATCTTTTCTACAAATTTATCTCCATTAAGTAGTGTCATTGATATATATCGGCTCTTGCTTAATTCTTCACCAGGTACGACATTAATCGGAATATTCTCCCATGTTCTGGAGTTCAAGTCGCTGGACTGTACCTGCAAATCAAAATTTACAGATGTAGCAAACTTTCCTGTTATATCTGCATACTTAGAAATACTCCAAGGGTTCAACAAATTAGACAATCCTAGCAAGTCTGCCTGACCACCCTGCGTTACCAAAGTACTTTCCAAACGCTCTAAAAGTTTTGATAATAGATCTTTATAAAGTGCATTAATAAGATCACCAACCAAAGCACCTACCAATGCATCCACAATTTTTGTTGGAGCAAATAAAGCTCCTGATAAACCTAGAGCATCGCTTACAGGTTTCAACAATGCACTATGCAATAACCCTCCTACGATTTCAGTAGTCAGCTGTTCTTCTTTAATATTGTCTGCAATATTACCAACCAACTTATTTAATGCATCATTAGTATCTACAAACTCCCTTTGGTATTCGTGCTGCGTAACGATACGTTCGAGTAGAATGTCAACATTGGGGCTATCCTGATTAAATTCAGCTATGTCCAAATAAAACATATTCGTACCATTGAAAGCATTTGGTCCTGCAACCGGCATGTTAATTCGAGCATCTTCATAAGAGCTGCGATAGTCGCTTAACACAGGTGTTGATCCTTGGTCTGAAAACAGATTGCTGTCTAAGTTACCAAGAAAGACCACCTTATAATCTCCATTAGGCAATGTCTCAGATACAGTGTCATGCGGCCATCTATGCATTTCGTGGATATTATAATTTTCCGGTCTGAAAAGATAGACATGCTTAAAGTATGCGTATGTACCTGTTTCATCTTTTTTATACAAGATATACATCAGAGTCTGTACACGGTCTGTCTTCTCATCATGTATAGCTACACGGGTTGCAGTTCCGTTTAACGAATTACCAGCAAAAAAGGTCACATCAAAAAATCCCTCTTTTGTGCTACCTGCTGCCGTAGTGCTGTCTGTATATTCTGAAAGAATATCGTTCTCTTCCTTGTTGCACCCTGTAAAGACTATTGAAGCGAACAGGAATGCACCTAACCATTTATAGCTTTGTTTCATATTCAGTCAATTATTATAGCATCATTATATAGTATTTATTGGATACCATCCCAGTCATCATCGTCCAGATTGACCTCTGGACCAAAATGTACACTGAAGTTTCCATCACCGTCACCGCCTGTTCCGTTTAATGTAAGCCACGTAATCTGATTTGGATAAATAGGTATACTACCTTGCGTTGAACTCAATGTATATACTTTAGTACTTCCATTTTTATAGGTCAAAGTAAGCTTGCCTTTACCTGTAACATCTTCAGCCGGTAAAAGATTGACAGAAATACGATAATCATTCACTGCAGCCGGAACTTCTTTTTTAGAGAGTTGAACAGCAGACCCGGTTGAAACAACTTTACCTCCCGTTCCATCGTGCAAATACATTTCAGACATCCCTTCCACTTCGAGTTTAACGTTACTAAGTTCACCGCTTGAATTACTCAATCGTATCTGCAGAGCACCATTCTGACGTGTCAAAACAATACTATGATTGTTACCGGATTCGCTGTCCGTTGTCGGAGTAAGAGTCAGTATATTACGAAAAACCTCATTCCCTGTCTGATTACCACTTATATAAGCATATATCGCATCTTCGTAAAAGGGAGCAGAAACTTCGTTCTTATATGAAGGCAGAACTGGAGTCTGATTTTTGGGCAAAGCGAGAAAAACAAAACGGTATTGAAGTGTAGGGTCTAAATCTTCTATCGTAAAAATACTATTTGTTATCTCCTGTTCGCTTGAAAACAAAAACCGACCTGTATTTTCAGACATTTCAGCAAATGTATATACCTTGACATTATAGGAAGTGAAGTCTATGTCTTGAGGCGCTCTCGTTTGGGTGTTCAAAGAGACTCTGAAAGTTACATCTGCCTTATCAGTTTGTATCTCATCATAAATATCAGTGCTACAAGACATTAATAACACTGAAACAAACAAACTTATCAGTTGAATTTTAAATTTCATCATAATATATATTGTTAATTCTTATTATTCTAATTCTCCTGACGGATGTTCTCCCCATTCTGGATCCAATCCGATACCAGGGTAAGCATCTCCAATGTTTCCTCCATAATATTCGTTCCAAAAAGGATCAATCCTGATGATTATTTCAGTATTATCATCAAAATGTTTTTTCAGATCGATCGGCTCATCCTCTTCTAAATTAGAACCATCATCTGAGAATCGTCTTTTACCAAGACTGTAGAATTCATTCGCGTTGATTGGATAATAATATGGGTCATAATTTGCAGCCGGTGTACTTGCCGCCAAACGCACCGGAATAATATGTGAGAATTCTTCCTTACTACCATCTGTATAAGTAGATTCTCCATAAATGACAAGATAAAGGCTTTTTTGCAAACTGTTCAGATCATTATCATCCCCTTCTTCCTGATTAGGCAATTGTGGCATAGCAAACACCCCACCCAATAAACTATGTGGATGACTGCCGTTTTGAGGTGACAGATTGACATAATAACCATCCTGTATCTGTGCATCTTCAGGGATATCTATCCTTAACAAAGAATGTTTCACTTCTTCGTTTTGCACTGTATTTAGCGTTCCTGGCAGAGCAGACCGGTCATGCAACTTTACCTTATCCGACAAAGTTTGTCCATGTATAAGTCCAACCGCAACTGTAGGCCCTTCACGTAAAACAATGCCTATTGGTGGAGGGACGTTTTCCTTGATTCTCGCTGGTATGTTTTCTATATAAAGCAGCAGTCCTGCTGTAGAACGCTTCAATTCTATACTTTGTTGAAAACTGGTATTTTCATTAGTAACTGAAATACCCGGTTCGTCAGAACATCCGCTAAAAAGTTCTGTAGAAGCAACCACATTTCGGTTTGTACACATTAAAGTTACTTCATCTAAAGTGGTTATATCTTCCTCCCATTCACTCCATTTAAATTCTGCATTGACAGTATTTGGATCTGTTAAAAAGGGTTCTGTATTTTTATCGTCTCTGCCAATAGCCAAGAAACGGTAAGTACCATCTTCCAACATAGGTCGTATGTTATAGGTATGAGTCTCATTTAATTTCTCATTTCCACCATACCATACAGCATAAGGGCTTTCATTGAATTTTTCAGTAAAAGCATCAACAGCAAAATAGTTCCGCTTTTGTCCGTTATTATCAAGCGGGCAATGATAAACGAATTGACCCTTTTCGTTTTTCTTGAATACGTAGATTCGTACATCATTTACCTGTTGCCAATTGTTACTGCTGATTAACTGTCTTGGAGGTTCCGCTTTAGGAATCAACGAACCATCCGGAATAAAAGAAACTCCGTCAGTTATACGGTTAAAAGTACGATCAGCTCGTGATTGCAAACCGAATCTTGTTCCGATATTGAAAGTGACATTCACCTCGTGCAGTTCTTCATTAACTATACACATTGTTCCATTTGTCAGCTCTCCTTCAGTACATCCGGTCGCTGACATCAGAAGCGGAAGGAGAAGCAATAGTGACAATTTCCCAAGTTGCTTCATATTCTTACTACCTTATAAGTTTTTGGATATAATCTTGTTCGTAAATATTCTTGGTTATAAAAATCAGTACCGTCTTATGTACCATTTTCAAGTTTACCTTTGATAAACAAAGGCATATATTTTCATATATTCTCTAGCATAAGAATGAGAAATATGATATAGCGATGAAACAGTTTTATTAATTACCTTACTCTTAAGTTATCTTATAATTATACTCCCCACACCCCTTTTACAGGATACGGGGAGTATATATGATTTAATAATGTCTATGAAATCTATATTAATTATTCTTCTGCACCAAGTTCAAGATCGTGGATTGTTTCCCAGTTTGCATCAACTGTGATAGTGATTACCTGATCCTTAGACAAGTCAATTGGTTCATCTGGATCTATAGGACCTGTAGGTTCACCTTTATCTGTGCTCTTGTGTCCCATGCTGTAGAAATGGTTTGCAAGTACATCTATTTCTGTATCTTTTGAACCTTTAACCTGCACCTTATAGGTCTTAAGAGCTGTTTCACCATCACCATAAAGCACTACCTTGAAAGTAGAGGTTCCTGATTTTTTGTTGAACGGCAATACGTATCCACCTTCAAGGAATGAGTTTGCAGCTGTTTTGTATTCACCTTCTGCTTTAGCAGCTTTCTGATAATAGTTACCATCTTCTGCTTTAGACTCATTAGTCAAATCGATAGTCAGCATCTTATAAGTCGAGCCTAAGCTTTTATTGTTAGTATTATCATCCAAGTTAGCAGCAGTTCCTTTGTCTGACAACTCTACACATACTTTCATAACACGTGCCATAGCACCATTATTCTCCACTTCGTAAGGGATGTTCTTGAAATATCCCAATACACCGGCTACAACACGATTCAAAGTTACGCTTGCAGTCAGAGATTTTGTGTCATCGTTTACAGTGTAAGTAGTTTCAGATACACCAGCAAAAACTTCCTGTGCCTCCTGATCATCAGCCAGTTCTAGTTTTGCTTCGTCTAAAGAAAGACCTGAGAAATTCAAAGCTTTATAAGCTGCATCTTCTTCAAAACCAACAGCCAGGAACTGATAAGTACCATTTGTAAGCTGTGTGTCGAATTTATAAGTATGTGATTCTGTACCTGTTGATGTACTGTTGTTAAATGCAGTAATATCAATCATCTGGGCGTAAGTACCATCTTTAAAAACATACAGGTTCAAATCGTTCACACGCTGAAGAGCTTCCTGACTGTACAGAGGACGTCCAGCACGTGTCTCTATTCCACTGCTTACAGTAAAGTCCATATTAAACTCTACAGTTTTTGCACTTTCACTTCCTGTGATTTCGGCAAAATCCTCGTTGTTGCTACAAGCTGTAAACATCATTGAGCTTACAGCTGCCATGAATAAAAACTTTTTCATTTCAGTTGTTTTAAATTATTAAATCATTATTTAAGATATTTATCTCATTCTTGAATATCCATATCAATAACCTGTTCCCAGGCCGCATTTACCATTATATAGACCTTAAATTCATTCGAACTGCCGTCACCGACATAAACGTATCTCAGAATTGTCAGCTCATTTCTGCCGAATGTACAATAGACTCTTTCCGGAACCAGTGATGCAGAAGACGAGGCATTTCTTACATCACCCTGTGAGGATGTACCTTTTTCAATAAACTCTACATCCAAGGCAGAGTCCTCGTAACCAGGTGAAGGACCGACCAGTGTCTGTGTCAGAATTTCGTTATGCACTTCCCAGTCCAGGTTTGTATGCAGATCTGTCAGGTTAGAGTAATTAAAGGAATTATCCACCAGAGAGAACACATCCATAATGTCCTTTGTAGAGAAGTCAATGTTGTCAGGAATGTTTTCAGCCTTGATAAGAAGATTACCCTTGGTACGTTCAAGACCCAGAGTATGCTTTTCCTTTCCGTACTGATATTCAAAAGTTCCGTTGGCAAGATAGATATCATTGAATGCCGCACCGACTTCCTCTATATCAGCTTCAGTTGCATTCTCACCAAGAGGTTCATCACTTTTCATGTTTCCCCATACGGTAAAGCTGTAGGTGCCGTAAGGCAAAGAGGACGGCAATACAATCTGCTGAACCAAATCATCATTATCAATTACCGTGTTCTTCTGTTCTGCCACCACATTACCATCTGCATCATGAACTATGTAATACAGGCTGCTGACATAACTGCGGAAAGGCAAATCCTCCGCCTTTCGTTCAAGCAAACCAAGTTTGGCTGCATCGTCTATGTTAAAGTAGTTCTTGTCCTTAACGGAAAGTGTCACCTGCATGGGCGGACAGTCGGGCAGTTTCTCTCGCACACAGGCTCCCAGCCCCAGGGCCATCACCAGCCCCAGGAATACATTGCTCCATCTGTTCATAATCCTTCACCTCCTTTCAGCAGTTCGCGGAAATCGGCCCGCGTGCTGTAGTCCATGAAATCGGCTTCCGTGCGGGCCCGTTCCCGGAGTCCTTTCTCTGCGACGGCTTTCGCCAGATGGTCCATCATGGCATCGGCATCGCCCTGGCGCGCCTTTACCAGCGCACGCACATATTCGGCTCTCGGCGTGGTATCTTCGCATGCCTCCATAATCCGGGCGGCTTCCTCGTTGCGGTTCACGCTCAAGGCCAGCACCGCCGCATTGACGTCCTTGTAGTCCTTTATCAGGCTGTATGCAGCCGGAAGGTCGCGGAAAGACGCCTTGACCAGCCCCAGGTTATAGCGGGCTTCGGGCAGTTCCACGTTGGTTTCCAGCAGCTCGACCGCTTTTTCATAGTCGTTCTTATAGATATAAACCGCCGCTCTGGTGTTCAGGGCTTCGGGAGAATAGTCTTCCAGCGCCTCAATCACCCGTCCGGCCTCTTCGGATTTTCCTTCACGCAGCAGGAGCACGGCCAGGTTGTTGGCTGCCACCTGCGACTGGGGGAAGTAGTGCAGGATGGTGCGGTACACCTCCTTTTTCTCTTCCGCCGTCTGCTTGAGGGTAGACACGCGCAGCAGCTCTTCCTCGTTGAACGCGTCGGGACGCTTGCTGTACATGTCCAGCATCTCGGCATCGGTGGTAAAGCTCTTTATCGTATAGGTATATTCATATTCCACCTTACGGTCGTTCTGCAAGTAGCGGGTGCGGATGTCGTTCCAACATGCCAGGCGGCGGATGTAGCGTTCGGCCACGTCGTCGTTCTGTCCTTCATACTTCTTCAGGATTTCTGCCACCTGCGTGGTGTCGGGATGCCCGTCGGCCCGCATGGCTTCCAGCACCGGCGTCCATCCTTCGGGACGTGCCCCTACGCTGAAATGACGCGCGTCCTGCGCAGAAAGGTGCAGGTTCTGCACCAGCCAGTCCCTGGCAGAACCGGCACGGTTCTTTGCCAGGCGGTCGTTCAAGGCATACGACCCGTCGGCCGACGCCATACCGTAGATGCTCACGCCGTTCAGCGTGGCCAAGCTGTCGCCCACAATCTTTCCCAGGGCTTCCAGCATGCCGTTCATCTCTTCGCGGTTACGTCCGAGCGAGAGGTTGATGTCATAGCGGTTCATGGCAAACTGGAGCAGGGCCTCTCCCTTTCCTTCCACCACTTTCGGGCGTACTACAAATTCCGGCTCAATCCAGTTGAGGTGGAGCGACTCCACCGGGTCAATCAGCGTGGGCAGGTTGGCGATATAGGCTATATCCACCGTATCTACCGCACTGCACTCGCCACATCCGTCAGTAGAAAGCACTGCTACCACCCGTCCGCCGGTAAGGCTGGCAGGTACCTGCACCTTCTCAGTATAGGGCACCGAAAGGTCGCTTCCATTGTCTACCCTGCGTGCCTGCGCTTCCAGCGTATCCACATAGCCTCCCAAATCTTTCTCGCGCTTCATCTTCTTGTAAAACACAGGAGCATCGAGCACCAGCGGACGGCATTCGGCAATGAGGCTGTCCTGCTGCATGAGCTGTGGCACCACAACCAGCCGGCTGCGGCGCGAAAAGGCATGCTTCGGCACATTGATTGTCACATCCACGTTTACCTCCGACGCACTGTCGGGCGTGAGGGTCTCTACTGGAGAAACGCTCACTTTCTTATTGGCACGCGAAGCGGCACAGCCGGCTACAACCAGTGGTAACACGCCTGCCATCAGTAATTGTGTATATCTAAACTTCATACCTACTGTTTTCATTAAAATATATAAGAAACGGACAAGGCCAGTTTGGTAGGCCCTACGTAATTGCGTGTCTTCCGCTCATAGCATTTGTTACATGGAATCTGCGGACTTTCCTTATACCAAAGACGGGCATAGCCCACCCCGACCGCTGCTTCCAGGTTCCAGTGAGAAGACAAAATCCAGGCATAGCCGTAAGTCAGGCCTCCGCCGGCCAAATAGCCGTCGTAACGTTTATCCTTGAAACTTCCATAGAATTGTGCCCCATGCAGATGAAGCCCCACAAAATGCCCTTCCATCGCTTCGCAGAACCAGTAGCGCAGTTCGGGCTGCACCAGCCAGAAACGCAGCTTCTTGTCGTCCTTGAACGTCCAGGGATTGTAAGCCACCTGCCAGTCAGTAGAAATTTTACGACTATGCCTGACCTCTATCCCGACATTCGGAGTAAGCGCCCCCCAATAAAGAGCATTTGTCTTCAATGCGATATCCTGTGCATATCCTCCCCATACGAAACAAAAGAAAGTGCACAAGATGAAAAGTTTTCTACTCTTTTGTATCATTATCATCCTTATATTTTGCGGCACAAAGTTAGCCTCTCCCCCAAAGAGGGATGTTACAATTTCACGTCAAAAAGTTACACTTTCGCTTCACAAGTTTATAAGGAGTCCTTTCTGAGATATTTAAGACTTGTTCAAAGCTCTGTCCTTACGGAGCTCATTAGGAGTCTTACCAAAATATTTCTTACAAAATGTCACCAGATATGACGTAGAAGAGAAATGATATTTCTCAGCAATCTCTGCCAGAGACATGGAGGTCATGATTATGTCCCTAAAATCCGCAACTATCATCCAATACACGATTAAGGGTAGATTTATGAGTCGT
>OCHL01001535.1_pt1 | contig 13949 bp, 12 predicted proteins | sample 1538421 | NCBI WGS metagenome assembly OCHL01 (sample SAMN04571690, study PRJEB22368) | human gut metagenome | biome: human gut; material: stool | host: Homo sapiens | place: Luxembourg | collected 2012-06-01 | reverse complement strand
GGACTTCATATAGCTGATGTTCATAGACTAGTAGATATATTACAACGTCTTGTAGATACAGGCAATACTATAATTGTTATTGAACATAATCTGGATTTAATAAAAACTGCAGATTATATAATAGATTTAGGACCAGAAGGTGGAGATGGCGGTGGAGAAATAGTTGCTGTCGGAACACCAGAACAAATTTGTAAAAATGATAGGTCTTATACTGGTAAATTTTTGAAGAAATATTTGGAAGAGTAAAAACATATATATTGGATTTGTAATGGTTAACATTACAGCGAAAGAGAGGACTTGTATTAGACAAGTGCCTCTCTTTTGTAGTATTGATAACCTATTTTTGGTCGTTTAAAGTTTCGTTATTAACTGGTTTATGTTTTTCAGCATTAGTTCCTTGTTTCTTATTTTTCTTTTCTTTATTTTTAGCCATTATTTAAGCACCTCCATAATAGATTGTGGTCATTAATTTAGTGCCACAGTTATTATTATTGGTATTACCAATAAATATATATTTAGTTTCTACATAAAAAACAAAAATATTCATAAATTAATTGTATAATATTATGTAGTGCATATGTAAAATAAATTTATTTTATTGAAAATTTAAATTATTTGAAAAAATAAATATAATGTTATATAATTACGAAAGCCAAATATAGGAGGTATATTATGGAAAATATAGTTATTGGAATTGAAGGGTATGTAGGAACAGGAAAGACTTCTGTTTGTAGAAAATTATTAGATAAGATACCAAATTCTGTATTGTTGCATGGTGGAAACATATACAGGGCAATTACATATGGTATATTAAAAACAGGATTAATAAATGTTAAAGAAGACAATAATAAATTAAGTAGTTTAAATATAAAAAATATAATGGATAAACTTAAATTAAAAATAGAGATAGAAGATAGAGAAAGTGTTGTATACATTCACGACAAAAAAATTGAAGAAAAAGATTTACAATCATTAGAAACATCTATTGCAACTTCTAAAATAAGTAGTTATGCAAATAATGATAAATTATATGACTTTGGAAGAAATATAATAGAAAGTTTAAAACAAAATTATAATGTTATATTATCTTCAAGAGATATAGTAAATATGTATCCAAAAGTTGATTATCATTTTCTTCTTGTTGCTGATATAGATGAAAGAGTTAGAAGGAAAATGAATCAATACAAAGGTGAAATAACATCAGATGAATTAAAAGAACATATACAAAAAAGAGATGAACTCCAAAAACAATCAGGCTATTATAAAATTCATCCAATTACAAAAGTTATAGATGTAACAGCATGTAAGACAGTAGAAGATGAAACAAATAAAATAATGGAATTTATAAAAAATAATAATTAAAAATAAATAGGGAAAAAAGGATTGTCCTTAAATCCTGGACTATCCTAAAGCTCTATGGAGAGGTGTATTATAGTGGATTACATAAACGAAAAATTACAAGAATTTGAAAATTATATTTATCAGAAAAAAGTAGCAATTATTGGGTTAGGAGTAAGTAATATTCCTTTATTAGATTATTTATACGAGAAAAAAGCTAATGTAACAGTGTTTGATGATAGAACAATAGATGAACTTCCTGGAGAAATAGTAAATAAATTAACAACACATGCTATTCCATATTTTTTAGGAAAAGATAATTTAAAAAATCTCAACGGATTTAACTTAATATTTAGATCGCCAAGCTGTTTACCAACTAGACCAGAATTAAGAGCTGAGGAAGAGAAAGGTGCAATAGTTACTACAGAGATAGAAATGCTTATGAAAATGTGTCCTTGTAAAATAATTGGTGTTACTGGAAGTGAAGGTAAAACAACTACTACAAGTTTAATATATGCGATATTAAAACATGCAGGATATAATACTTATCTTGGTGGAAATATTGGTACACCATTATTTACGAAACTTTCAGAAATTTTACCAGATGATATAGTTGTTTTAGAATTAAGTAGTTTTCAATTAATGGAAATGGAAGTAAGTCCAAATATTTCTGTAATTACAAATATAACACCAAATCATTTGAACATTCATAGTTCATATGAAGAATATATAGAAGCTAAAAAAACAATATTTAAATATCAAACACAAGATGATACACTAATATTAAATTATGATAATGAAATTACAAGAAAATGTAAGCCAGAAGCAAATTCTAAGGTAATATATTTTAGCAGTAAAGAAAAATTAAATGATGGATATATAGTAGATGGAAATATCATAAAAGAATGTGAAAACAAATTAAGAAAGCATATTTTAAATACCAAAGAGATTAAACTAAGAGGAACTCATAATTTTGAAAACATTTGTGCGGCACTTGCAGCGACAAGAGAATTAGTAGATGAAAAAACAGCTGTAGAAGCAATAAAAGAATTTAATTCAGTAGAACATAGGTTAGAATTTGTAAGAGAAATTAATGGAGTAAAATGGTACAATGATTCTGCAAGTTCGAGCCCATCACGTACAATTGCAGGTTTAAATGCATATGACGAGGAAATAGTTTTAATTGCTGGTGGATATGATAAAAATTTAGACTATGATATTTTAGGAAAATATATTGTAAAAAAAGTAAAAGCATTAGTTTTAATTGGCAATACAGCTAAGAAAATACTAGATGCGACTACAAAAGAAATGGAAAAACAAGGAGTAGAACTTCCAATTTGTTTTTGTCAAACATTGGAAGATGCTGTAAAAGCAGCAAAGCAAGTCGCAAAAGAAAACCAAGTTGTATTATTTTCACCTGCTAGTGCAAGTTTTGATATGTTCAAAAACTTTGCAGATAGGGGAAATCAATTTAAAAAATTAGTTAATGAATTATAATAAAAGAGGCACATTATGTGTCTTTTTTTTATAAAATAAAATAAGGAGGTTATAAAAATGTACGATAAAAATTATGAAGAATATATGAGTACGGTTTTGGGATATAATATAAATCAGGAGAATACATATTGTAATTATGATTATGATAATTTTTCGTATGATTTAGAAAAAAATTACCCTGATATTTATAAAGATTTAAGTGAAAAAATAAAACAAATAGACATACAAACTTGCCAAAATAATTTTGATGAAATAGCCCAAAATCTTTATAAAGAACTAAAAATAAAAGAAAATACAAAGGACATGAAAAAGCTTATAATCGATTTATTAAAAATTTTAATAATAAAAGAAAAAGTAGCAGAAAGACAATCAGAAATTCAAAATAAAAATATGTATTTAAATAGAGGAATGAGAGGATATAATCCATATGTAAATTTTTAAATGGATAAAAATGTAAGAATTATTTTTTCATAAGAGGACATCATAATAGTATACCAGTAACTTATTTGTTTAAACTTAAGAGCAAGGAAGGTATATTAAATGAAAGTTAAAGATTGTATGTGTAATAATATTTACTATTGCTTGCCAAATTCTACTGTTACAGATTGCGCTAAACTTATGAATGAAAAACATGTAGGATGTATTCCAGTATGTGATGAAGGAAAAAATTTAGTAGGGTTAGTAACAGATAGAGATATAACTTTAAGATGTATAGCATCTAATAAAGATTGCAATACAACTAAAGTTAGCGATATAATGACTTGTAATGTTTATAGCTGTACTTCAAATGATGATATTAAAACTGTAGAAAATAAAATGGCGGAAAATAAAATTAGAAGAATTCCGATAGTTGATAATAACAAAGTTATAGGAATGATTACATTAGGAGATTTAGCTAAAAATAAAGAAATTAATACGGATGGAGTATGTGCTACATTAGAAGATATTTGTTGTACTAATACAAATAAAAACGCAGAATAATTTTTTCAGAAATATCTGATGCATTAGATTAAAAAATTTATAGGTTAACTAGGTTAAAAGAGAATTTTCATAATTGGAAATTCTCTTTTTTAGGGAGTTGGGGAGTAGGGATTTTGGGATGGTCTGGCAGGGATTCGGGGGACGATCCTAAAATCCCTCTTCTAAAAATAATAATTAATGCAAGTCATAAATAACCTAAATATACATATAATAAATATAGGAGGAAGAAATGGTTGTAGAGTTAGGATATTTTACAAAAGTAATAAAAAGAATAGGAATAATTGCTATAAGTGTTATTGTTTTAATACTTTTGTTTAAACTTAGTGTATTTTATATGCCATTTCTAGTAGCCTTTATCATAGCACTAACCCTAGAGCATCCAATAAAATTTTTTATGAAAAAATTTGGTTTTAGAAGAAGGACAAGTAGTATAATAATATTTCTAATTGCAATTTCAGTAATTACAGGTCTACTTGTTTGGGGAATATCTACATTAGTTTCTGAGGCATCTAATCTAATGCAAGGATTAAATACTTATATTGATAAAGCATACACTCAAATAGAAAGTATTAGTTCACAACTTGATATAAAGAGATTACATTTGCCTGAACAGGTAGAAAAAGTAATAGAAACTTCGAATGATGATTTTTTAAACAATATAACAACTTGGGTGAAAAATAGTTTATCAAAACTTTTAGATTTTTTAATGCAAATTCCAACAATTGCAATTTATACATCTATAACATTAGTGGCATTGTATTTTATGTGTGTAGACAAGGTATATATGATAGATGAAATAGAGCATCATCTACCAACCAAATGGGTAAAAAAGTTAGGTACTCATATACATGAAATAATAACCTCGGTTGGAAATTATCTAAAAGCTGAATTTATATTGGTATTAGTTTCCTTTCTTATTTCTTTAATAGGCTTTTATGTATTAAATATTATAGGGATAGAAATAAGCTATCCGCTATTAATAGCTTTAGGAATCGCATTTGTAGATGCACTACCAATTTTAGGCTCTGGAACTATAATGCTACCATGGGCAGTAATAAGTGCAGCAGATGGAAATATAGAACTTGCAGTAGGTCTTTTAGTATTATGGGGAATAATGTCTGTTGTAAGACAGTTTTTAGAACCTAAATTAGTAAGTAATAAATTAGGAATTCATCCAATATTTACTCTAATTGCTATGTATACTGGGTTTAAATTTATAGGAGTTTGGGGAATGGTATTAGGACCAATAATACTTATTATTCTAAAAAATATATTTAGCACTTTAATAGATAAAGGAGTAGTAAAGGCAATATTAGAAAAATAAAGTTATAAGTAAACAAATTAATCCACCGTCGAAAATTGCAATTTCGCTGGTGGATTAATATTATACTGTTGGAATATAAGATTCATCTGGTGGATATACATATTCATCATTTGGTTTATCTATTTCTTTTAAAGATGTAATTTGTAATTCTGGCATGTCACCATGATAATCTACTTTTTTTATGGTACCTGTAACTTCTACCCAAGTATCATCTGCATAGTTTTTGATATCTTTATATTCGGAAAGAAATCCAACAATAAGAGTCTGATAGTCGGAACTAATTACCATGTCACGAGCAAGCACAAATTGTTCATCGGTAAAGTCATATGCTCTATAAATATAACCAGAGAACTTATATGATTTACCAACATAATTATCAATGTGTTCATGAGAATCTTTTAATATATTAGTATAATTCTTGGGATCTATTTCTATTACTGCTGAAGAATTATCAGCTACATTAACATTATTCTTAGCATCGACAAACAAATTATAACAGCATATGGAAAAAACAGTAAGAATTATAATTGTAACGATAACAAAAAAGATTTTAAATAACATACTTCCACTAACTTTAACATTATATATAAACAAAACAATCGCACCTCCATTTATAAATATTATGAAAAAAGTTTCTTATATATGTTTTTTTTAGGTAAAATATTGCGAAAAAATCATTTTAGTGATATAGTACACATGATATTTATTTTTTAGGAGGCAAAAGACGAATGGGCGTATTAAAGAAAATCTTTAAATCATACAGTGAAAAAGAAGTAAAGAGAGTAATGCCAATAGTAGAGCAGATTAACAAACTAGAACCAGAAATGGAAAAATTAACAGACAAGGAGTTAACAGGAAAAACAGAATACTTTAAAAAGCAACTTGAAGAAGGGAAGACATTAGACGATATATTACCAGAGGCTTTTGCAGTTGTTAGGGAAGCGTCTAAAAGAGTTTTAGGATTAAGACATTTTGATGTTCAACTAATTGGTGGTATTATTTTACACCAAGGTAGAATTTCAGAAATGAAGACAGGTGAAGGTAAAACTTTAGTTGCAACACTTCCAGCATACCTAAATGCGTTAACAGGTAAAGGTGTTCATGTTATTACAGTAAATGATTACCTAGCTAGAAGAGATAGCGAATGGATGGGTAAATTATATAAATTTTTAGGACTTACAGTAGGACTTGTTGTTAACGGACTAGAACCAGATCAAAGAAGAAAAGCATATGCAGCAGATATAACATACGGAACAAACAATGAGTTTGGTTTTGACTACTTAAGAGATAACATGGTGTTATATAAAGAACAGCTTGTACAAAGAGAATTAAACTATGCAATAGTAGACGAAATAGATAGTATCTTAATTGATGAGGCTCGTACACCTCTTATTATATCTGGTAGAGCTAATAAATCATCAGAATTATATAAGAAAGCAGATAGTTTTGTAAGAACTCTAGAAGCCAAAGTTATAGTTGAAGAAGATGTAAAAGACTATGACCAAGCCGAAGATAACGAAAAATACGATTATATCGTAGACTTAAAAGCTAAATCTGCTTCATTAACACAAAAAGGTATTAAGAAAGCAGAGGAATACTTCAAACTAGATAACTTTAACGATTTAGAAAACTCTGAAATCGTTCATAATGTTAACCAAGCATTACGTGCACATGGTGTTATGAAGAAAGATATAGATTATATCGTAAAAGATGGAGAAGTTTTAATAGTTGATGAATTTACTGGACGTATAATGTATGGTAGAAGATACAATAATGGATTACATCAAGCAATCGAAGCAAAAGAACATGTTAAAATTGCAGACGAATCTAAAACATTAGCAACAATCACATTCCAAAACTATTTTAGAATGTATGATAAATTATCTGGTATGACTGGTACCGCAATGACAGAAGAATCAGAATTCCAAGAAATTTATCATTTAGATGTTGTTTCTATACCAACAAATAAACCTATGATAAGAAAAGACTTATCAGATATTATATATAAAAACGAAAATGCTAAATTTAGAGCAGTTGTTAGAGATGTAAAAGAAAGCTATTCAAAAGGTCAACCAGTATTAATTGGTACTGTTTCAATTGAAAAATCTGAAAAATTAAGCAAAATATTAACTAAAGAAGGAATTAAACACCAAGTATTAAATGCTAAAGCTCATGAAAGAGAAGCAGAAATAATTGCACAAGCTGGTAAATATGGTGCTGTTACAATAGCAACAAATATGGCTGGTCGTGGTACAGATATTATGCTTGGTGGTAACAGTGAATATTTAGCAAAACAAGAAATGAAACGTAGGAAATATGCTCCAGAAATGATAGAGCAAGCTACAGCATTTAATGAAACAGATGACCAAGATATTATAAATGCAAGAACAACATTTAGAGAATTAGTCAAAAAATACGATAAAGAAATAGAAGAAGAAAAGCAAAAAGTTATCGAAGCTGGTGGATTAAAAATAATTGGTACAGAAAGACATGAATCAAGAAGAATTGATAACCAATTACGTGGACGTAGTGGTCGTCAAGGAGATCCAGGATGCTCTAGATTCTATATTGGTCTAGATGACAATCTAATGAAAATATTCGGTGGAGCAGCTATTACAAAAGTATATGATAAATTAAACGCTTCAGAAGACTTACCTATAGAATCTAAAATAATAACAAATGCAGTTGAAAACGCTCAAAAGAGAGTTGAAGGTAGAAACTTTAGTATAAGAAAGAATGTATTAAAATATGACGATGTTATGAATGCTCAAAGAGAACTTATATATAAACAAAGAAGAGAAGTTCTTGATGGTAAAGATTTAAAAGATAATATCGAGAAAATGTTTAGCTCTATAGTAGACGATGTAGTATCAACACACTTTAATGTTGCAGAAGATGAAAAGGTTAACAAAGAAGCATTAATGCAAGATATAATAGATGTATTTGGTATTACAGAGTTAGCTAGTATGAATAAAGAAACTCCAGATATTGTAGAAGTTTCTGAAGAATTAGCTAATAAAGTTCATGAAAAATACGAAGCTAAAGAAAAAGATTTCGGAGAAAAAGAAATAAGAGAACTTGAAAGAGTTGTTGTACTAAAAGTTGTTGATCAAAAATGGATGGATCACATCGATAACATGGAAGAATTAAAAAATGGTATTGGACTTCGTGCATATGGTCAAAAAGACCCTGTTGTTCAATATAGAATTGAAGGAACAGATATGTTTGACGAAATGAACGAAAATATCAGATTAGATGTAGTAAAAATTCTTTCTCATGTTGAAAAAGTAGGAAATGTTATGAGAACATCAAACGTTAAAGTAACAAACGAAGGATTTGATGAATCAGCAATTAGTTTAGTAGATGGTAAATTATCACAATCAGATAAAAACCATGTACAACAAACTATAGTAAATGATGGACCAAAGATTGGTAGAAATGACCCTTGCCCATGTGGAAGTGGTAAAAAGTATAAAAATTGTTGTGGAAGAAACCAATAAACTTAATATTATTAAAGGAGTGTATCCAAGAATAAAATGGAGACACTTCTTTTTATATTAAAAAATGGTTAATAAGTATTGAATAACTAATACTTACATGATACAATACAAATGTTCGCAAACACAAAATTGGAGGTATTCATAATGGATAATACAAATGGAGATATTATAATATATCAAACAGATGACGGATTGACAAAAATAGATGTTAAAGTCGAAAATGAAACAGTATGGTTATCACAACAACAAATGGCAGAATTATTTGATACAACTAAACAAAATATTAGTTTACATATTAAAAATATTTTTTATGAAGAAGAATTAGATGAAGATTCAACTGTCAAGGAATTCTTGACAGTTCAAAAGGAAGGAAATAGAAGAGTTGAAAGAAAAGTTAAATATTACAATTTAGATATGATTATCTCTTTAGGCTATAGAATAAAATCTAAAACTGCTACTAATTTTAGAAAATGGGCAACAGAAAGATTAAAAGAGTATATGATTAAAGGCTTTACTATGGATGATGAAAGACTTAAAGGAAATGGTGGAGGTAATTATTGGAAAGAATTACTTGCGAGAATTAAGGATATTAGATCATCAGAAAAAGTAATGTATAGGCAAGTTCTTGATTTATATGCAACAGCAGTAGATTATGATCCTAAAGATAGTAAATCAATTGAATTCTTTAAAATTGTTCAAAACAAATTACATTATGCTACTCATGGGCATACTGCTTCAGAAGTAATATATGAAAGAGCTGATGCCGAAAAGCCTTTTATGGGATTAACAACATTTAAAGGAGATATTCCAGTATTACAAGATGTCGTAATTGCTAAAAACTATTTAAACGAAGAAGAACTAAAAGTTTTAAATAATTTAGTATCAGGATATTTTGATTTTGCAGAAATACAAGCAATAAGGCATAACCCAATGTATATGGAAGATTATATTAAACAACTAGACATGATACTTTCTTCTACAGGTGGAAAAGTGTTAGTTGGTGCAGGTCGTGTTAGTCATAATCAAGCGATAAAGAAGGCAAAATTGGAATATAAAAAATATCAAGTTAAAACTATAAGCCCTGTTGAAGAGGAATATTTAAAATCTTTGAAACAAATTAGCAGTGAAATTGAGAAGAAAGGTAAAAAATAAGTATATGGTACCTAAAGGTGGAATATAGATAATAGATGAAATAAAACAATAAAATGTAAACGGGATTTTTGGGACGTTCCTTAAATCCCATTTTTTATTGTCTAAGAAAAATTGAAGATTTTTCTGAAATATCAAGATTAATTCACATATATTCACGTCAATTGCGAAGCCGCTTTTATTATTATCAGTATTAAGTAAAAAAGCTGCCATGTATTAAGCAATAGCTTATACATGAGAAGTTTAAAGTTTGTGTTACTTAATTAAAGCCTTGAAATTCTCTTGTAAAAGAAAGAGTCGCTTTTTTCATAGAAGCCCATCTTTTTCCAGAATTCTTTGGAACCATTAAACGGGCACCATAGTACGAGCTCGTAAACACCTCGCTCACGGCAGAGATTTGCTACTTCTTCGTATAATTTGGTGGTCCTAAGTCCTTTTAAATGTTCAAACACTGAGAATTCCGCGATGGTACAAGTTTTGCCGGAATACTTAAGAAAAACAATACCGATTGTTTCGCCCTCATAAAATAATGATTAGGAGATTAAAAGCGATAAAATATATGAAACATGAAACTTTTATCTAGTTATATATGACTATATAGTAGAAAGGGGGATAAAAAATTGAGTACTCAAATATATAGTAAAGATTTTGAAAAAATATATAAAGAAACATATAACAACGTACTAAGATTTGCAGTAATAAAATGCAGGAATTTTGATGATATAAATGATATTATTCAAGATACATATTTAGAATTATTAAAACTACTAAAAAAGAAAAAAATGCTAGAGGTAGATAATATAGAAAGCTATATTATCGGGATATCAAACAATGTTTTAAAAAGATATTACCATAAAAAGAAAAAAGATAATATTGTGTACTATTATCAAGATGACCAAAATTTAACAAAGGACATAGAAGATACATTTGACTTAGAAGCTAATATTATAAATAAAAACAATGTAGCAGAAGTATGGAAATATTTAAAACAAAAAGATTTAATTACAACTAAAGTTTTTTACCTTTATTTGGCAGTTGGATTAAAGATTTCAGAGATATCAAAAGAACTGGGAATAGGAGAGTCAAATATAAAAAATAGAATATATAGAACTCTTAGAGAAATAAAAAAATATTTAGGAAAGGATGTGAACGGAAATGATTAATACAGTATTTAAAGAATATGCTGAAAAGGAATTTGATGCTGATAGAAACTATAAAGAAATTCTTTTGAAGGAAAAGAGAAAAAGTAATTTTTTTAAAAAGATGCTAAATACAGTTGCAACACTTTTAGTTATAGTAGTAACTGGAATAATGTCTACACAGATATATGCTAAAATCAAATGGAATATTGAATTTAAGGAATATCAGGATAGACCAAACGTAGAAGCTAAAGGAACTATAGAAGAAGCAAAAGAAAATGGATATGCAGAAGTTATTAATATGGATTATATAACTCAAGATGGAATTAGTATAAAGATAAATTCTGTTTTACTTACAGATGATTGTTTGGATTTTGATATAACATTTAAGTTTGATGAAAAAATAAATGTAGATTCTAAAAGCTTTTCATTTGGATATGCAATATATGATGAAAACAATAACATATATGCAATACAATCAAGAATGCATTTAGATAAAAAGGATGATACTATTATTTCTTTTATATATAAAGAATTGGGCTTAGACTATAACAATAAAAGTGTTGCTACATCACAATTAAGTGATACTAATACAGCAAGAATTAATAGTGTTAATGAGGATAGTAAGAGTATTAATATGAATATTACACTTAGAGCTAAAGAAAATTTCCCTCAAAGTAAAACTATATATATTAAAATATTTGATCCGGGATTTACAATGAATAATATAGAAAATATAGATAATGAATTAATAGTAAAAGACTCAGAAGACTTTAACCTAAGTGATTCAAAATGGAATTTTGAAATAACAGTACCAACTAAATTTTATGAAAGAAATACAATAAATCTTATACCAAAAAATGAGATACCAGGAATAGAGGTTGAAGAAATACAAATTTCAGAAACAGGAATGACAATTAAATTTAAATCAGAGGCATATGATAAGGTAGTTAAAAGTGGAATAGATATGGAAGCAGAGAACTTTCAAAAACAAATTTCGGAAATATTAAGTATAACTGATAAAGAAGGAAATACTTATAAAGTAAGTAGTAGTGGTACAACACAAGAGAAATATGAATATAAATTAAGCATAGATGCAGGAATAAAAGATTTAACAAAAAAATTATATATAAATTATAATCATAATGGAACAAAATATTCAGAAGAACTAATAGAAAAATAATATCTTAATTCAGCAATCATAACCACCCGTGAACGGGTGGTTTGCTCATCCCCTAGAAGGGGAATTACTTGCTCACCACCTAAAAGGCGGTATTGAATATTTGACATCGCATTACTATTACTGCTGCCACTTACCAGTGGCTCTTTTTACTTATTTTCTTTTTTGAATGGATCTACATATTCTTCTATTCCTATTTGGTCTGATATATAATCTTCTTGCAATTGATTTCTTATATATTCTTTTATTATTTTTTCATTTTTTCCTACTGTATCTACAAAATATCCTGTTGCCCAAAAGTGTCTGTTTCCATATTTATATTTCAAATTCGCATGCCTATCAAATATCATCAATGCACTTTTGCTCTTGATGTACCCCATAAACTGTGATATACTCAGATATGGAGGAATACTTACTAACATATGGATATGATCTGCACAGGCTTCTGCTTCGATTATTTCTACTTTCTTTTCATTACATAATTTTCTTAGTATTTTGCCTATGTCAGCTTTCAATTCTCCATATATTACTTTTCTCCTATATTTTGGTGCAAATACTATATGATATTGACACCTATATGATGAATGTTCTAATTTTTTTATTTCATTCTTCATTTTTTACCTCCTTTTATTTTAGTAATGCGATCGCCAAATCACTTACTATTATATCAGGAGTTTTTTATATACTAAAGTTTTTTACCCACCACTGGTAGAACCAGTGGTTTATTCAAGCTAAAGCGCCAAAAAAATAAGAAGCACTTCACTTCAGAATGCTTCTTATTTTTATATTAAACTAATAATTTAGTTTGACTACTGCAATACCGTTAATTAATTTTATACCTTCATTAGGATATATAGGCATATTAATATAATCTTCTGAATTCATTAGTTCACTATAATCTTCCATAGTACAAATATCTCTTCCAATACCTAAATGATCCTGTAGAAATATTTGCCAAGTCCAAATATTTATGTCAGATACATCAAAGTTAGTTAAATCTAATAAACTTTCATTTTGTATACTGAAATCTAAATGCCCTAAAATAACAATAGGGGTATTATCAGTAATTTCATTATTATCTTCAATTCGTTCTAATATTCGATTTCCAACAGCAAACATTTGATCATTATATAGTTTTGTTGCTATATATGTAGCATTATTAGACAATATAAATGTCCATATAATTAATACTGAAATAAAATAAGATAAAATTTGAATAATATTATTAAATTTACTATTTTGCATTGATTCTATTTGTTTTATTAAAACTACTATGGGTAAATATAGTGATGTAGCCATTAATAAATTTATATTTCTAGATTGAGCAATTAATTCTATAGAACAAGCAAAAATAGGGAATAGTAAAATTCCTAATAATAAGAAAATTACTTTAGCTGGTGTTTTATAAATTTTTCTATTTATAATTATTACTATAAAATTTAGTAATATTAATACAAAAAGTATTGCATAAAAAATATGTCTGTACCATCCAGTATTATTTAAGATATTGTCTGAAAAATAAAAGCTGGCAAAAGTTGTGTATGTATTTTGTATTGATGGTAAGATGTTTTTAATAGTTTCCAAACTAAAAATTGTATTTCCACTACTATAGGAAGTAATGTTAAGTCCTAATATTGCAATTATTATATTTAAACTAACATAATATAAAATCATACCTATAGCTATAATTACAATATCTAAAAATAGTTTTTTCAATAGTTCTTTATATGTTAGCTTATCATCAATTAATTTAAAAAGATATGAAACGAGTAGTAATGCTGTTATTACACAAAGATATGATTGATAAAATGCAAGTGTAGCAATTATGCAAATTAAAGTAA
>OCHL01001512.1_pt1 | contig 14168 bp, 13 predicted proteins | sample 1538421 | NCBI WGS metagenome assembly OCHL01 (sample SAMN04571690, study PRJEB22368) | human gut metagenome | biome: human gut; material: stool | host: Homo sapiens | place: Luxembourg | collected 2012-06-01 | reverse complement strand
ATGTTAATTTTAAATGTGTTATGCCACACAATGAGTATGAAGAATATAAAGCATTAATTAGTCCTAATGTGGAAGTTAAATGTGATATACCAGAAGATGAATTTTTAACACTTTTGAATAGTTCTCAATTGGTGGTAATGCCACTTGATACAGAGGCGCCAGCTGGGTTAATTGCATTATTTCAGGCGGCAACGTATGGAAAGATGGTAATTACATCAGATACAGTTACAACTAAAGAGTATTTTTCAGGTGATAGAGGTATACTTTGCAAGAGAAATATTAAGGATTGGGAAGAGGCAATTCGATATTATCTTGGAAATATTGAGGAAGCAAAACAGAAAGTAGATAATTTGGTGGGATTTTTAGAAGAAGAATGTTCTGAAAATAAGTATGCAGAAATTTTAGAAAGGTTGATGGGTAATGAATAAGGTGAAAAATCTAATCAAACATTTTTTTGGAAAAATTCGATCATTGAAGTTTGGAATTTCTGCAGAAAAGAATGTGTATATTGGTAAACATTGCGATTTTAAAGGAAAGAAAAATATTCAGTTAAAAAGTAATGTGACAATTAGACCATATGTTCAAATTTGGTCGGGGGGGGGCACAGTGAAAATTTCGGAAGGTTCTGAGATAGGAGAACGTTGTAGGATTTCTATTGTGAATTCTTTAGAAATCGGAAAGAAAGTACTTCTTTCTCCCAATGTATATATAACAGATTGTGATCATGAGTATAGGGATATTAATATACCAGTTATAGATCAGGGAGTTGTGCAGAAAAATCAGAATGTAAGTATTGGAGATGAATCTTATATTGGAATTAATTCTGTTATAGTTGGAAATGTTAGTATTGGGAAACATTGTGTTATTGGAGCTAACTCTGTAGTTACAAAGAACGTACCTGATTATTGTGTGGCGGTTGGAAGTCCAGCAAAGGTTATAAGGAAATATGATTTTGAAATAAATGAATGGAAAAATTAAAGGTTTATAGGAGAATGAATATATGAGTAATGGGTTAGTTACAATTGTATTGCCTATTTATAATGTAGAAAAATATTTAAATAGATGTATTAATAGTATTGTAAATCAGACATACAAAAATTTAGAGATTATTCTTGTGGATGATGGATCACCTGATAAATGTCCAGAAATGTGTGATGAGTGGGAGAAAAAAGATACAAGAATAAAAGTTATTCATAAACAGAATGAAGGACTTGGTATGGCTCGCAATACAGGAATTGAAAATGCAACGGGAGATTATATATGTTTTTTTGATAGTGACGATTATCTTGAATTAACAGCAATTGAAAAACTATATAAATTAGCTGAAAAAACAGACCCAGATATAGTAACATATGGTTATTCAAAGGTTAATGATAGCGGGAATATATATGAAAAATCAATTCCAAATGTAAAAAAAATTACTTATGAAAAAAAAGAAATAATGGAAGAATTTTTGCCTGATATGATTTTTGAAGTTGAAACTAGTGATAATCATAATTTACATATGAGTGCATGGGCATCAATGTATTCTTTAAAAGTTATTTTAAATTCAGGATGGAGATTTGTTTCAGAAAGAGAAGTAATAGCAGAAGATGTATATTCATTGATGGTATTATATCAAAACATAAGAAGAGTCTCAGTATTAGAAGAGGCATTATATTATTATTGTGATAATGGCGCTTCATTAACACATGTTTTTAGAAAAGATAGATACAAAAAAATTAAATATTTCCATCAAGCTTGTATAAAAAAAGCGAATGAGTTAAAGTATAGCAGTAAAATTAAATTAAGATTAGCTGGACCATATTATAATTTTACTTTAGCAGCAATGAAGATGATAGTGATGTCAAAGAATAAGAAACAAGAAAAAATAGAAGCTTTAAATGAAATTATATTGGATCAATATCTTAGAAATGTTTTAGAGACGCTTGATGTAGGTAAAAAAGATAAGAAAAAAAGAATTATAAATTATTTTATTAAAAAGAAATTAGTTAATATTTGTTATATTATATTGTTTATAAAAGAAAAAACTAGGTAAGACAGAAAAATTAATGATTTAGAATTATGGGAAGGTACAGTATGATTAAAGAATATATAAAAAATATTGTATTAGGAAAAAGAAGTTCCTCTAAAAAGTATGTTGAATATTTACGTAGTATAGGAATGAAAATAGGCAATGATGTAGAAGTTTATGTGCCGTCTAAAACGTTAATTGATGAGCAATACCCGTGGATGATTACAATAGGAAATCATGTTAGAATTACAGAGGGAGTTAAAATTTTAACACATGATTATTCATGGTTTGTCATAAAAAATTATTGTGGAGGAATATTAGGAGCAAGTGGGACCGTTGAAATTGGAAATAATGTATTTATTGGGATGAATACGATAGTTGAAAAGAATGTGAAGATTGGAAATAATGTTATAATTGGAGCTGGAAGTGTGGTTGTGAAAGATTGCGAAGATAATGGTGTTTATGCAGGAGTACCAGCAAAACGATTAATGGATATTGACACTTTTTTTAGAAAAAGAAATGAAAAGCAAATTAAAGAGGCAAAAAAGCTTGCAATAAAATATTATGAAAGATTCGGATATAGACCGCCTAAGTCAATTTTTCATGAATATTTTATGTTATTTGAGAATAGTGAGGGAGCGGAAAAAGAAAAAATATTTAATAACAAATTAGAATTATGTAATACAAAAGCACAATCCATAGAATATATGAATAGATATAAGCCTAGTTTTGCAAATTTTGAAGAATTTATGAGGTATTGTTTTGAGCGAAAAGAATAAAAAATGTATTTTGATACTTCCTTATTTTGGAAAATTTAATAATTATTTTGAACTTTTTTTAAAATCTTGCGCATTAAATCCAGGTTACAATTGGTTGATTTTTACAGATTGTAAAGATGAATATAATTATCCTAAGAATGTATGTGTTGTAAAGATGACATTAGAAGAACTTCATAAGAGAGCTAATGAAAAATTAGGATTTGAAGTTTCATTAGATGCACCATATAAATTATGTGATTATAAGCCAGCGTATGGATTTTTATTTGAAGAATATATAAAGGGTTATGAATATTGGGGAAATTGTGATTGTGATTTACTTTTTGGTAATTTAGAAAAAATACTTACGCCGTTACTAAATAAAGGTTATGAAAAATTATTTGCAGCAGGACATTTGACTATTTATAAAAATAGTCCAGAAAATAATAGAAGATTTATGAAGACAATAAATGGAAGATTATATTATAAAGAAGCTTTCCAAACAAACAAGATATATGTTTTTGATGAGGATTATCAAAAACAGTTGAATCCTAAAGGTGGGAATATTCAAGATATTTTTTTAGAACAAAAATGTAAAATTTGTACACAAGATATATCAATGAATATTAGCGGAATGTGTGGAAGATTTTGTCGTGCATATTATGATTTTAATCAACGAACTTTTATTAGAGAAGAATATGTTCCTAAAAGGTATTATTGGTATAATGGAAATGTATATGTATTTAAATGGAATAAGAAAAAGAAAACAATTGAAAGAGAAGAGTATTTGTATATACATCTTCAAATGAGAAAAATGAAAGTTTGTAAGAATGTAAAGGATGCTGAATGTGTACAGATACTTCCTGATCGATTTGTGAAAGCTAGTAAGTGCCCGCATAACAAAAGAGATATGAAAATGTGGAATATTAAATTTACATATGGATATTGGTTTAATTATATTCGAAAAAAAATAGAAAAATATATCTAGTATAAGAAGGAGAAAGAATATGAAAATTTGTATTTTATCAATGCAAAGAGTTCCGAATTTTGGTTCTGTTTTACAAAGTTATTCATTAAAAAAAATATTAAATTCTATGGGACATGAAGTGAAATTTTTAGATATAGAATACAGAGAAGAAGACGACAGTTTGATGCGTGGGCATAGATTAGATTATTCATCAGAATGTGCCAAGGGAGGAATTATAGCAAAAATAAAAAAAATTGATCGTTATGCAATTAATAGGATAAAAATAAAGAAAAAAAGTAATCAACAGGATTTAGTGTTTGATCAATTTTTAAAGGAAGATTTAGTTGTAGCAGATAAAAAAGAAAAATTTGATTGGTGCATAATTGGAAGTGATGAAGTCTTTAATTGTGCTAATGATGCAGAATGGGGATTTACAACACAATTATTTGGAAATGTTAAGCAAGCTAAAAATGTAGCTACGTATGCAGCGTCAAGTGGAGCAACAACAATAGATATTTTATCTGAATCTGTACGAGATAGGATTAAAAAGGCATTTAAAAATGTATCATATTTTTCTGTACGTGATGATAATACAGAGAAATTTGTAAAAGCATTAACAAATAAAAAAGTGGAAAAACATCTTGATCCTGTAATAATAGGAAATTTTGATAATGAAATTAAGGAGCATGAAGGGGTTATAGAAAAACTTCCTAAACAATATTGTATAGTTTACTCATATTATAATAGAATTAATAATCCAGAAGAAATATCTTTAATTAAAAAGTTTTGTAAAAAACATTCTATGGAAATTATATCTATTGGAGCACCTCAAATGTGGATAAGTAAACATATGGTATTAACTCCATTTGAAACATTAGTTGCATTTAAGCATGCAGAATTTGTTGTTACAGATACGTTTCATGGAACTATTTTTTCCGCTAAATATGCAAAAAAATTTATTGCTATTTCTAGGCCAAGTAATGTTAATAAAATGTCTGCGCTGGTGAGAAGTTTAAAGATAGAAAAAAATTATGCGAAAGATTTTCGAGAAATAGAAAATATATATAAAGTGGAAAAAAATGTAGGGCAAATTGATGATATTGTGAATCAGGAAAAAACTAGATCATTAGCATATTTACAAAGGATATTAAGCACAGATAAATAAAAAAGTAATCTTGAAATAAAAGCACATATAGGTTGGAAACTAACAGAAAATTGCTAGAAAGATTTTTGATTAGAGTTTATTTCAGATGAGCGGAAAGGAGAGTATATAATGTGTTATAATGAAGATAGTGTTGTTTGTGAGACTAATATGTGTAATGGTTGTATGGCGTGTGTTAATGTCTGCGTGAAAAACGCAATATCTATAAAAGATAATATTAATGCATATAATTCGTTTATTGATAAAAATAAATGTGTGGAATGTAATAGATGCAAGAAAATATGTCCAAGAAATACGGAGGTTGAATGTAAGAAACCGATATTATGGAAAGAAGGATGGGCCAAAGATGAGGAAATTCGTTCGAGAAGTTCATCAGGTGGCTTTGCAACAGCTATTATGAAGGCTTTTATAGTTAAGAAAAAAGGATATGTTTTTAGCTGTGTTTTTGAACAAGGAAAATTTAAATTTAAGATAGCAGAAACACCAGAGGAATGCGATAAGTTTACAGGATCTAAATATATAAAGAGTAATCCAGGATTTATATATAGAAAAATACTGGAATTATTAAGAGATGGTTATAAAGTGCTTTTTTTAGGGCTTCCATGTCAAGTGGCAGGTTTAAAAAATTATATAGGAAAACAATATTTAAATGAATTATATACAATAGATCTTATTTGTCATGGTACACCATCGCCTATTTTATTGAATAAATATTTAATGGAAGACAGTAATTTATCGTTGGAAACTTGTAGTAATATTTCTTTTAGGAAGAAATTAGATTTTAATCTTTATAATGGAAAAAATAAAATTGTACCTCAAGGAGTACAAGATAGATATACTATGGCGTTTCTTGATAGTTTGGATTATACGGAAAATTGTTATTATTGCCAGTATGCGAAAATTCAGAGAATTTCAGATATAAGTTTAGGAGATTCTTGGGCTAGTAAATTCATGTCTTCAAATGGAAATCAAGGAATATCGTTGGCATTGTGTCAAACTAAAAAGGGAGAAGATTTACTAAATATTGCGAATTTAGAATTATTTGAAGTTGATATTGAAAAAGCAATTTTGGCTAACAAACAATTACGCCATCCATCAATAGCACCTAAACAACGAAAGAATTTTTTTAATAATATTAATTGTAAAATGAAATTTAAGGATGCTGTATTTCATGCATATCCTAGGTTATGCATGAAACAAGATATAAAATCAATTTTTATTAGGTTAAAAATTTTGAGATGAGAAATGAATTTATTATAGATTGCTTGTGGAAGAAAGATTGAGAACCGAAATGAAAAGAATAATAAAAATAAATGTATATACAATAATAGGAACGCTTATTTATATAATTACATTTTTTAATACAGATATGTTTAACTATAATATTTTGAAATATATTTGCATGATTGTTGTTGGGTTATTTTTAGTATCAAAAAGTAATCTAAGTGTATTAAAAAAACATGTTAAACTTAATTCTGCTATAATTTTGTTTTTAGGAATAGTATTTGTTACATCTTTTTTTGCTAAAGGATTAACATATAGAAATTCTTTTTTTGCAAGTTTAGTATTTGGAGCAGTGCTTATAGAATTAGTGACTTACTTGGAAATAATGATAGAAAAAAATTTAATGGAATTATGCTTGATAAATTGGTATCATTGTGCTGTGGTAATTACAATAATTACAGATGTGCTGCTACTTGTGTTAGGACAAATAGAAGGGGTATATTTTGTAGGAACCAAATTTAGTGTTGTATATCAACATCTTTTTTTGATGGTACTTTTTTTGATAGTGAATACTGATAAATTAAATAGAAGGTATTCATTATCAAGTTATAGTGTAAAAAGTAAATGTTTAATAATTCTAGTTTTAACAATAATTATTTCTTTATCTGTGGATTGTGCAACTGGTTTAATAGGAACAATATTATTATTTTGTTTTTGTATAGTATTTAATAAAATTAAATATGTATTTTCAAACCCAATCATTTTTATATTTGTTATATTAATGGCTTATGGGACAATGTGGATAATGAATATTCTTTTATTAAATAAGGGAATTGCACAATTTGTTACAACTTTCCTTAATAGAGAATTAACGTTAACAGGACGTACAATTATATTTTCTGCCATTCCTAAAATTATGAGAAATCATTGGTTAATGGGTTTTGGATACGGGAGTAGTTATGAAATTTGTATAAAAAATATAGGTTATGCGGATGCACAAAATGGATTAATGGAGTGGATATTACAAGTAGGTGTAATTGGAACATCTGCATTATTATTAATTTTATATTTATGTATGAAGAGATATTATAAATTAATAAGGACAAAAGATAGACAATTTAATAATTGTTTGTGGATTGTAGCAATTATCTATGTTTATATTATATTAGGAATAGTTGAAATTACATATAGTATGCAATTTATTGGGTTATTATTAGTTTTATATAGTATGAGTGAGGAAAAAATAAAATATGTTATTTAGCTGTGTTAAATAATAAAGAAAGGAAATAGATATTTATAAAAATATCAAATAAAAAATAATGGGAAATAACGAACGAGGAAAATATTTAGCCAAAAATACTATTATATTTACATTAGGAAATTTGGGGACTAAATTAATACAGTTTTTTTTAGTTCCATTGTATACTAATGTATTGTCAACAGCTGACTATGGAGTAGTGGATCTTGTTACAACGATAGGAATGGTTTTAGCACCTATTTTGTTACTGAATATAAATGATGGGGTAATGAGGTTCGCTTTAGATAAAGGTGCAGATTTTAATAAAATTATGAGTATAGGATTAGCGGCATTTATTTTTTGCTTGATCACAGGATTAGTTATTTTCCCAATAGGAAATATAAGCAATCAATTAGGAAATTATAGTTCATATATATATTTTTATACAATTTCATATGCGGGAAATCTATTATTTTTTGGATATTTGCGTGGAACTGAAAAATTATTACAGTTTTCAATAGGAAATATAATAAATGCTATGTTGATTGCTTCTTTTAATATATTTTTTCTTGTTATAATTAAGACAGGCATAGCAGGTTATTTTTTATCATATACATTAGCAAATTTTATTTGTTGCATTTATGCATTTATAGTAGGAAACGTAAAAGAAGTTATTTTGAATTTTAAGCTTGATAAAGAACTTATGATAAAAATGTTGAAGTATTCAGTTGTTTTGATACCTAATACATTTATGTGGTGGATTATTAACTCATCAGATAGAGTAATGATAACATCCTTTATTGGAAATTCAGCAAATGGAATATATGCTATTTCATGCAAAATTCCTACTTTATTATCAACTATAGTTACGATTTTTAATACAGCATGGTCATATTCCGCTATTAAAGAAAATGATAGCTATGATAGAGATGAATATAATAATAGTGTATATAATGGATTAGTAATGTTATCTGTTGTAATTGGTGCGGCCATGATGTTAGTAATGAAACCATTTTTGGCAGTGTATGTTTCAAAAATGTACTACAAAGCATGGATGTTTACTCCATATTTAGTGGTTGGATGTGTTTTCTTATCGATAGCTAGTTTTTTAGGAGCTTATTATACTGTTAATAAGGACAGTAAAGGATTTTTATATTCTTCATCAGTAGCAGCAGCAATTAATTTAGCATTGAATTATTTATTAATTCCTAAAATAGGAATAGCAGGTGCTGCATTAGCAACAGCAATTAGTTATATAGCAGTATTTTTGTACCGTGCAGTAGATACAAAAAAGTATATTTTTATAAATGTTTTTTCAAAAAAACATTTAGTTTCTTATATTTTATTAATGTTAATAGGTTGTTCAATGTTTATAGAGGGGCTAATGAGTTATTTGTTAATGATCATTATTTACATAGTTATTCTGATTATTTATAAAGAAACTTGGTGGATGTATGTAATTTCATTAAAGCAAATCTTAGAAAATAAATTAAAAAAATAAAAATTAATATTGGGAAGAACTTAAGCATTCCTGTAATTCATAAATAATGTCAATAGACGAAAGAAGAACCTCACAGTATAATTAAGATATCATCTTGGCGGATGAAAAACATCTTGATTATCGGAGGTCCTTATAATGAATTATACACAGAATCAAAAGATTGAACAAGTCACAGAATCAACTTTAGCACTCGGAGTTGATATCGGAAGTTCTGAACACTATGTCAGAGCATTCGATTACCGGGGAAGAGAGCTGACAAGAAAAGTATTCAGATTTTCAACTGATATCAATGGGTTCAACAGCTTTTATGACTGGGTTACACAAATATGCATAAAGCATGGAAAAAATGAAGCAATGATAGGATGTGAACCTACAGGTCATTACTGGTATACCTTTTATCAGTTTGTAAAAGATCATGGGATGAAACTGGCATTCGTGAATCCTGCATCTGTTAAGAAAGCAAAGGAACTGGATGACAACAGCCCAAAGAAAACAGATCTGAAAGATCCAAAGACGATTGCAAAGCTTGTAATCGATGGAAGGTACAGTTTTCCATATGTGCCGGAAGGAATCTATGCAGAGATCAGAGAAGTGACATCCAGCCGAGATCGCATCATGAAGGAGCTGAATGCAGCATCCAACAGGATACAGAGATGGCTGAAGATATATTTTCCAGAATATCTTACTGTATACAAGAAATTTGATACAACAACAGGAATGATGATCCTTGAGGAAGTACCATTACCGACTATGGTGACAGCACTGGGTGTAGATAACATTATAAAGATATGGAGAGAACATAAAGTGCGTGGCCAAGGCGCCAGTTTTAATAGGGCAAAGACCCTGGTAGATGCTGCGCATGAGAGAACTTAAGTTCCCAGGGACCTTAAGAAATCAGTCTACAAAGTGAATAGTTATATTGAATAAAAAATACGAAAAAATTTGAAAAATAGGTTCACTTTTTATAAAAAAGGTACTTTTATATTGTAAAGGGGAGAAAATACGAATGAATACAACATTAATTATCATGGCAGCCGGAATTGGCTCCAGATTTGGAGAAGGAATCAAACAGTTAGCCCAGATGGGACCAAATGGAGAAATCATCATGGATTATTCCATTCATGATGCAAAAGAAGCAGGATTTAACAAAGTAGTCTTTATTATCCGCAAAGACATTTTCAAGGAGTTCGAGGAGATCATTGGAAACAGGATCAAAGAACAGATTGATGTTGAATATGTATTTCAGGAGCTTGATGATCTGCCAGAAGGTTTTGAAGTACCAGAAGGAAGAACAAAACCATGGGGAACAGGACAGGCAGTCTTATGCTGTAAAGATGTAGTGAAAGAACCATTTGTGATCATCAATGCAGATGACTATTATGGAAAAAAAGCATTTGTGAAACTGCATGATTTCTTAGTATCCGGAGAAGACCTTGGAAGAGAATTTACCATGGGAATGGGTGGATTCATTTTAAAGAACACATTAAGTGACAATGGAACAGTGACCAGAGGAGTCAGTGTTGTCGATGAGAATGGTTTATTAAGCCAGGTACATGAGACAACAGGAATCGAAATGGGAGAAGACGGACAGATCAAATGTGACAGCGAAGAAGTACAGGAATGGATCAGTCCAGAAGATAAAGTATCCATGAACATGTGGGCAGGATATCCAGAATTTTTAGATTTCTTAGCAGAGGATTTCAAAGATTTCCTTGCGAATGTAGAAGAAGGAGATTTAAAGAGTGAATATCTGTTACCGAATATCGTGGACAAACTTTTGAAAGAAGAAAGAGCGAACGTGAAGGTGCTGGAGACACAGGATCGTTGGTTTGGAGTTACATATAAGGAAGATAAAGAGACTGTGCAGGACGCTTTTAGGGAGTTGATTGCTGATGGAGTTTATGCGGAGATGCTTTGGGAGTAGAATATGGACAATGTAATATACTAATATTGCATTGTCCATATTGTGTAATAAAATAATAATTATTGATAAACAATCACAATTTCTTTGACATTCGGAGATGACATTGATATCATATTATAACAGAATTAATTAATGTATAAGCAAGCATACTACCGAGGAGGGGCTGTTATGAATAAAACAAAATTACAGTGGGAGAAACTTTTTTCAGAAGATAGGGAACGAAAAACAAAATTAAGTTATGAAATAAGAAATGCATTTGAATGTGACTATGATAGAATTGTAGGTTCATCATCTGTGAGAAGATTACAAGATAAGGCACAGGTATTTCCATTACAGGAAAATGATTTTACAAGAACAAGATTAACTCATTCAATGGAAGTTTCAGCGATTGCACGATCTTTAGGAAAACAGGTTGGGAGAGAATTAGAGAATAGAGATAAATTTGAGAGAGAAGATACTGAAAAATTAGAAGCATTATTACAGACAACGGGGTTGGTACATGATTTAGGAAATCCGCCATTTGGTCATTATGGTGAAAAAGCTATAGGAAAATGGTTTGAAAAATATTTTATGGAAAAAGGGCTAAAAAAAGATCAAAAACAGGAAGAAAAACCCCTCCGAACTTTGAATTTGCACCATTGGTTGTGACTAAAAAAAGATCAAAAACAGAAAGAAAAACCAGAAATTGATATAACCAAGGAACAAATGAGAGAATTTGAACATTTCGATGGAAATGTTCAGAATATTAGAATTCTGACAAAATTGCAAGCAATGAATGACAGATATGGTGCTAATTTTACATACGCCACATTAGCAGGAATTATAAAATATCCTTGGGCAGCTAATGATGGAAAAAAGAAATATGGTTATTATGAATCAGAAGAAAAAATAATTGAAAATATGTATAATGCTACAGGATTAGAAAAAGGGATTAGACATCCAGCAGTTTATTTAATGGAAGCGGCGGATGATATAACATATATTGGAGATGACATAGAAGATGGAGTAAAAAAAGGGTATATTGACATAGATACAGAGTATGAAAGATTGAAAAAAAGATATAAGAGCCAACAAAAGAATTTTTTTATATCTTGTGATAACTATTTTGAACAGATTAATGAAAAAATGAGTAAAAGTGATCAACTAAATGCTAAGGCGAGATATTTTCGTAATACAATCCAAGGATATTTAATTAATAAGGCAAAGGAAGAATTTTTAAATAATTATGAATGTATAATGTCTGGAGATTATGGAAATGTTGCTTTATTAGAGAGAGATTCTAATATGAAATCATTTATTGGCGAATTGAAAGGCATAACGGGACGTAATTGTTTTGGATGTAGAGAAGTATTAGCTTTAGAGTTAGTAGGTCATAAGGTTATAACAGGCTTATTAGATATATTGGTACCTGCGGTATTGAGAAAAGATTGTAATTATGAAGATACAAAGCAATATGAAGGAAAAATTGCCAATATTATTTCATCTAATTACATATATATTGCAAAACAAGATTATAATTATGAATCTAAAGATGATCCTATGGATGAAAAAACAAGAAAATTGGAAGAATTGTCTGATTATGAGAAGATTCATTTAGTTGTGGATTTTGTTTCTGGAATGACAGATTCATATGCAATGAATTTATATCAAGAATTAATGGGAATAAAATTGCCATATCAATAGAAAGAGGTTCTTTATGAAAAAAGCATTAATATTGAAAAGTATAGAAAATTATTTGAATTATCATCCTCCAGCAGAACAATTATTTAAGGAATTATATGAAATAGGAGAGCTTTATTTAATAGGAGGTGTATTAAGAGAATTTCTAGATGCAGGAGATATTAAGAACTTAAGGGATATAGATATTGTAATTAATACAAAAGAGATAGATAAATTTAATGAAATTTGTCTAAAATATCAAGCACAAAAAAATTCTTTTGATGGGTATAAAATGATGTGTACAGATTTAGTTGTTGATGTATGGAGAATAGAACAAACATGGGCTTATAGAGAGAATGTAATAGAATGTCAAGAAAATGACTATTTAAGGAACCTAACTCAAACAGTGTTTTATAATATGGATTCTATAGTTTATGATATTAAGAAAGATATGTGGTATGATGATGTATATAAAAAAGCAAAAGAAAACAATGTGTTAGATATTGTATTAGAGGAAAATCCATATATTGATTTAAATATTTTAAGAGGAATGATACTACAAAGTACATATGATATGAAATATTCTTCAAAAATTAAAAATATAGTTCGTGATAGATATCAACAAGAAAATAATTACGAAAAATTATTATATGATATAGAGATTAAAAGGTACAAAAGAGAAATTTTATCATTAGATGATATTAAAAATCAATTATATAGAATAGTTTTATAAGATAAAATAGTATAGATGATTTAAAATTATATGGTATACAGTTATTTGCAATATTAGAGGATTTAATACAAATGGAAATTATAAAAAACACATGGTTTGTCGGGATATCTACAGGAATTATAAGTGGAATAGTTGTTTTCTTTTTTACTAAATGGATTATGGATAGAAAAGAAAGAGTTGAATATTTTAAACGAGTAAGTAATGCAAATCAAAATATTATAGAAACTTTAAAAACATATATTGCAGAAAATGGATTACCGGATATAGAAGTTTTGGTTGCATTAAATATGTCAACGGCACGTGCATTTAATGTTGATGTAAACGAAATGTATTCTATAAGTGATTATTGTGAAGAATTAATTAGAGAAATAATGAGAGATGTATATGTGTCTAATGAAAAGAAAAAAGAATATATTGATATGTTAGTGAAATATAAAGAAAAGATTAAAACTATTAATTATGTTGAACAATATCAAACATTAAAGATGAATGATGAAAAAAATAGAAAACAAATTAATGCTGATTTACCCAAAATAGTAGCAATGCTAGGAATGGCAACGGGTTCTTTTTTAGGTGTAAATGATTGGTCGAAAGGTATTTTTCATATAATTAATGATGATCCAATGGAGTGGGTTCCAACTTTTATTTATGCTATAATAGTAGATTTTGTATTATTATATGTAGGATTTGAAATTGTACCTAAAGTAAGGAAAAATTTAAGGTTTCGCAGACATTAAGAACTCTGATAGAGAAAATTGTATTCATTTTACTAATGTTAATATCGACTTAAGATCCTGGAGACATTGAGAAATCTAGACAAGCATGTAAAAAGCGGAATAAAAATAGGTTATCATACAAAATTACGAATAAAATAGCATCAAGTACAAAAACATACTTAGGTGAGCTTAAAGAAATTTAAGCATTCTCTAGAGAAAAGGAGAAAGAAAAATGGATAAATTTAACGAAATAATAAAAGTGATTAACCCGGTTCT
>OCHL01001488.1_pt1 | contig 14325 bp, 11 predicted proteins | sample 1538421 | NCBI WGS metagenome assembly OCHL01 (sample SAMN04571690, study PRJEB22368) | human gut metagenome | biome: human gut; material: stool | host: Homo sapiens | place: Luxembourg | collected 2012-06-01 | reverse complement strand
ACTGTATTTCAATAATTTCAAAGACCGATTAGCCAACTTTTATTGGACAGTAGTGATGTAATTTAGTAAATTTGTGCTCAACGCTAATTTATTAAATATGGAAAATTTCCAAAAACTGAATCGACTGAAAGCAGTTCTCGCAGATGCAGGTCAAACAAACAAGTGGCTTGCTGAGCAACTTGGCAAGGATCCTGTTACCGTCAGCAAATGGTGCACGAATACCTCACAACCAGACTTGCAGACCTTAGCCAAAATTTCGAAACTGCTTAAAGTGAATATTAGAGAACTTTTAGTAGACCGTAGTAATTGGTAAATGGCATGAGTACAATATCAGAACATATATTTGGACTTTACAACCAATTGGATGATGATGAAATCCAACCTATAGACGAAACCGTAGTAGATGACGCTATAGGAGTGATTAACAAAATAAGTGTAAGTGACGCAGATTCGTTGTTCTATTTTTTGGCAGCAATGAATTTGCTAAATGCTGCTATTAAAACTGCGAAACATAAATCTCAATTGTTCTATGGTTTTATAAAAACAAGAGTAAGTAAAATCACAGATTTAATTCTTCAAAATCCAAGTTTTTATACGGATACCTCTGTGTATTATGATGACAAACAGAGATTCATGTATTTTGAGGTATATGGTGTGATATTTAGTTTCCATCAAGTACAGGAAACTAAATTAATCAAAAATATTGCTTCAAAGAATGATCGTATTCAATGGACAGGTATTAGACTTCAAAGAATTGCTCAGAATATTTTCTTATACGCAAAACAATTAAATATTGATAGTGATAAATTGAGTAATGATATGGATATTCAGACAACAAATAACTCAAATGGTAATAATAATTGCTTGAATGCTGTAAATCCAAATTTGTTTCCTTGCCCTGATTGCGGTAAGGAAATATCAGTTCATGCAAAAATCTGTCCACAATGTGGCAATGATTTATGTGCTTGTAATGAGTTGTTAGATGGAATAAAGGAAGGCTATTCTTTAAAAATTTCTTACTCTGGCACTGTTAGCTTAGGTAAATTAGAAACACAAAATGATCGTTTCATTACATTGCGGCTATCAGATGACAAATGGGTTAAGGTTCGCACATCTGCTATTGATAGTGTCGAATTGATTGATACTAATGAAATATCTACAGAGTTATTTGCGCAACAAGCAGAAACTTTTTTCTTACATATCTTTGAATTATCAAGTATTGATAAAGAAACTTTGATTTCTACAAATGCAACAATAACAAAAGTTGAAAAAATCGGTTTGACTATTATTACGGATAGTGGAGAAACCGCTATATGCGTAAAACCGGGCATCGTTGGATACAAAAAGAAAGACTGGACAATTGGCAGACGAGTTTACTGTGGGAACATTAGTACTAATGGTAAATGTTATAACTCAATTGTAGAAATGTCATATGGAGGATTAATAGGATTTTTCCGCAAGGCAGTTTCTTATAGTCGTAATATCACCCAAGCTAGAAAGTCTCAGATATCGTCTATTCTGACATATTTTATAAAAGAAATGACAACTAATCCAGAGGCATTTATTGAGATTAAAAATTTCAAGAAAAAAGTAAAAAATTTCTTAGGACAGTTAGATATTGAATGTGATAACTTCTCAGAAATTGACGAGATATCCGAAGAAGGGACACAACAGGTCGTTTCTGTTGAACTTCAAAAAAAGGAACAACCAAAACAGCAGTTATACAAGACAGAAACTGAACAATTGTTGGAAGACTCAGGATTGCCTCAACTTAAAGTATTAGGTAAAATAGATTTAGATGCTATACCTGGCAAGAAAAAGAATATTTTCAACAACTCTTCGGTTTCATCAACAGAGCATATTGAAATAACAGCAAAGCCTTCAATATTATCTTCAGATGAAGTAATGGCTTTCGTTGATAAAAAATTGCCTAACCTGAGCGAATCAAAATGTAAACAATTAGAAAAGGAGTTAGATACTTTGATTCGTAATGGTCAAAAAGAAGAGTGTTTGAGACAATCATATCAAATTATTAATACAAGTCGTCCAACTCCTAAGTATTTAAGAAGTTATCTTGATAGAATTGTTAATACAGAGATTGCATTGGATCATACAAATGAAGCTCTGCAGTCTCTTGCATATCTTATTGTTCTAACTGAACGACAGAGTAACGTTAATGTAAATAGCATTGGCCATTTGTATATAACAATGGCAAGATTGTATCAGAAAGGTAATAATAGAGAAGAAGCATTAAAAGCAATATTATATGCAGAAAGTGTTAAACCAAATAATAATGCTATCACAAAGCTAAAAGAGTCCATTCAAAGGATGGATTCCAATGATATCAATAATTCAGATTCTTCAAGCGATACATCCACACCTATTAATGGATCTGTTGACACAAATGATAGTATCAGCAAAATGCTTCTTGAGGATGTTTGTCAAGAGGCTAAACGGCAGGAATTGCTTCCTTCGAATGAAATAATTCCGGCCGAACAACTGTTTGGTAGAGCTCAAAACAAACGTAATGACCAGTCGGTATCATTTGAGGGTAAGGCTCAACTTTTTTTAGAGGCTGCAGGAGCTTATTATAATTCAAAGCAGACATCAACAATAATGTACAAAATATCAGTCGCTAATTACGCTCGACTGAAGGGTCATGGTATGTATGCTAGATTTGCGAATCTTATTGGGAATAACTCTGCAGAACTTGTTGAGTTGCAAGCTCTTCGTGATAGTGCGTGTAGCTACTATGTTGAAGCCCTGGAAATTTTCAACACTCTTGGAGAAAAAGATAATCTTAGAGAACTTTTATTAAAATACTTACAATTATCATTTGTTACATCCCAGATTGAAGGTAGCAAAACTCCTGAATCAGATTGGGAAATTATTTCATTAGGAAAACTTCAAGAAATATGTCTTAAAGGAGATAGCTCAGAAAATCTCAATCTTCTCTTAAGAACTTATTTGGTTGTAGGTTCTGCGGCAGAAGATGTATGGATTTCTTTGATTAACGACAAAAGTGGTATTGGTCCATTTCGTGGAAGATGTTCAGATAGCGAAAGATTTAAAAAACAAGCTTTCAATACATTAAATCAGATAAATCAATCAACAATCGATGTAAATAGCGATTTGGAAAATTTTATGCATAGTTTGTTCGTTTATCGAAATGAGCGCAAAAATATCTTGAGCGAAGCTATTCAGATATGCTTATCATGGAAGTTTTATTCTTTCGATCTTAGCTCCTTTGACAACAAGTGGAGAAAAGTTCTTGAATATAAGGATTTGATGACGAATACTGATATTATTTTTGTTAATTCCTTGATAGAGGTAATTGAAATCTTAAAACCATACGCAGGACGTAAAGAAAACGAAAGAACTCGTATATTAGTTAGGGCTCAGCAAGCTCTTTTAGGTACACAAAAATCGATTGCAGACACTACTACTTATTACGGCAACACATTCTTCTCTATATTGATTAATAATTGGTTAAAAGAAATCTCTCGTCAAATAGAAGAGAGAGATGCTCGCACATTGCCAATGTTGAACATATCAAGTGAACCTGCATTCATTACTAAAGATGAACATGGCAATGGCGTAATCAGTATTGTTGTAACAAATAATGGAGATTCAACAGCAGAGTCTTTTTATGTTACTGCGACAATTGACGGTAAAGAATATAAGGTTTCACATGAAGAAGAGTTATCTTCAGGAGACTGTAGTGGTGAGAGTTTTGTTTCATCAGATTTTTCTTCTTTAGAATCCGCTAACGTAAAGTTTCTTTTGATTGCAAAATATCAAGGAAAAGATTTAAATCCAATAGTATATGAGGCAACATATGAAATTGAAAGCGAAGACGTATTATCGGACGAAATAGATATCCCGTGGAACATATCAAAAACTCCGGAAGAACATATATTCAAGGGACGTGAAAAAGAATTGAAAACATTGATTGACCACTATCTATCAAAGGATCGTTCTTTGACCTACATACTTTATGGATTAACTCGCACAGGTAAGTCTTCAATTTTGGATTATCTGAGAAATCGAATTGATGGTCAGATATTAAAAGAAGACTCTTCTAAACACATTTTAGCTTTCAAATGGTATTTAAACGAATTCCCATACAAGAATTCGACCTCTGCACAATTTTGGACTTGGGCTTTGGAAACGAATATATATGACAAGTTAACAGATGAATTGGCCGATAAAGTTGAAGCTGCCTATGGTAAAGATGGTCTTCCTCCTGCAGAAAGTCTTTCGCAAATTGATTTTTGTAAGGTGGTCGATGTTCTTAACGAGAACAACGTTATTCCGCTTGTTACAATAGACGAGTTCTCATTTGTTCGACTTATGCTCAAGGAGGGTTTAATAGATGCGACATTTATTTCTACATTAAGAAATTTGGCGTTGGCAGGAAAAGCTTGCTTTGTTTATTCTGGTACCTACGATATAAAGGAACTTCCAAAGGAAAAAGAGTATATTGCAGGTCAAATGAATAATACTTTGCCAATGCCTATTAACCAAATTGAGGAGCAATATGCAAATGAATTAATCGATGCATGTCCTAAAATAATATTTGATGAAAGGGCAAAAGCTTATATCCGCGCTTTGTCTGGTTGTGTGCCATATTGGATTCAATGGATATGTTTAGCATGTGGTAAGTATGCTGTCGCTAGCAAACATAGACATTTAGGATTCAATGAGGTTAATGATGTGGTTAGAGTATTAACTGGTGAAGTACAACCTGGTAAAAGAGATACTTGGGAGTCTTTGGATGAAACAAACTTCCATAATAATCAGATTGATCCGGAAAATATTGCCGAGCATCAATTGATTTCATCTATTTCCTATCTTAATAGAGAAAGTACTCAAATTGAACGCGGCATAAGTATGGATGAACTTAAACGCTTATGGGATAAGTATTCTGTAAATGAAGAAAGACGACTTAGTATGACAAGAGCGTTAGCTAGTTTGAAAGATAAGAAGATACTTTACTCATTTACCGATGAAGGTAGAGAGGTGTATCGTTTGAGTGTTGACTTGTTTAGACGTTGGTGGTATGTTCACCACAGAGATTTAGATTTAGAATTTTCACTTTAACAATCAATAATATGGAACCTTTCATTGTAGGTATTGATATTACCTCTATAAAAGATTTGTTTGGTAGAAATAGAGAAATCGAGACATTGATTTCATGTGCCAAAAGAAAAGGAAACGCAGGAATAATTGGCGCCAGACGTTTTGGTAAAACTTGCTTAATGAAGTCTTTGGAAACATATTTGGTTAACAATGGTAGTATTGGGGCTTACCCTTTGTATTTTGATGTAAAAACTCAATGTGGAGTTAAGAAAAACACTCCTGCTGTATATAGATCTATGGCTTCGCTTCTTGCATCAAAAATGTGTTTGGATAATTTATTGCCAGAAGGGAAGCTAAAAATATCTAGAAGATGTTCTTTGGATATTTCTTGCGATGAACTCGACATGCGAGTACAAATGGAAGAATGGAATCCTGAATATCAAAAGCAAGTGCTATTTACACTTGCAAACAACCTTGAAAAGAACAACAAATATTTGTTGTTGCTTCTTGATGAAATTGATTATCTACTTTTAGAGGCATTTGATACTCCGTCTGACTTTTCAAGAATAAGAGGTGCTGCTACTTCTCCAGAGTCTAATCTGAAATTTTGGATTGCCGGTACCTCAACATGGAGTGCAATATGCACGAGTGTAGGCTCTCCAGAACTTAATTGCGGATTGGAGAATGTGACGATTACTTCAATATCAAAGGAGGACTTCACCTCTCTTTGGCAACATGAATGCTCTTTGATTGAAGAAACTTTCTTAAGACAACAGTATTTGGATTTATTGTCTCCTTTGTTTCAAAAGACAGGAGGTGTTCCATATTATGCTAAGTTTGTAGCTTCTCATATGTATACCAATAGAAAGGTTGCTCTGCCTGAATATGATGTAATTCGAGATTATTTATGTGAGATAATTAATAATAGGTTTGTATCTGAAGTAGAACGTTCCACAATGTTCTTACTTTCAAAAGGACCTAAGAATTTTGAAGAAACTATACCAGACGGAATAACAAGTTTAAGGTCTAAGGGTCTTGTGAATAGCATTTCTGAATCGACCTTTTATTTGCCGATTGGGTATTTGGAAGATTATTTGCGTGCATGTAGCCATGACAAGGAAATTGTGAATGTTGATTCCATAGAGCAAGAAGAACTAAATGAGCTAGTAGGTCAAATAGAAAGATTGCGAGTTGGCGTAAATAAACGGTATATTAATGTTCATGAGGTATTTATTCCTTCACATGAAGATCCAATCGAATTTGGAATCTTAAGAAAGCGATGCTATGATGAAGCTTCAATGGATGCATTTTCGGGATCGTTGTATAAATTATACTATGAAGGAAGTAATAACGGAAACAATCTTCCTGATAGATGGTCCGAATTCGCAAATTTAACTCGTGCATTAAGGCATCTATATAATCATAGAGAATGTGCTCCTTCGACAATGTCGGAGGAGCGTTTGTTGATGATTGTCAATAATGGTAGTCGTCCGATTTATGATTATGAGTTCGCGAAGATGCAAGTTAAGGTTCTACAATTATGTCGAGATGAATTATGTGGCATGCAAGCTTCAACTTCTCCTTCTCGCACTAATACAAAAACCTCTACAACTGAGTCGGACAGCAGTTCTGTTTTAAGAGGAAAAATTAATGGTGACAGAAACAGAATTTTTGTAGATAATCATCGACCATACATTATTGACAATAAAATGGGATTTGCTCCAAACAATTCTCCTCGAGAATACGACTATTCTGAAAGAGAGGAAGTTTTGTTTGAATTAAAGCCAGAAACAACGAATCCAAGAACGGGAGAGCCTATCTCTTTTGCAATAAACGTAAGACCAGCAAATGATTAATAGTTATGCAACGCAAGAACCTCTTTGACGGAGATAGCTATAAGGCACAATTTGCTTTGATAACCTATCGGTGGCTTATGAGTCACCGATGGGTTAGTTATGCAGATATCATGGCTGATTATATTGGTGTGACAATAAAAGAACTGCCGGCTAATTTGTCAAATTGCAATGGGTATGGCGAGTTGAAGAAGGTGGTTGGCACACTAAAGAAAGCTATAGCCGATAAGCTTGAAAAGGACGTTAGCGAGTGCTTTGAGGAAGAAGGCAACAACCGCAATAAGCGATTCCGCTATGTTGGTAAGGATGATGATCCACTTGCAGACATGCGTAATGCCAAGGTCATCAATAATCTTCGTCAGTACTGGAAGTTTTGCCAGGACTCTGCTGGATTCTTCCCCAAATCGTGGCTGGAGTATTTCTTCCATGATTGTCAGGACTTGCTCGACATGAAGGCTAAGCGCCAGAAAGGTGAGCAGGTGATAAGTTCAAGCCTTGACCGAATATTAACCAATATAGAATATCTCCCTCAGCTCTATGAAGCTATTACCAACAAAACGGTGATGGAGATAGAATATAAGCCATACGACGAGGAACAAATAACCTTACTATTTCATCCGCATTACTTGAAAGAGTACAATGGACGATGGCATTTATTCGGTCATGCAGAAGGTAGAGAACCGGAATTCGGGTACAACATTGCTCTTGACCGCATACAAGAGAAGCCTCGTGAGAGAAGTAAAGTGGAGTATGTTTCTGCACCAGATCACTTTTATGATGAGTTTTTCAAGGATATCGTTGGCGTGAGTCACATGAAAGATTTCCCAAACAAAGAACACATCGTTATACGCGCACACGAACATTATATATTTAAATTAATAGACACAAAGCCTCTGCATCATTCATACGAGGTTGTGAAGCCTTACGGATTATACGAAGATGGAGAGTATGCTGAGTTCTCTGTTGATGTAGAATCGAATAACGAGTTCATCGGTCGCGTGCTCCAGATGGGTGCAGGACTTGAAGTTATGTCACCACCACAGATTCGTAAGATCTTTGCGAAAAGAGTGAAAGACATGGCTTTGCACTACATTGAACCTGGAGAGAAACTTCAACGAATGGTTCCAAATACAGAGGAACCATTAGAATCATAAGTTCTTGATTTTATCACAAGAATAGTTATTACCTTTGCAGCGTCAAACTTCGAAAACCACCACGAAGTTGACGCTGCAATTCGTTGGTGGAAACCTAAAACTGATCGCAAATGGAAACACAGCAATCACCAAAAACAGAAACGCCCATGACAGAGAAAGATCGTTGGTTGCTCGCAGCAGCTATCTGCTCGGCAATCGGTACTGCCATTACTGCTTTTTTCGCAGGAAAGAAGTAGTTGATCAGAGAGACAATGGTTCCAAAATGAGAGGAACTATTGTTCAGACAGAAACATTATTCAAATCCGAAATCAAGTAGTAATTTTGCACTCGAAATCAAAAACGAACGACTATGAAACAGACACCAAACAACAAAGCAACCATGAATAACAAGGCAACAGCAAAGCAGACAAAGAAGCAGAGGAAGGCAGAGGCAGATGCTCACAGAAGAACCAACAAGCGTTGGGAACGTGTTGAGACATCTGATCGCTATCGCAAGGCAGCTACCGAAGAACTCTGCAATGTGACAACAAACAAGATTGAGATTGAGGTACTTGACGGCATCCTTCTCAACTTGAACATCAAAAGTAAGATGAAGCCTTCAAAAGTGCAGGACAGAATTCTCCGTCGCATCGTAGAGAAACGTCAGGCACAGGCAAGCCACAAGAAGCATGGTCGTTCAGAAGATCTCACCTCAATGCACATCACACTTGCATGCACAAGCAAGTGTATGAAGGATATCAGAAAGAAAAGATACGCTGCATGAACTTTCAAAAATGAGTGTGATTGGTTCCAAAACGGAAGGAACCAATACTCTTGTAAGAAAGCTTGCATGCCCTATACCAACATAGTAACTTTGCATCACAATTCCGAGAGAGTTGGTTTCGTTTATACATTATTTTATTATTACAAACAACAGAGGTGGCGGCCTATTCCGCTAAACAAAAACAAGACGTACGATGGACACATCACTCGCACTCATTGCCGCAAAGGCACTCCCAGCCCTCTCGGGTAGTTCTCTCACCTACAACGCAGAGAAGAACGTGTACCTCACCCTCGGTTACACCAGCGCAGCTGGCAACACCTACTACCGAGCAATCCGCCTCTCCGACCGATTGGCAGTTTACTACCACATCGGACAAGGTTACGCCCACACCTTCCTCAACGGCATCACACTGTTTGCATGGAACGGACAGAAGGCAAACATCATTGCTCAGAAGTTCTGGGGCGGATGCAACTGGCGATGTTTCAACGAACGAAGCGCCAAGGAAGAGAGCATCCTCATGCTGAAGGACTTCCTGAAGGGACAAGCCAAGGCAATGGGCAGCATGGTGGCAGAGAGTCAGCTCCTTGACTTCTCGCGAAACATGATAGAGGCAACTTATCAGAAGTGCTTGGGCTAACCATCATGCCCAATCAAAGAGAGAACAAACAAAAATCACAAACCAAGAAAAACAAAACGACATGGCAAGCTTAACAAAAGCAATCAACAAAGACCTGTTCGACAGCATCCTGCCGACATTCGGTAACCAACGAGTTCACATTCCTGTATGGGACGAAGGACAGAAGATGTTCCTCTGCGAGGAATACGAGAGTGCAAGCGGAAACCGCTACTACAAGGGCGTGAGATTCTGCGACCGCATCGTAGTCGTCGAGAAGGTGGGACTCTACCACAACTGGACCTACATCGACGGCATCGAGGTTTACGCCTTCAATGGTACACGCCTTGAACTTGTTCAGAAGAGAGACTACGACAAGGTGCATCGCAACGAGGAGTTCATCCGAAAGGAATTAGAAACCATGGTGCGCAACTTCTTTGAAGGAGTACTCAAAGCCCAGAGAAGCTGCATGCCACAGGAAGAACTCGAAGAGAAGGCGAAAGGGATCATCGATGGATGCTACAAGAGTTTCCTCGACAACGACTACAACACACGTCTCACCCAAATCCTCCCACAAATCGAACAGAAGTAGGACATGCAGAACACACAGATAGACCCACACAACCACGAGCAGCAGCTTGCATACGAGCTTGTTGCCAACACAAACTCCAGCTTCTTCCTCACAGGTCGTGCTGGAACAGGTAAGACAACCTTTCTTCACAACGTACAGAAGTTGGTTGGAAAGCAGTTCATCACCCTTGCCCCAACAGGTGTGGCAGCCATCCTCGCCGGTGGCGACACAATACACTCCTTCTTTGGCTTGCCAATGGAGGTGTGTACGCCAGGAACATGCGGCAAGATGAACGAGGCAAAGATTCTGACGCTTTTACATGCAGACACGATCATCATCGATGAAGTGTCGATGGTAAGATGCGACATCATGGATGCTATCGACTACACTATGCGTAAGGCTCTGCGCAACAACATGCCTTTTGGCGGCAAGCAGATAATCTTCGTAGGCGACATGTTCCAGTTGCCACCGGTGGTGAAGCAAGGTCCTGAGAAGGATATGCTGAAGGATCTATACCAAACGGACGACTTCTTCTTCTACAAGTCAGACGCCATCAAGCGCATGCGACTCGTGAAGATTGAGTTCCGCAAGGTGTACCGTCAGGATGACGAACACTTCTTGCATATCCTGGAGAACGTGCGCCTGAACAAGGTAACACCAGAGAACATCATGCACCTCAACGGTCGCGTTCAAATTCCGACCGCAGAAGATGGTGCTGTCATCACGCTGGCTTCCATCAACAAGACGGCAGACAAAATCAACCTTCAGCGACTGGAGGAGATTGAGTCGGAGGAGTTCGTCTATGAAGGAACCATTGACGGCAAGTTCGAGGAAAAGAAGTTCCCGGTGGACATGAAACTTCGCCTTAAGGTTGGTGCTCAGGTGATGTTCACTCGCAACGACCAGCAAAAGCGCTGGGCAAACGGCACACTCGGCAAGGTGAGTAAACTCACTAAGGACGAAATCAGCGTTACGCTCAACAACGGCGAGACATACGTTGTGCCATGCTGTTCATGGGAGTCGTACTGCTACGACTACAACAAGGAGGAACGCAAGATGAAGAAGGAACTCATGGGTACATTCACCCAGTACCCTCTGAAACTTGCATGGGCAATCACCGTCCATAAGAGTCAGGGCATGACCTTCGACAAACTCTCGCTCGACCTCAGCCGTGGCATGTTCGCAGCAGGACAGTTCTACGTAGCTTTGAGCCGTGTTCGTACACTTGATGGTTTATTCCTCTCAAAAAACGTCATACCTCAGTATGCTCATACGAGTCGTGAGGTGCTGACTTACGCAAGCGAGTACAACAACGAGCAACAGATTGGAAACGAGATAGAGAGCGGAAAAGCTGTCTATGGCGCACTCCAGCACAACGACTACGACGAAGCGGCACGTCAATACCTGCTCCTCGTAACGAAGAAGGCTGAGAACTGTGACATCAAAGAAGCCATGCAGCAAGCAAAACGCTTCCTTGACATACTCGTGTGCGACGAGCATCTCTATGGTTCGATAAAGTCGGTACCAGAGTGTCTGACAAAGGCAAGCCATTGGGCTCCGAAGTTCCTTGCTTCGTTGCTCTACCTCTATGCAGAGAAGTACGAGGAAGCATTGGCGTACGCTAACGAGGTACTGGCAACACACCAATGTGCAGAAGCCATGTACATCAAGTCGCGTGCCTTGGCAAAACTCGAACGCTACACAGAAGCTGACGAGACCAACTGCCAGCTTGCGAACGTGTTCGAGATGGCAACACCAGACGCCAAGGTGCTCTTCATGATTGCCATGCTTAACGAGATGCACATTGGCGATCCAGGACTTGACTTGATGCGCAAACTGGTAGAGGCACGTCCAAAGTACGACCTTGGCATCCTTGCCCTTCGCACTTTGATGCAATGCCACAACCTAAAGCTTGACAAGCAGTCGGACAACAACTGCGAGTTGGTGGATCTCTTCAACTCAGACGCTACCGAGGAGGAGTTCCTTGCTCAGCTGAAGGTCTGCCGAGAGAAGGCACCAAAGGCTATCGCTTACTTGATTCGCAGAATCAAAAAGCAAGAATTCAACGAAGAGCAGCCTGCAGCATAAAGCAGGTGGTTCTTCCAAACAAAACCAGAAAAAGATGAAGACAAGAACTGCAAAACTGAGAGACATAGAGCAAATGAAGTTCCCTATTGTGAAAGCTGCATTCAAGGGAAAAGATGGAAATGTGTACGTGTCGCACAATAGGCCTTAACTCCCATTTTTGCTGTAGTACTCTTCAGCAATCTTTTCTTCGCCATATTTCGCGACTAATTGTTCTATAGTATTCTTTGATATGGTTTTAAGGGCTTAAGCCAATTCTCCAAAGGGATGTTTTCTATTTCAATCATAAACATTTCTTTAATATGATTTGCTGATATACAATATGAAGTTTGATTTAACTCATGAGGGTTAATACCTGCGACAATAAATCCAGCAAATGGTGGCTACACTGCAACCACAGACCTCTTCCGACAAGCATCGCCTTGCTGAAATTGACGAAGCCCGTAAAATCACACGAAAGACAAAACCCACTATTTACACGCTTGCGCGTAAAGAACTGATTCCAGCCTATTCAACGAAGTTGAATTTCTGTAAAGGATTGAGTCTGGACGCAAGCAATATCACTTCAGGAACAGGCACTGAGATATCACATAGAGCGAAGCGCAAAGCAAAAAGTGGTTATAACCTTTGATCCGCACGTCTATGGGAACCTCCAAATTAACAGCAGAAGGTATTATCAACGAGGCTGTGCGTATCGAAGCCATGATGTCCGGTTGTGAGTTCCTCATAAGAATTAAGACCTTTTTATCCATTCTTTGCACCTTACCTCAAAGACAATTATCTTTTTTGCTGTATTTTACAGAACCATTGTAACATTTATATTCCAAATAATCCATGAATTCCTATTTTTATCATTATTATTCAATATTGCATAAATAAATAGATTTTATCATCCCAATTTTCATTATGTTATCAATATGTATATTTATCACTACTCCCCTACTATTGTTTCATGTAAAATATACGGAAATATTAAATTTAGTACAAGAATTCAAAAAAAATAATCACAAAACAGTGAACTATATTATAAAGCATATTAAATATGAGATAATATATCGCAATAAAATAAAAGTATATAGATTATATCTTGATATATTAATGTACTACACAACTACACGAATACTCCACTTTTTGTACCTTGTAGAAAATATTGAAAAAGTTTGGGAAATATACCATTTTTTCATACATTTGTATAGAGTCAAAGGCTTTCGGAAATTGCGAAGCATTTCTAACACTTTGATTATCAGATTTTTAAACACTGTAATATTGTATCTTACGTGTATCTGAGTTTTTCAAACAAGTTTTGAACTTATTGAATACCAATGTTTGTCGAGATTTTCTAAATAACTGCATCGGAAAATAACTATTTGATTATCAATAAGTTAAATTGATTATAATCGATTGATATGGCGCTCTTTACGGGGCGCCTTTTTTGTTGCTCTACTGTCAATATTAGTCATTTATAAGCTTTGTACATCATCTTTTTGTACCGTTTTTGTACCACGAAGCAAAATTCCGGCATTTTACGCTGGACAGATTGTGGAGAAAGTTAACTATGGTTTACTAAGATTTACGATAGTTGACACATAACGGGAGAAATAAAGCGAAATAAACATTTAAAATTTGAGTAATATGCCAGCAAGTAACACTAAAATTAAAAAGATTTGCGAATGGTGTGGAACACGATTCGAAGCACAAAAAATAAGTACAAAGTACTGCTCTCACAGGTGTGCAAATTTAGCTTACAAAAAAAGAGAAAGAGAGAAAAATATTAAGGCTACTGAAGAGAATACTCAAAATAGGATTGAAGAACTACCTATAATCACAATTAAGGATAAAGAGTTTCTATCTTTCTCAGAGGTTGGAATTCTTTTAGGTATTACCAGACAAGCAGTCTATAAGATGGTCTATAAAGGATACCTTCAAGCTTCAAAGATTAGCAGCAGATTATCTTTCGTCAAACGCTCTGATATAGATGAGATGTTAAAACGGCATCCTTATGAATTTAGAATGCCCAAGGACACTCTACCTATCAAAGAATTTTATACTACAGCCGAAATAATGAAAAAATTCAATGTAAGTGAATCATGGATTTTTGTTATGTCTAAGAAGAACAATAGTTCGTTAAAAATTAGCCCAGCCTAAGCGACTCTGGCAGTAAATAAAATGAGTTCTTTGAAAAGTTTGTCAATTAATTGCGTGTT
>OCHL01001486.1_pt1 | contig 14358 bp, 9 predicted proteins | sample 1538421 | NCBI WGS metagenome assembly OCHL01 (sample SAMN04571690, study PRJEB22368) | human gut metagenome | biome: human gut; material: stool | host: Homo sapiens | place: Luxembourg | collected 2012-06-01 | reverse complement strand
GTAATATTTGTTGTATTCGTATTCTGCTGCGCTTTGGATGCGATGTCTGTCAAGGTAACCTGTTTCTTTTCGCCTTTTTCGTTCGCTACGGTCAGCACCATATTTCCGCTGCTGTCCGCTTTGTACTTACCCTGGCTTCCTGCTTCCGGATTTGCTACCAGATGGTAATCTTCCTTTGCCACCTCGGTGAATATTTTGCTCAGGTCTACATTGACTTTGCCTGTGTCGTTACGTTCCAGTGTCAGGGTTTTGCCGTCATTGGAAACGCTGCCGCTTGTGACATAGTTGTTTTTGAGTCCTGTCACATTGGCGGTGAGACCATTCGTACCAGTCAAGGTTGCCGTACCGTCGCCGTTTGTCTGGTAGTCTGCGGTGCCGCCTGTCACATACTTGTCTTTCGCCGTCACAATACGGTTGATATCGCCGATATTGGCTGCATTCGTCGTTACATTGCCGCCGCTGGCTACATGGGTGATCTGCTTGTTCCCCGCATTGATGCCGGTGTTGTTGATCTTTACGTCACCTACAGTCACGCTGTTGAAGGTCGGATCTTTGCTTACGGATACAGTCAGCTTCCTTGCGGCCGGATCGTATTCCACACCTGCATTGTCTTTTGCCGCGAATTCAAGGGTGTCTCCCGCCTTGATCGCGCCCTCATTGGTTCCTGCCTTTACCTTGAAGCCTGCTTTCAGTTTTTCCACGTCCGACGCGCTGGCAATATTATTGATTGTGACCGTGCTTGCCGGTGTCGTCGGATGCGCCTTGTCTTCCACTTTCAGATCCACTTTGCCGTTGGCTACGGAATAATTCCCGTCTGCCGCGTCAGGATTTTTAACCAAGCGATAGTCTGTCTTTGACGCATTGGAAATGGAAATGGCATCAGATACTTTCTTCAACTGATCTTCTGTCGCCGCTCTGCCGTTCACGACCACCGGATTCTGCACGTCCCAGTCCCTGTTGTCCAGACCGGTTACATAGCTCTTGTGATCTGCCGAATCGACACCCATTCTGGCGGTTCCTGCCGTCACACTGTTCAGGCCGGTCACATCTTTCGCCAGTTTTACATTCAGCGCACCGTTTCCGGATACGACACCGATATTCCCGTCTGACAGTTTTGATGCATCAGCGCCGCCTTTGATATCCAGCTGCTCGCCCAGTTTCTTATTGATAACTGTTGCGTCATCACCCTTAAAGTTCAGGCCTTTGGCAATGGTATTGTTAATGTTCGTAATATTTGTTGTATTCGTATTCTGCTGCGCTTTGGATGCGATGTCTGTCAAGGTAACCTGTTTCTTTTCGCCTTTTTCGTTCGCTACGGTCAGCACCATATTTCCGCTGCTGTCCGCTTTGTACTTACCCTGGCTTCCTGCTTCCGGATTTGCTACCAGATGGTAATCTTCCTTTGCCACCTCGGTGAATATTTTGCTCAGGTCTACATTGACTTTGCCTGTGTCGTTACGTTCCAGTGTCAGGGTTTTGCCGTCATTGGAAACGCTGCCGCTTGTGACATAGTTGTTTTTGAGTCCTGTCACATTGGCGGTGAGACCATTCGTACCAGTCAAGGTTGCCGTACCGTCGCCGTTTGTCTGGTAGTCTGCGGTGCCGCCTGTCACATACTTGTCTTTCGCCGTCACAATACGGTTGATATCGCCGATATTGGCTGCATTCGTCGTTACATTGCCGCCGCTGGCTACATGGGTGATCTGCTTGTTCCCCGCATTGATGCCGTCTTTATTGATATAGGTATTTCCGTTGATGGTCAGGCTGCCGTCCGTTCCCAAGTTGACATCTTTTTTCAAGTTGTATTTTACGGCCGTTACCTTTCCGGACGCATCTTTTGTCACGGAAGCCGTTGTATTTGTTCCATCGGCAAAGTTGACTTTACTGCCATTCTTCACTGCATTCACATCATTGCCATTCTCCTGTGCTGTCCAGGAAGCATTAGATGTTACCGCTTTCAGTTGGGCCACATTGACGGCATCGGAATCATTCGTGCCAGCCGCCACATTGATGATCTGGCGTTTTACCGTATCCGAGCCGACACTGACGGCGCCTGTCGTTCCTTTTGTCGCCTTAATGGCATTTACCTGTGCCGTGTCGGCACCGGAAGGAATGTAAGCATTGGATGTCTGCTGACGGTTGGAAACACTGTCAGCGCCGAGTGCTACGCCGCCATCTACTTGGGAATTGGCATTAACACCCATGGCAATGGATTTTTTCCCCTTGCTGCGTGCCAAAGGCCCGATTGCCGTGCTGGCATCGCCTTCCGCCAAAGCATTGAGCCCCATGGCCATAGAAGCGTCACCGGCGGCCTGGCTCATCGCGCCGAGTGCCACGGATGCCGTTCCGATGGAAGCAGTCTTGACATAATAGGGCTTATCATGCAAAGCAGCCGAACCAAGCGTCGCATCACTGGGCGCCTTATTATTCAGATTTTCATTATTCGCCAGTCCCGGCAGAAGGGATTGCAGTTTTGCACGATCCAGCTCGATATCATCCGTACCGATCGCCACGGAAGAGTTTCCGATCGCCCTTGTGTCTGCGCCAACAGCCACCGCCTGCGATCCGTAAGCCTTTGCCACGCTGCCGATAGCCACGCTCTGTGCATCACGCTTTTCCGTCGGACCATTGGTATGATCCACGTTTTTGACCCTTATATTCGTCTCTGCGCCGGAACCGATTGCCACATCGCCCCTGCTTCCGTAAGTATTGCTGTTGCTGCCGATTGCCACCTGTCCGGAACCGGGCAGCTGGTGGTATTTGGAAGCTACGGTTGTTGCCCTGTAGCCGACAGCAATGTCTTCATCAGACTGTACGCTGGATTCCGTACCGATAGCAACCGCGTTATTGACGGACCGCTTCGTCGTCAGCTTGGTAATCCGTTTCGCGCTGCCGGTCAGAGTAACAGAATCTGCATTTCGGGTTTTCTCCAAATCGCCGGCTTTGGCGGAAGTACCGAGAGCGATGGAATTATTACCGCTTGCCTTGGCATCATCACCAATGGCCATAACGCCTTTTCTATCCAGCTGCTCATCAGTCCCGGTCACAAGCGGATTTGTGCTTGTCGCATTTTCCAAGGTCAACGCGCTGGCCTCACGCCCGATGGACAGTGAACCGGCACCTTCCGCATGGGCATTGTTGCCGATGGCTGTAGTCCTTACATCATTAGCCGTTGCCGCATTGCCGATAGCGACAGAAGACGGTCCGTTGCCGATACTGTCATTCCCTACAGAAACGGAAGAACCGCCGCTGGCTTTGGCCGAATTGCCCACAGCTACCCCATTATTGGACGGAATGGTCGGTATACGGGGATCCTTATTGTCTGCCGTTCCCGATTCCGCATTGTTGCCGATAGCCACACCGTCTTTGGCATAGCCTTTGGCGCCTACGCCTTCCGCGATACTGTTGTTCCCTATCGCTTTTGCCTGGTGTCCGATAGAAATGCTCTGTTCACCCGACGAAACGGATTTCAAACCTACCGCAATCGTCTGCTTATTCTTCGATTCCGCCTGATCTCCAAGCGCTACCCCGTGTTCTCCCTCGACTACGGAACTGGAGCCAATCGCCACACCGCCGATCGCATTGGCCCCTGCTTTTGCCTGATGTCCCATAGCGATGGCATAGTTTGCCAATGTTTGTACTTTATACCCGAATGCCAGCGCATAAACACCGTCCGCTTTTGCCTCTGTACCTTGGGCAACCGCATGAGATTTCTTTGCTTTTGCGTTTGTTCCTACGGCAACACTATCTTGTCCCGGAGCGGACGCGCCCGTCCCCCAGACTATCCCGCTTGCCGCATCCGCATCAGCAGGAAGCATACAGCCGGCAATCACCATGGCGCACAAAAGCGCGCGAAGCGGACGGATTTCCGTCACAGAGGCTTTATTATCTCTGCCGACCCTCTTCGTAATTTCCGAAACGACTATGTAGCAATTCTTCACCCTGCTCCATATGACCTTGTGTACTTGATTCATAACTTTAACCCCATCCTTTCTCTATTGCAAAAATGTTTTCTCCGATGTACAAAACGCTGACCGTTTTCATCTCTGTTTTTTTAATCGATATTTTCTGCCGGAGAAACTGCCTGCGCATGTTTTCCCTGAAGCCGCTGCATTGGGCTGTCTCTTTATCCTCTGCCCTGTTTTGTGCATCAGGAAATCATGCTCCCGCAGCAAACACGAAAATCATTTTACCCCATGCCTTAAATTTTTTCAACCATAAATTTTGCAAATACAAAATATCCAGTATTCATGCGGTTTTTCTGCTATTTATAAATTGACTTATAACCAATTTGTTTTCTTCTTCAAAGCCAATCATCTACGGAGCCCTCTATCTTACAGCCACCGCTTTATGCCTGCCTCTGAAAAACAACCTCGTCAAATCCTGCATTCCTGTAAAAATACGGGAAACTCCACTCGGGCAGGATATTTCCCTAAAAGTCCGTAACCTTCTTCATGACCGCCTCCATTTTTCATCATGCCTCTTCACGCCGGTACCGCTCCGGTTCGAAATTTCTCTCCTCGAATCCCTCTTCACGCCGGCTTTTCAGGCATACAAAAAACGCCCTCGAAAACAGCCGCCTAAGCAGCCGCACAGAGCGCTCTTAAATTCCTGCGTATGTTCCGGACACAGATGTCACATCTACTTCGTGACTTGCCCCGGATATCCCAATAAAACATATCCATTATTAAAGCTCCCCCATCATCCCTGCCCCAGTCACTTCAGGGATATCTGCCGTTTTCTGCCATTACTCCGATTACAAAAAGCGGTTCTGCCGGCAAAAACAATCTCACCATCATACTCCCGTGGATGATAAGTATTCTTTCCATGCCGCAGCAGGATTGTATATCAGACTCAACTCTCCCCCATCCGGATCAAAAACGAATAGTATGATTCCGATACATAATCTTTTCGATTATACGACACCCCACCACAAAATGCACATATCAATTCCGCATAGCTGTATTACTTTTTATAATCAATAGGCACATACTTTCTAATCCTTTCATAATGCATCACATTTCGGCAAACCATGCTGCGTACCGCATTCACGTTTTATACACCCCTATAAATATTTTCTTATTTTTTAACTTTATTTCCTCATTAATCCTTGAACTAAAGTTTATAACATTACATCCCATATCCAGCATTAAGTAAAATACATAGATAATACATCATGCCAAATTGCGCAAATCATGAATTCCACTTCATGAATAATGGTTACATGCCCCTGCGTGATAAATCTGTCACTTTGATGAGATTTTACGGTTTTCCCCACCACGGTGACAGATTCTTCGCTGGCACTCTGAATGACGCCTTACCAGTTTTCCTCACCACGGGTACAGATCCTTCACATCCGCTTCGGATGACGTTTAACATTTCCCTTACTATGACGCTTAACGCTTCCCTCATTATGACGCCTTTTCTCCAATTGTCATTCTGAACGGGGGCAAGCATGCCTTGTGGGAAAGACGGAAAACGGAACGATGAATCGGAGTGAAGAATCTATTACCCTGATGACGTCTTACCGTCTTCCTCACTACGGCAGCAGATCCTTCACATTCGTTCAGGATGACGTTTTATGGTCTTCTTCATCACGACAGCGAGCCTTCGTCATCGCTCCGGGTGATACCTGACCGTCCGCCGTCAGAAGGAGCTGCTGGTGCACGTAGTGCGATTGAGGATACTCGCTTGTCGTAATGATTTAAACCGCAAAAGAATAGTTAGCTTGCAGCTGACAGCTCACAGCTCACAGCTGATAGCTTTTATCTTCTTACCGCTTTCCCCACCACGGTCATAGATTCTTCGCTGGCGCTCAGAATGACGCCTTTCGTTCTCCGTCATTATGACGCTTTCCGTTCCCCATTATTAGTGACGTGCTTTCCCCAAATCGTCATTCTGAACGGTGGCAAACATTCCGTATAAGAAAACAGGGAAGAGGAAATGTGGCACAGAGTGAAGAATCTGCCACTCTGGATAACGTCTTACCGGCTTCCTCACCACGGTAATAGATCCTTCACATTCGTTCAGGATGACGATTAACGCTCTCCTCATTATGACGCCTTGCCGTTAGTGGCACTTTTATCAGTAAACAAGAAAGCTGTCAGCTTATGGATGACGAAAGACCGCATCCGGAGGTTGGAAGAAGGATTTCTACTCTATTTTTTCGTGCCATTTCCTCAAGCCAGTATCCTCCAGCTACTGCATCAGTGATGAGCGCTGCTTTATGCGTCGCAGGCTCATTTAAAAAAGCTCCCTACTGAACTACTGACGTGCCCCCCTCCTTATAGACAAGGAGGTTCACCCAATCCCAATTCTTACCGTCAGAGCTCTTTTTTAAATATCAGTTCGTGCTAAATACACCTTAAAAATATAGCAGACAGGATGCTTCTTTAATCCTTGCCGCCTGGTTGAATTATACCGTTCTGTATAAATTCTATCTTTATTTGTGCTATGATGGAAAAAACATCTATGGAAAATATATTTTCTTACAAAGGGGATTATTATGTTTGAAAATGACAGCCGTTCTTCTTTGCGAAAATGGATTTTTGCCGCTCTCCTCGCCGCGGCAGGCGTCCTTCTTTCACCGGTCTTTTCTTTTCCTTTGGGAGTGACCCGTGCTTTCCCGCTCCAGCACATGATCAATATCTTTCTTGCGGTTCTCTGCGGCACGCGGTACGGTATTTCCGCCGCTTTTACCACATCGGTGATCAGGAATATCATCGGCTCCGGTTCGCTCCTCGCTTTCCCCGGCTCGATGATCGGCGCCTTCCTGTCGGGATACCTGTACAGCCGCAGGAAAAAACTGTGGGCAGCCGTCCTTGGAGAATTCGCAGGCACATCGCTCATCGGCGGCCTTGTCTCTTATCCGGTGGCCGCTCTCTTTATGGGGTCGTCAAAAGGAGCTTTTTTCTATATTTCTCTCTTTTCCGTTTCCTGCGGTGCCGGGTGCCTCATTGCTTTCATCGTCCTCAAAGGGATCCATATCTTTCAAACAAATACGATAAAAGAAAAATAATATTTCTTTTAAAATTGACTTTCCGAGGCCTTCAGGCCTCTTTCTTTCTGCACAGAAATGACGGCTGCACGCTTATCATATACGATTTGTATGTACAATTAACATCAGGCGTTAAAACCATTGACAGTTTTTATTTCCATCAGATATAATAAGTCTGTTTTGAGACATATTTCATTCATTTTTTATATTTCGTTTAAGTCTTGCTATCTAAATGAGAACCAAGGACAACAAGGGGATTTATTCAATGAGACATGCCATACTGAGAGCCGCCGTCTGCGCATTTTTTGCCGGCGCAGCGATGACCGCCTCCGCGGCCAACCCATTTTCTGATGTAGAAAGCGATTCCTGGGCATACGAAGCCGTCGCTTCCCTGTCAGACCAGAACATTGTCGAAGGCTATCCTGACGGCACATTCAAAGGCGACAAGCACATCACCCGTTACGAAATGGCGCAGATTACCGCCCGCCTGCTGGCAAAAAGAGACTCTCTTTCCGCTGATCAGCAGTCCGTCGTAGACAAGCTTTCAAGAGAGTATGCTAATGATCTCTCCAGCCTCGGCGTCCGTATTTCCGAACTGGAGAAAAAAACGGGAAAAACATCGCTTCTCACGGAACTCCGTGTACAGGGCATCGACCGCTACGATAATATTTTCAAAGACACAAAAGAAAAACACTATGAACTGGGCGCCCGTATCCGTTTAAATACCATGACCAAGATCAATGACAGAAGCACCCTGTACGGGCAGCTTGAGACCTACATGGGCATGAACGGCAGAGACCCTTACGATATCAATAAATACACATACGATAAAAACGGAAACGAAAGCGTCCGCGCCGGACACAGCGATGGTGAGCTTCATTTGAACCGTCTTTGGACCACATTCCAGTTCGGTAAGAAACAGGACACCACGAACCTTCCTTTCGGACCGTCAAAGAACCTCATCGGTATCGGACAGTTCCCCGTCAAAATGGGGGTTACCGGCTATACCTATGACGGTGAATTTAAAGGCGCCTTCATCACTTTCGGCGACTACATAAAGGGAGGCCGTCTGACAATCGCTTATGGCCGCGCCACCAATATCAACTATAATTATACCGGTCCCATGATGCACGGAATAAAGGTCACGCCGATTGCCAAGAGCAAGCTGATTGGCGAGCTTTCCACCAACAAAGTGGTGGCCGCTGCCGTTGCCGCCAACCCGGCGCTCAAAAGCGTACTGGGAAAAGCCACCGGCCTGATCAACAGCAGCAATAATTTGCCAGAGCTGCAAAATAATTTAGGAAAGATCGTCAATCTCATCAAGACGCAGAATCCGCAGCTGGCACAGGCGGTCGCTGCCAAGCTGGGGACTCTCAATCTGAACTCCCTCGTTTCCGCCAGCACCATGTACTACAATCCCGCTAATGACACCCTCTATCCCATGGGGAAAGATGTCGTAATGGACTGGGGCAAAGATGAAGACGTGCCGGTCACTTACGCCTCCTATATTTACAAGGTTCCGGATCAATGGGAATTCCATGCGTATGCCATGAAAGCAAACGGTCCTGTCGGACACATCTGCGAGGCCTACGGCTTTGCCGGTTCCTACTACGTCACACCGAAATGGAATATCCACGGCGAATTCGTCAAGAATCTCCGTGTCCTTCCTTTGAATAACGAGAAGCCGCACAGCTTCAATTACGGTCTTTCCTACGGAACAGCAGACGTGCTCAAACCCAGATCTTACTCCATCGGCATAGATTATATTTACAGCCAGGCAGGCACATACTTCGGCGGCTCCGGCAATGATATCGCCGACCAGTACATGGGGCATGTATATAAAAACTGGCACGGCATGAAAAATGTCCCTGCCTACTTTGCCGACAAAATGGACGCCCTGACCGACGGCAACCCTGCCAACGACCACAACAACTTCGGCGGCGCCAAGTTCTTCCTCGCCAAAGCGTCTTATGTGCCCATGAAAGGCCTTATCGTGGAAGCTGATTACGGCTTTAACGCCAAAGATATGGGCGGCAAAAAAATGGATAATATATTCATGCTGAAAGCGACCGCTTACATCAAATAATGGAATAAAAGAAATACTTAACCCGTGATGGTAATTCTGTCACGGGTTTTTACCTGGCTGTAAGAAAATGGCAGCAGCCATGTTTCCTTCTCTGACAAAACCAACCATCTGCCACTCCATTTCTCAAAAAAAGCACAAAGAAATAAGTTCTTTGCACTCTAATGAAACTGCACCTCGGATTCCAAAAAGCCCATCATAGCCTTCCGTTTTGATTTGCCGGCAAAGGTAATACTGATGACAAAGCCTCATCCGGAGTGCCAGCGAAGAATTCGTACCCGTAATGAGGGGGCCGGTAAAGCGTCATCCTGAAGCGACAGCGAAGGATCTATTGCCGTGGTGAGGAAAGCCATAAAATGTTATCAGAGTCATAGATTCTTCACTTGGTGTCACCATTCCATTTCTCGTTTTTCCCACAAGGCTTTTCCGCTTCCTGTAAACGCGCCAGACGTCATCCGGAGTGCCAGCGAAGAATTCGTACCCGTAATGAGGGAGCCGGTAAAGCGTCATCCTGAAGCGATAGCGAAGGATCTATTGCCGTGGTGAGGAACGCCGTAAAATGTCATCAGCGTCATAGATTCTTCACTCTGTGTCACCGTTCCGCTTTCCCGTTTTTCCCACAAAACATTCTACCCCCGTTCAGAATGACGCTTTAGGGGAAGACGCCTGACATCATCCCCACAGCTTTCTGTTTCGACTTATTCATACTCTCGCTCACAAAATCGTTTCCGCCGTGCCCACATACCATTGCGGCCGTTCCTCTTTTATTTTTGCCGCCAGCTTTCTTTGCTGCTCTTTATTTTCCGCCATCAGGAAAAAAGCGGAGCCCGCCCCTGTCATCATCGCTTTTTCACAGAGAAGAGAAAGGTAGGAAAACGTCTCTCCAAGAACAGGCTCCGCCTTAAACAGAACGTCTTCAAAATCATTGGAAAGAGATGCCAGCAACACAGTACCGTCTTTATTTTTCAAAGCTTCTATACAGCTTTCTGTCGTACCTGTCTTGCGACGGGGACAGCCGTCCAGCAATCCATAAGCTTTCCCTGTGGAAATGGAAACATCGGGCCGGACAATAACCAAGGGAAGACCCGCCCAGCCGGCAAGAGGGGTAAGTTTTTCACCAATCCCTTCACAACGCCGGCACCCTCCTGCCACACAGAAAGGAACATCGGCCCCCAGCTTCGCCCCCATATCCGCCAATGCCGCAAGAGAAAGCTGCTGCCCTGTCATTCTGTTTAATCCACGGAGGACAGCCGCCGCGTCGGAGGAGCCGCCGCCCATGCCCGCTTCCGACGGAATCTGTTTCACCAGTTCCATGTGGGCACCGCCGGAAAATCCTGTTTCTCTGAAAAATAATTCCGCCGCTTCCCACATGAGATTTGCTTTCCCCCCCGGCGCAAGCCCTTCTTTAATGGAAAGAGAAATCCCCCCCGCTTCCGTAAGTGTCACTTCATCACAAAGAGATATACTGTGCATCACGCTGTCAATCTCATGGTACCCGTCTTCTCTCTTTTCCCCCACCGATAAAGTCAGGTTGATTTTCGCATAAGCCTTTTCTGCAATCATTATGATCCCCATTCGTTATTGATGGCTCTATTATATCATTCCGCCCGCAGCATAATAGATATGAAATACTTCTATATCGAAAATATTTGTTGTCATTTGGGTTCCTTTTCCGTATAATTTAAAATATAGAACATTGTAGATATGTTAAATCGTAAACAAAATCTTTTGTGAAGAACCCGAAATTGAAAGGATGAATTTTATGTACGGCATGTTTTTTGATACCTATGATACCCCTGTGTACCGCCCGCCAAGTGAAGCGGCCAGCTTTATTCTCCGCGTAACCCGCGGCTGTGCGCATAACAACTGTACCTACTGCAATATGTACCGCGGTGTCAAATTTGAAAAGCTTTCTGACGAACAGATCATGCGCCAGATTGAGCTTGCCCGTGCCACCGATGCGGAAGGTGTGCGCCGTGTATTTCTTGCTGACGGCGACGCCCTTGTACTGCCCACCGACCGCTTGCTGAAAATCCTGGCAGTATTGAAAGAATATTTCCCCAACTTAGAAAGAGTAGCGTCTTACGCCGCGCCAGGAGATATCCTCCGTAAATCCGTGGAAGAACTCACCTCCCTCAGAAAAGCAGGACTCACCCTGCTCTACTACGGTATGGAAAGCGGCGATTCCCAGACGCTGAAAGATATCCGCAAAGGAGTAAACGGTGAGCAGTCCATCGAAGTGGGCAAACGCGCCATCGCCGCGGGGATGCAGCTCTCCATCATGGTCATCCTCGGCATCGCAGGCGCAGAAGGATCGGAGCGCCACGCTCTTGCCACCGCCCATGCCATCAATGAAATCAAGCCGACCATGCTTTCTGCGCTGTCCCTCATGCTCTATCGCGGCAGCGAACTGAAAGACCAGTTTGAACGGGGCGAATTCCATCCCCTGCCGCCGGCGGGACTGATGAAAGAACTCAAACTGATCACGGAGAACGTGCATCTTCCTGACAGCGAACGTATGATTTTCAGAAGCAATCACGTGTCCAACTATATCCGTCTGGCGGCGACACTCCCCGCCCAGAAAGATCAGCTGATGGAGGACATAGAGGAAAGCATCGACTACCTGTCCCAAATGAAAGACTGGGATATTTACAATCACGACTGGACAAAATAGTTATGACAGTAAAGGAGACTATCATGAAAAAATTACTGATTTCCGCAGCACTCGCCCTAACTCTCTCCGCCGCAGGCATGACTTCCTACGCCGTAAACTGGGTCTACCTCGGGCAGGACGGAAACGACCGAATCTATTATGATACCTCTTCCGTTTCCCGCCAGGGCAACCTGGTTGCCGTCACCATGCAGGAACGGGAGGCGGATGGCGAGGCAGAGGAGTACAATTATCTTTTTGATACCCACCGGAAGAAATACACCCTTGCTTCCAAAATTGAATATGATCGAAACGGGAACGTCAAGAAAATTGAAACTTTCCATGAATCGGATTTCGGATGGAAAAAAGTGAAAGAAAATTCGGAAGAAGAGATGCTCTATAAACAGATTATGAATAAGTCGGCTACTGCCTCACTGTAACCGTCCATAAGCGGGAAATCGGCAGTGAGGTGGGAATATATCCATATCTTCACAATACGGAAAGAAAAACATACGCTGTCAATTTCAGACCGCTGCTCTCGGGCATCGGACTTCCTCTCCCCATTTAAAAATCCCGCCCCAATTAACGGGCGGAATTTTCAAATGGGTTTTATTTTCTTATTCTGGTTCAATAATGAAAGAGAGAGAAGAGAAATACTTCGGCGTGGTATGTTCATCCTCTTTCTCCCCTGCCACTTCCACACCTACTACGTTCAGACCGTTTGCGCTGACAGTAACTGTAGCGTAACCGTCCGCGTCGGCTGTGGACTCATTAGTCAGGTCATTGATGACGTCCTTGATGAGAGGCGCGTTCGCATAGGGCTTGCCATCTTTATATACACGGATTCTATACGTATCGCCCTTGCGGAGCGTCAGTGGATTCACCTGGGGAACGATCTGGATCGGCACATTATAAATGCCGCCCGGTTTTACATCGGGGCTCCAGTAGTTAATATTCCATTTGATCGCGTGGGTCGTCTTCACCGCGTCCGCCACTTCCGCAAATGGAGCCTGGTGCATTTTGCCGGAGCTGTCTTTCGTGAAGAAGCCATAATCAAAGAAAGTCACCGTTACTCCCAATTCATCTGTAGGAATGATGGAAATATGATCCTCATAATTTACAGTTTCCACATTCATAGCGTCGAAATTCTTATCATAAGCTTCCACCGCCTTCACACAGGACGGATTGTACGCGTTGTCTGTCGGTCCTTCCCCAAGGACAAGGGCTTTCTGGTCAAAACGGTTTGCAATAAACACGCCGTGGGCAGACACGGAAGAGCAAGCCGCGCCAATAGACAAAGCAGCCGCGCAAAGTAACAGTACGTATCTTTTTTTCATGAAAAAACCTCCCTTAAACAATAACCAACTTAATCATAATTATATGTATAATTATATCACACCTTATATTCAATTTTAACTTTGTATTTTATAATAAATATTTTTGAAACTCTTTTCCTGTATAAATTTTAACAAAATACAAAATGACAATCACTGAATCTGTTTTTATTAATTCTTTCATTTCACATTTCTCCATCAAAAAACGCCCTGCAGGGAGCGTTTTCTTTTCATATTTTATTCACCGCTTTGTTTCACGGCAGCTTCCATAAAACCGTTGAAGAGGGGGTGGGGCCGGTTCGGGCGGCTCTTGAATTCCGGATGGGCCTGGGTGGCGGCAAAGTAGGGATGATCTTTTAATTCGATGATTTCCACGAGACGGTCATCGGGGCTGGTGCCGGAAATGACAAGACCCGCCGCTTCCATCTGCGGACGGAATTCGTTGGACACTTCGTATCTGTGGCGGTGGCGTTCGTAGACAATTTCCTGATTTTCATACAAAGTTCTCGCCCTTGTTCCTTCTTTCAGCTTGCACGGATAGATGCCGAGGCGCATGGTACCGCCTTTTTCCGTGACGTCTTCCTGATCGGGCATGAGATCGATGACGGGATATTTCCCGTCGGGAATGAATTCGGAAGAGTTGGCTTGTTCCATGTGACACACGTTTCTGGCAAATTCGATAACGGCGCACTGCATGCCGAGGCAGAGCCCAAGGAAGGGAATTTTATTTTCACGAGCATAACGAATAGCGTCGATTTTCCCCTCCACACCGCGGTAGCCGAAGCCGCCGGGGACGACGATACCGTCAACACCGGCAAATACTTCATCCAGATCCGGCTTTTCTTCTTCAAGGATTTCGGAATTGATCCAGCGGATATTCACCTTGGCCCCCATGGCGTATCCCGCATGGGACAGCGCTTCCGCTACGGAAAGGTAAGCGTCATGGAGCCGGACATATTTACCGACAAGGGCGATCTGCACTTCCTTTTTTGCCGTGGTCATGCGTTCTACCATGGCTTTCCAGTCTTCCATATCCACCGGACGGTCTTCAAGTCCCAATTTTTTCAGGGCGATATGGTCGAGACCTTCCTGTTCCATAAGAAGAGGCACTTCATAAATACTGTCAGCCGTCAGGTTATTGATAACGGCTTCCGGTTCCACATCGCAGAACATGCCGATTTTCTTTTTCATCTCATCCGACAGTTTTTCCACAGTGCGGCACACGATGATGTCCGGCTGGATACCGATGGAGCGCAGTTCCTTGACGCTGTGCTGGGTGGGTTTCGTTTTCAGT
>OCHL01001483.1_pt1 | contig 14408 bp, 9 predicted proteins | sample 1538421 | NCBI WGS metagenome assembly OCHL01 (sample SAMN04571690, study PRJEB22368) | human gut metagenome | biome: human gut; material: stool | host: Homo sapiens | place: Luxembourg | collected 2012-06-01 | reverse complement strand
CACATTGTCAACAACTTTTTTCAAAAAGTTTCAAAAAAGTTCAATTTTTTTCAATTATTGACTTTTAAACAGGACTGACATGCCTGCGAAGCCGCTTGTTTACTGGCTTTCTGCACATTTACACTGTAATCAGAAAGTAAAGACCTACTATTATATTCTTACATTCAATCCTAGTAGGTGAATTTTCTTGCTAATAGAGATATCTCAATAAGAAAAACCTACGCAAACATCCAATTTAGCTTATTGCGTAGGTCAATCACAAGCAATGTGTCGCTTTATTCTATGAAATTTGAAGAAAAAGACCTACAAAAGTACAATACTTAGATACTTTTGTAGGTCTCTGCTCCGAAACCATTGCAATATTATATAAAAACCACCCACTAATTCTGTTATCCGCTACATTCTAGTAGGCGTTTGCCCAATAGCGCATCACCGTAATGTATCACAATAACGCATCACCATAGCACAGCGCCATCGCGCATCCCCATAACATTATTCCTCAGCCCAAGCCATCATCACACTCACCTCAATTCCCCATTACAGGTCAAACAGTGACAGCTGGTTGCTGTCTGTCATATCTCCAAGTATTCCAAGCTCTGAAAGCTTATCTATCGCTGACTGTCCTATCTTGGCTCGCTGGCGTAAGTCATCCTTTGATAAGAACTCTCCATCTCTGGCGGCTATCTCTATTGACTCTCCGGCGACTTCACCAACCTTTGATATAACCTTGAATGATGGCATAATCTTTCCATCAATTATCTGGAATGTTCTTGCCTTTGCCTTATATATGTCTATAGGTGTGAATTCATAGCCTCTTGCATGCATTTCCTGAACAATACGCATTACACCAAGTTCATCTTCTTCTGTATTAGAGATTGTTCCTTCTGCTTTCTTGGCTTTGTACTCAGCAATGTAGTGTTCAAGCCTTACAGGGCTCATAGCCATTTTCTCATAGTCAAATGCTGTGGCTCTTATACTAAAGTAAGCTGTGTAATATGCAAGCGGATAAAATACCTTACAGTATGCAACACGCCATGCCATCATAACATACGCTGCAGCATGTGCCTTAGGGAACATGTACTTGATTCGCTCGCATGACCATATATACCAGTCTGGTACACCATGGTCAATCATATCCTGCTTCCACTCCGGCCATTCTTTACATTTGCCGGATGCAACCTTACCCTTTCGGACCATTTCCATTATCTTAAATGATTCCTCTGAATCAAGTCCCTTCTGGATAAGATATATCATAATATCGTCTCGTGTACATATAGCTGTTGAAATAGTAGCTTTTCCTTCTTTAATAAGAGTCTGTGCATTGCCAAGCCATACATCAGTACCATGCGCAAGTCCTGCGATACGTACAAGGTCTGAGAAATACTGCGGCTTGGTATCCATAAGCATCTGCATGGCAAAGTCAGTACCAAATTCTGGTATTCCAAGTGCTCCTAACTTTGTGCCGCCTATATCCTCAGGCTTGATTCCAAGTGCAGAAGTGTTCTGGAACAGTGACATAACCTCTTTAGAATCTAGTGGAATCTCAAGAGGGTCAATTCCCGTTAAATCCTGTAACATTCGTATCATTGTAGGATCAAGATGTCCTAAGATATCCAGTTTTAACAGGTTGTGGTCAATACTATGGTAATCGAAATGTGTTGTTACTATAGATGTCGTCATATCATTTGCAGGGTGCTGTACCGGTGTAAATGAATGAATCTCTTCACCAATTGGAAGTACAACAATTCCACCAGGATGCTGTCCTGTAGTTCTTCTAATATCAATACAGCCTTCTGCTATTCGTTCTATCTCACATTTTCTCTTAACAATAGGAGGCTTGCCCTCAAGTGCATTCTTTGCTGACTTCTCTTCAAAATACTTCATAACGAAACCATACGCCGTCTTTTCTGCGACAGTACCGATAGTTCCGGCTTTGAAGGTCTGACCTTTTCCAAAGATAACCTCTGTGTAGGCATGAGCCTTACTCTGGTATTCATTGGAGAAGTTAAGATCAATATCAGGCTCTTTGTTTCCCTTGAAACCAAGGAAAGTCTCGAACGGAATATCAAATCCCATCTTATTAAGCTTCGCTCCGCATTTTGGGCATATCTTATCAGGCATATCGCAGCCTGCGCCTCCGGCAAATGCTTTGACTTCATCTGAATAGAAATCATTATAGTAGCATTTTGGACACAGATAATGCGGGCTTAACGGATTAACCTCGGTGATACCCGCCATTGTTGCTGCTAATGAAGAACCAACCGAACCTCTTGAACCAACCAGATAACCGTCATCATTAGATTTCCATACAAGCTTCTGTGCAATTATGTACATAACGGAATATCCGTTAGAGATAATTGAGTTCAGCTCTCGCTCTAATCGCTCAGTTACTATCTGTGGAAGCTCCGGACCATATATCTCATGAGCTCTATTTTCACAGATTGTTCGAAGCATCTGGTCAGAGTTCTCAATGAACGGAGGACATTTATCCGGTCTTACAGGCTCAATCTCCTCACACATATCCATAATCTTATTAGTGTTGGTTACAACAACCTCGTATGCCTTGTCACTTCCGAGATAATCACATTCATGAAGCATTTCTTCAGTAGTATGAAGATACAGCGGTGCCTGATTATCCGCATCATCAAAGCCTTTTCCTGCCATGATAATTCTACGATACACTTCATCCTCTGGATTTAAGAAATGCACATCGCAGGTTGCCACAACAGGCTTGCCGAATTTGTCGCCAAGTTCTACTATTTTACGGTTCAGATTGCGCAAATCCTCCTCATTCTGGACATAACAGTCCTCTTTCTCAATCATAAACCTGTTATTACCAATTGGCTGTATCTCAAGATAGTCATAGAAATTAACTATTCGTGCTATCTCTGCTTCTGAACGACCATTTACAAGACTTCTGAAAAGCTCACCTGCCTCACACGCACTTCCTATAATAAGACCTTCCCTGTACTGGTTAACAAGACTCTTCGGTATCTTAGGGAATCTGTTAAAGTACTGCAAATGTGATGCAGAAACAAGTCTGTACAGATTAATCCTTCCCATCTCATTAGAAGCAAGAATTATACAGTGATACTGATGAAGCTTCTTGATGGCGTTCTCATCCATCTTGCCTTCCTCATTAAGCTTATCAACGTCAGGAATATCCCTGTCGTAAAGCATTTTAATCATCTTTACAAATATGTCTGCAGTCGCAGCAGCATCGTCAACCGCCCTGTGGTGGCTTTCAAGTACAACATTAAGATGCTTTGTAAGCGTATCCAGCTTATAATTATGAAGATTTGGCATAAGGAACTGCGCAAGAAGCACTGTGTCTATAATGGTAGTATCCACATTTATACCAATCTTCTCTGCCTTATTGATTATGAAGCTTGTATCGAATTCCGCATTATGTGCAACCATTACAGCACCCTCGCAGAATTCAAGGAACTCAGGCAGAATCTCCTCTATCTTAGGTGCATTCATAACCATCTGGTCATTAATGTGCGTAAGTGTCTCAATTCTGAATGGAATAGGAATCTCAGGATTAACAAATGTAGAGAATCTGTCCACTATCTCACCATTGCACACCTTGACTGCACCTATCTCTATAATTCTGTCAACTTCCGCAGAAAATCCCGTTGTCTCAAGGTCGAACACAACATATGTATCGTTAAAGCTCTGTCCTCTCGGATTCGTTACAATCTGCTTGGTATCATCAACAAGATATGCCTCGACTCCGTATATTATCTTAAAATCAAGTTTCTCACCCTTCTTGGCATAAGAGCCTTTGAGGTCGCTCATCGTATGGAATGCATCTGTAAATGCCTGAACAACACCGTGGTCAGTAATTGCAATTGCCTTATGTCCCCATCTGATTGCCTGTTTGATAATATCAGATACATAAGACACACCATCCATATCACTCATCTTGGTATGGCAGTGCAGCTCAACTCTCTTATGAAGTGCGAGGTCATTACGCACCTGTCTAGTATCAGAGCCTTTTCTTATGCCCCACACATTGGCAATTGATATTTCCTGGTCGTACTTGTCAAATGTAGCATTACCCTTAATCTTTAAGAAATTCCCCTTCTTGATAACACCTGAAAGCTCCGGTACCTGCTCATTTTTTGCAAATATCTTTACTGTAATTGTGTCTGTAAAATCTGTGACATTGAACATAATAATAGTTCTTTCGTTACGGATTTCACGCATTTCAACATTACGGACCATACCAGAGATAATAACATCTCCGATTGCCGTATCTATCTGTTCAATCGGTGTTACATCACCGTCAAAATCTCTTCCATATAAAACATCTTCGTTAGCAGGCTTTCTGCTGTATGTCTTAAGCTCTTCCCTGCCTCTGTTATCGCTTGCAAAAAATGCTGCTCTAGCCGCCTTCTGCTTGGCTGCTGTCTCAGCTTTCTTTGCTGCCTTCTGTTCAGAAGTAAGCTTCTTATCATCCCTGCCGTCGGCATTATCTTCTGCTGCCGCCATCATATTATTCTCAATTTCTTTGACACGAAGATTAATCCTGTATGCATTTTCTCTCTCGTACTGGCTTTCCTTCTTCTTGGCATACTGATACTCAACATCTATCTCAAACCCGAATCTGTTCAGGAATATTTTCTTGAAATAATCTGTCAGTGTATCAGCATACTGATGTGCAAGGAAACTGTCCTCAATCGTGAATACAAGCATATCCTCTTTCTCAAACTCCCACTGGGAATTCTTTAAAAGATTATATTCAAGTGTCCAGTATTTCTCCAGCTCTGCAAGGATACTGTCATAATATATATCCATTACAGTCTGTGGCGTATACTGTGCTGACAAAACATATCTGTCGATAATCCGCACGTCCATGTTGGATATACGGAATATCTGTTTCTTTAATGCATCCTCAACCTTGAATATTATTGGTTTTTCTATTACCCTGTCACTCTTTATATATACGCGTGCCAGAGAATTGGTCGATGTTTTCGAGACTTTAGTTACTTCAACATTCTCAAAATACACCGCCAGATCCTCTGGCAGCTTCAGCGTCTTAAACACTTCAAAAAATCTGTACATATGTATCACTCATTCCAATTATCAAGTTCATACCTGAGTGTATCAAGAAGCTCCTCTTCTGGAACTTTCTTAATAATCTCTCCATGTTTAATAAGTACTCCGCAGCCGTCACCGCCTGCAATTCCAAGATCAGCTTCCTTTGCTTCTCCCGGTCCGTTAACTACACATCCCATTACAGCAAGCTTCAAGTCAAGGTCATACCCTGAAACCATTTTCTCAACCTTTCCTGCAAGGTCTATAAGATTAATTCTTGTTCTTCCGCATGTAGGGCATGAAACAACTTCTATTCCGCCTTTTCTTAAGCCCAGAGTCTTAAGTATCAGTTTCGCAGCCTCTATTTCCCTTACAGGATCATCTGTAAGAGAAACTCTTATTGTATCGCCAATTCCCTGATTAAGTATAAGACCAAGTCCGATTGATGACTTAATGCTTCCTGAGAATATCGTTCCAGACTCAGTAATTCCAACATGAAGCGGATGATTAGTCTGTTTTGCAATAAGCTCATGTGCTTTAACACACATCATTACATCAGAAGATTTGATGCTGACAACAAGATTATCATAACCTAAGTCTTCAATAATCTTAACCTTGTCAAGTGCGCTCTCAACTATTCCCTCTGCTGTTACTCCGCCATATTTCTCAATAAGGTCTTTCTCAAGTGAACCGCTGTTGACACCAACCCTGATTGGTATATTTCTTTCCCTTGCAACATCAACAACAGCCTTTATCTTGTCTGTTCCTCCAATATTGCCCGGATTAATTCTAATCTTGTCAGCCCCATTCTCTATTGCCATAATAGCCATCTTATAGTCAAAATGTATATCAGCAACGAGAGGTATCTCTATCTGCTTCTTTATCTCTTTGATTGCAAGTGCAGCTTCCTTAGTTGGAACTGTGCATCTGATAATTTCACAACCAGCTTTGGTAAGCTCCTTAATCTGTGCTACTGTTGCCGCAACATCTTCTGTATGTGTATTAGTCATTGACTGGATAAGAATAGGATTGCCGCCACCTATAACACGGTTTCCTATCTTAACAACCTTAGTATTATCTCTGTACATAACCCCTGTGTCCTTTCTGTATTAGAACAATGCCATTATATCTTTAAGCAATACAACAATCATAAGTATAACAAGAAGTATCATACCTATGAAATTAACAATTCCTTCATGCTCTCTCTTAACCGGCTTGCCTCTTAATGCCTCTATTATAAGGAATACAAGTCTGCCTCCGTCAAGTGCCGGAATTGGCAGCAGATTCATTACTCCTAAGTTGGCACTGATAAGTGCTGCAAGATTCATAAGATTAAGGAATACATAAAATGCACCATCTGCCTTACTTTCTTCAACAATCTCACTCATTGTGCTGACAGTTCCAACAGGTCCTAACAATGAGTCAAATCCAATCTTTCCTGTAAATAACATTCCAAGACTCTGGATTACAGTCTTGACACTGTATCCGACTTCTTCCACTGAATACTTAAGAGTACCAATAGGAGAAGTCTTTACTCTGTCTCCATAAACAACAAAGCCTGTATCATAGCTTTCAACTTCAACCTTCTTAGGTTCAACTGTCACATCAACATTTTTTCCATCTCTTGCAACTGTGAATACAACCTTATTGCCGCCGCTTGATGTAATAGCTTCTGTCACATTGGAACTATTCTTCATTGCAGTACCATCAACTGCTTTGATAACATCATTAGCTTTAAGTCCCGCCTTTTCAGCCGGAGAATCCTTGGTAACAGAACTTATGAGACAATTCTCATTCATCATGATTCCAACCTGATACTTCTGCTGCTTAATATGCTGCGGAGTAACAGTTGTTGTCATCTTTTCACCGTCTCTTGTAAATGTTATGTTAAGAGTCTTATCTGCATTATAAGCCCTGTAGAAATAAAAATCCCTGTAAAATGTTACCTTATGTCCATTAACCTTAGTTATGACATCACCTTCCTGAAGCCCTGCTTCTGTGGCTGGCGAATTATCTTTAACAACATCAATGTCACATGGATCATAGCCAAGACTTCCGACAATAACTACTGCACACACGAAAGCAAGAAGGAAATTAAATACCGGACCTGCTGCTATAACAGCAATTCTTGCCCAGACTGATTTGCTTGCAAATGACTTTTCCATGTCATAGCCATTTTCAATAGCAAGCTTTCTTTTCTTAGCTTCCTTCTCTTCATCCGTAAGCTCTTCGTCATCATCTTCTTCTGACTGTATAACACTCATCTCAAGGAACTCATCACCAAGCATCGTACATGCACCACCAAAAGGAAGTGCTTTAATACAATATTCCGTCTCACCTTTTCTGAAATGTATCAGCTTCGGTCCGAATCCGATCGAGAATTCAACTACAGTTATGCCATTAGCCTTAGCTATTATAAAATGTCCGAATTCATGGACAATAACAATTATACTAAGTACAAGAATCGCCAGAATAACATTAAGAACCAACTCCTACCACCTGCTTTCTATCATGTCTGTTACTATCTTCTGTGTAGAGAGAATCTGCTCTACTGTTGGATTATTGATATAATCCACTTCATTCATGGCGTATTCTATAATATCCGGAATATCCAGATATTTTATCTTTCTGTCTAAAAATCTTGCTACAGCTACTTCGTTAGCTGCATTAAGTGCAGTCGGGATATTTCCCCCGCGTGCTGCTGCCTCATAAGCAAGCTTAAGTCCCTTGAAAGTCTCCATATCCGGCTTTTCAAATGTAATCTTAGCCAGTTCATAGAAATCAAGTCTTTCTGTGTTAAGTTCTCTTCTTTCAGGGTAATAAAGAGCATACTGTATAGGAAGTCTCATATCAGGACTTCCAAGCTGTGCCATAACAGCTCCGTCCTTGAATTCAACCATTGAATGGATTATGCTCTGTGGCTGGACTATAACCTGAACCTTCTCGGCAGGTACTCCAAAAAGCCACTGTGCCTCCATCACCTCAAGCCCTTTATTAACCATAGTAGAAGAATCTATTGTTATCTTGCGTCCCATAGCCCAGTTAGGATGCTTAAGTGCATCCTCTAACTGTACATTTTCAAGGTCAGCTCTTTTCTTTCCTCTGAATGGACCACCAGAAGCTGTAAGAAGAATCTTCTCTATCTCACCACGGTTCTCACCGTTAAGGCACTGGAATATTGCTGAATGTTCGCTGTCAACAGGATATATATTAACATTGCATTCCTTAGCAAGACTCATAATAATATGACCAGCACACACAAGTGTCTCTTTATTGGCAAGTGCAATGTCCTTATGTGCTTTGATAGCTTCAACTGTAGGTGTAATTCCCATCATACCTACAACCGCTGTGACAACAATTTCTGCACTCTCAATTGTTGCAGCCTCAATAAGACCTTCGTCACCACTTACAATCTTAACATCCATATCACCGATAAGAGTCTTTAACTCTGGAACAAGTTCTTCTTTACCTATACATACAAGCTGTGGCTTGAATTCACGGACCTGTTCTGCAAGGTCAGCAACCCTTGTGCCCGCTGCAAGTGCAACTACGTTAATATCAGCATTTCTTCTAATAACATCTAATGTTTGTGTTCCAATTGAACCAGTTGAACCAAGTATCGAAACGTTCTTCATTATCAACCTCCAAAGACTTTGTTAATAACCTCTATTGACCAATAAACAACAGGTGCAGTGAATATAGCACTGTCGAATCTGTCCATAATTCCGCCATGTCCCGGTATTAACTTTCCATAGTCTTTCACATCATGATTTCTCTTAATAGCAGATGCAGCCAGGTCTCCGAATATAGACAGGAATGCACCTATGAAGCTGGCTATTGCAAATGTATATACAGGATGTACAAGTACATCTGACATCTTAGAGCTTATGGCAAATCCATATCCAAAGCCAAGAAGTGTAGCACCGACAACTCCTCCTATTGCACCCTCGTAAGTCTTCTTAGGTGAAAGCTTTGGAGTCATCTTATGCTTTCCAAGAAATACACCTGTGAAATATGCACATGTATCATTACCCCATGAAGACACGAATATAAGCCATACGATATATATTCCGTCCTGCAGCATTCTTACCTGATAGATATAAGAAAGTGTTACAGCAACATACACTATACTGAAGAATACCCACATAACATCTTCTGTCTTGTATTTTGGAAATGTAAATACATAAACTGACATCATAAGTATGCATGAAGCTACAAGAAGCAGTAAAATATATGCCGGATCATTAAGCAAAAGAATAAAATAATAAGTAATTGCCGCTATATATCCTACAACTGCCAGTCCTGTCTTCTCAAGCTTCTTAACTTTAATAAGCTCATACATTCCAACAAGTGAAATAAACAGACTGAACCCGAATGTAACCCAGCCTCCAAAATACAGGCATGTGAAAAGTATGACTATGAGCACAGCTCCGCTCATAATTCTTGTACGCATAATCTACTCCTCCTTAACTCCGCCGAATCTTCTTTCCGTCTTATTATATTTCTCAAATGCTTTAATAAGTTCTTCCCTGTCAAAATCAGGCCAATAAATATCTGTGAAATAAAATTCTGTATAAGCAAGCTGCCAGCACAGATAATTAGATAATCTCTGCTCACCGCTTGTTCTTATAAGTAAATCTGGATCTGGCAATTCCCAAGTATCAAGATTATTACTTATTGTATCTTCATCTATATCTTCAGGCTTAAGACTTCCTTCTGATACCTTGCCGGCAATCTTTCTTACCGCTCTTGTTATCTCATCTCTTCCACCATAATTAATGGCTATAGTAAAATTAAGCCCTGTATTATTCTTGGTTTTCTCTTCAAGATTATTGATACTGTCTATAATATCCTGGCTGAGTTCATCTTTTCTTCCAATAACCCTGCATCGCACATTATTCTTCATGGATTTCTTAACACAATCCTTAAGATAAGTTCTTAAGATTCCCATAAGAGTACTTACTTCTTCCGTTGAACGTTTCCAGTTCTCTGTTGAAAAAGCATATACAGTAAAATACTTTACACCAAGCTCATCTACGACATAAAGCATATCTTCAACAACTTTGCTTCCCTGCACATGTCCCATTGTTCTTGGGAGATGTCTTTTCTTAGCCCATCTTCCATTACCATCAAGAATAACGGCAACATGCCCCGGAATCTTTAATCCGAGACTCTCGTTAAATGTATCCATATCTATGATTCCTCTCGCAATTCATTCAATTACAAAAAGGCTGTTGTAAAATATCCAACAGCCCTGACATTTTCTTAAACTGTAAGTATCTCTTTTGTCTTATCATCTATAGCACTATCAATCATAGCAATATACTTATCAGTAATCTTCTGAATTTCATCCTCTGAATTCTTAGCTTCATCATCAGAGATATCTCCTGCCTTGTTCTCTTTCTTTATTGCATCGTTGGCATCTCTTCTGATATTACGGATAGCAACCTTGGCATTATCACCCTTCTTCTTGATATCCTTAGCAAGTTCTTTTCTTCTGTCTTCTGTTAATTCAGGGAACACAAGTCTGATTGTCTTACCATCATTGTTAGGTGTAAGTCCTAAATCTGATACAAGAATTGCTTTTTCAATATCCTTAATAAGGCTTGCTTCCCAAGGCTGAATCTGAATCATTCTTGCTTCTGGTACAGAAACATTGGCAACCTGCTGGATTGGTGTAGGTGTTCCATAATAATCAACTCTTAATCTGTCAAGAATATGTGGATTAGCTCTTCCGGCTCTTATTGTTACATATTCTTCCTTTAAGTTGTCAACTGACTTCTGCATTCTTCCTTCAATATCTTTAATATTTTCCATAAAATCCTCCATTAATATTATATTAATCAACAGTTACTACTGTTCCATTAAACTTTCCTGATAAAGCATTAACTATGCTGTTCTCTTCTTCGAGTCCGAATACCATAAGAGGCATCTTATTCTCCATACACATAACTGAAGCTGTCATATCAATAACTCCAAGCTTCTTCTCAACAACTTCGTTGATTGAGATTGTATCATACTTCTTAGCCTCTGGATTAAGCTTAGGATCGCTGTCATATATTCCATCAATCGCCTTAGCAAGAAGAATAGCATCTGCATCAAGCTCAATAGCTCTTAATACAATACCTGTATCTGTTGAGAAATATGGATGACCTGTTCCTCCTGCAAAGAATACAACCATGCCTTTCTCAAAATACTTATTAGCTCTGTCCTTAGAGAAAAGCTTTGTCATGCTTCCACATTCGAATGGTGTAAGAATATTAGTCTTAAGTCCCTGTGAACGGAATATCTCTGAAACATATATACAGTTCATAATTGTTGCAAGCATACCTATCTGGTCAGCCTTAGTTCTGTCGATATTATCATTAGAACGGCCTCTCCAGTAGTTACCACCACCAATAACTACACCAACATCTGTTCCTTTATTAACTATTGTCTTAACCTGATTAGCAATATTCTCTATAAGCTCATCATTGTAGCCGCCCTCTTTCTTAGCAAGAGCCTCACCACTAAGTTTAAGTATTACTCTTTTAATGTTATCCATACGTGCCTCCAGTTATTTATTCTTTTTTCCTTTAATGTCAAATATACTTTCCATATTAACATCCGCATAACACTGTGAGCAGCGTCCGTCAATTGTTGCTCCATTATTAATCTGTACTGACTTTGACTTAATATCTCCAGAAATTATAGCAGATGAATCAATTATCACAGGTCCATGTACATCTATATCGCCCTTAACAGCTCCGCCAATAACCGCAGATGTAGCAGTTATATTACCTACAACTACAGTTCCCTGTCCAATCTTTACAGCACCTTTTGCCTCTATATCGCCATCAACCTGTGCGTCATTCGCAAAAAATTCGTTAGCTTTAGAACTTCCTGTAATAGAACCGCTTACTGTAAGTTTTCCTCTGCATGTAACATTACCTTCTACTGTACCAAATAAATCAATAGAACCTAATGAGTCAAGATCTCCCTTTATTGAAAGTCCATCCGTAATAACTGCAGTCTCATCAGCTATATATTCAGGATTCTCTGCTGCATTCTTTATATCTTCTTTTGTCTCATCTTTATCAGACACATTTCCCATATCTGTTTCTGGGGAAGAAGTATCTTCTGACATATCATATTCCTGTGCTTCCATCTTGAAAGCCTCTGCCATCTTGGCAAGTTCAGGATCATCTAATGTATTTACCATTACATCATCTGAGTCATCAGATGCCTTATTAGTATCATCTGGTAAATTATTGACTGATTCTGATAAATCATCTTTCAAATCTTTAAAAAATAATCCCATCAAATTATCCTCCATATCGTATACTGCAGTTTTACACAATATCACAGTTTGATAAGATTATAGCATATGCACGACAAATTTAGAAGTCTTATGACAACATTTTGTTATAATATCATTCTAAAAAAACCTCCAGAGTCTTATATAAACTCCGGAGGATTTTTAATACTCACCGTATATTATAATTAAATATTACTGTAACTGAGCTGCAACTTCTGCTGCAAAATCTTCGTTCTTCTTCTCAAGACCTTCACCAGTCTCAAAACGAACATATCCCTTAACTGTGAAAGCACCATTAGCCTTAGCAACTTCTGCAAGGTACTTAGCAACTGACTGCTTTCCATCCTCAGCCTTAACATAAACCTGATCCATAAGGCAGATTTCCTTAAGCTGCTTAGATACACGACCTTCTACTAATCCATTAAAGATCTTATCTGCTACGATATTAGCCTCATCAGCTAATGCAAGCTCTGCTAACTGTGCAGCTGCTTCCTTTGAAAGGAAGTTGAATAAGTACTGCATGTTGCTCTTATGCTCTTCGTATGTTGCAATATCAGCATCGCTCCATACCTTATCGTTAATAGCCTTATCAATTAACTTGTTTAAGATTGGCTTTGGAAGAGAAGCTGGATCATTTAATGCACTCTTCTCTGTAATCTCTCTTAACTTAGCAAGTTCATCTGCTGACATATCGTTTCTGCTAAGGTACTGTGGGTTCATAGCTGCAATCTGCATTGCTACGTTAGTAAGTGCTTCCTTGATTGCATCATTAGAAGCGCCATCTGCTGCAACAAGAACACCAATTCTTCCGCCACCGTGAATATATGAAGCTACACAGTCACCTGTAATCTTCTGGAATCTTCTGATAGAAAGCTTCTCACCGATTGTAAGAGTCTTCTCTTCAAGTTCTGACTGCATATCAAGGATAGCGCATACATCTTCGCCATCTCCAGCCTTATCAACTGAAGCCTTAAGTGCCTTGTCAGCAACAGCCTGTACAAATTCCTGGAATGTAGCATTCTTAGCCACGAAATCTGTCTCTGAATTAACCTCTACTACAACTGCTGTATTGCCTTCAGATGCAACTCTTGTAATACCTTCTGCTGCAATTCTTCCTGCCTTCTTCTCAACCTTAGCTGCTCCGCTCTTTCTAAGAACATCAACAGCTGCTTCCATATCACCATCTGTCTCTGTAAGAGCCTTCTTACACTCCATCATACCTGCGCCAGTAGACTCTCTAAGTTCCTTAACCATTGCTGCTGTAACTGCTGCCATTATATTATCCTCCAATAAAAATAATTTTAAAAATGCTTCAACCTGATAATATGTCAGGCTGAAGCATACATAAACTTAAGTCAATACTTAAATATTAAGCTTCCTCAGCTACTTCTTCCTCTACAGCTGGAGCTGCTTCTTCACCCTGATTAGCTTCGATAACTGCATCTGCCATCTTAGCAACGATTAACTTAACAGCTCTGATAGCATCATCATTACCAGGGATTACATAATCTAATTCATCTGGATCACAGTTTGTATCTGCAATACCGATTAACTTGATACCAAGTGCATGTGCTTCCTGAACACAGATTCTTTCCTTCTTAGGATCAACGATGAAGATTGCATCTGGAAGTCTCTTCATTTCCTTGATACCACCAAGGTTCTTCTGAAGCTTCTCAAGTTCCTTCTTAAGGTTGATAACTTCCTTCTTAGGAAGAACATCAAATGTTCCATCTTCCTGCATTGTCTCGATTTCCTTAAGCTTTGCAATTCTGCTCTGGATTGTCTTGAAGTTAGTAAGCATACCGCTTAACATAAAACATTCCGCAACGCTCTGCCTCTGTAGCAATAGCATCCTGAGCCTGCTTCTTTGTTCCTACAAAAAGAATTGTACCACCTTCAGCAGCGATATCAGAGATTGCCTTATAAGCCTCGTCAACCTTACCTACAGACTTCTGTAAATCGATGATATGGATTCCGTTTCTCTCTGTGTAGATGTACTCAGCCATCTTAGGATTCCATCTTCTTGTCTGATGTCCGAAATGAACACCTGCCTCAAGTAACTGTTTCA
>OCHL01001477.1_pt1 | contig 14488 bp, 10 predicted proteins | sample 1538421 | NCBI WGS metagenome assembly OCHL01 (sample SAMN04571690, study PRJEB22368) | human gut metagenome | biome: human gut; material: stool | host: Homo sapiens | place: Luxembourg | collected 2012-06-01 | reverse complement strand
CACGGCGGTGTTGGGCTTGTGCGATCCGGCCGGCGAGACGCTCTCGTTCTTGAAATAGATTTTCGCGGGCGTGCCGAGCGCCTTCTCCAGCCCCGTAGCCCGCACGAGCGGCGTGGGTCTCCATATTTTGTAAATCTCCTGCACCTCTTCGGGAATGTCGATGAACCGTTCCGCGGACATCTCCTGATCGATCAGCTCTTCGGCGAAAATGGCGCTCATCTGCACTTTGGTTACGGGCTGCTTGGTCGCGGGATGCAGCGGGGGCAGCGGTTTGTTGGGCATGTCGGCCACGATGTTGTACCATTGCGTGGGCATCTGATTCTCGGTCAGGCAGAATTTTTTCGTTTTCATACTCTTTTTTATTTTTCCGTTTGTTTTGTGAAAGTGCAAAAGAAAAAGCCCGCTGTTTACTCTCTCGTAAACAACGGGCTTGTGGCTGGTATCAGGTTTCAACTATACACGCACGGAGCCGCACTCATTGTCCACGAGAGTCAACGAGCGCCACCACCAAGCCTGTATGTTGAAATTGCGAATCATATTCTTTTCGGCAAATATAGCGGGTCCGATCCTTAAATCCAAATTTTTCGGCGGATATTTTCGATACCTACATATATGGCGTCCTCCCCTTTTCCGTGCCCGTCCGTCGAAAAGCCGGTCGGAAGCGCCGGCGCGATTTAGTGCGCCAATCTCGACGAGATTAACAATTTTTATGTATCTTTGTTCGATTTTAGCATGCCGTTCCGGACGCTGTGACGGCGGCACTCCCCGCCAAGGCGGGGATTCCGGGGCGGCCGGACCTGCAAACGCGGCCTTCCGCCGCGGGGAAGGCGGTCCGGCATGTTGAACTGCAAGAGGAACATTAAAGCTTTTAATTATGAATATTTCGTATAACTGGCTTAAACGCTATCTCGACACCGATCTTCCGGCCGAAGAAATCGCACGGATACTGACCGACATCGGACTCGAAGTCGAGGGTTTCGAGAAGATCGAGACCGTAAAGGGCGGGCTTCACGGCGTCGTGGTCGGCGAGGTGCTGACCTGCACGGACCATCCCGATTCGGACCACCTGCACCTCACGACGGTCGATGTCGGCGCCGGTGATCCCCTGCAGATCGTCTGCGGCGCGCCCAACTGCCGGGCCGGGCTGAAGGTGCTCTGCGCCACGGTCGGCACGGTGCTCTACCCCGGCGGCGGCGACGAGGAATTCAAGATCAAACGCAGCAAGATCCGCGGCGTGGAGTCGCTCGGCATGCTTTGCGCCGAGGACGAACTTGGCATCGGGGCCTCGCACGACGGCATTATGGAACTTCCGGCCGACGCCCGCGTCGGCATGACGGCCAAAGAATACCTCGGCATCGAGGACGACTACCTGATCGAGGTGGGACTCACCCCCAACCGCGTCGATGCCGCGTCGCATATCGGCGTGGCGCGTGATCTGGCGGCTTACCTCAGGAGTCAGGGCCTGAACGCCGAAGTGAAGATGCCCGACGTCTCGGCCTTCGCTCCCGACAACCATGACCTGCCGGTGACCGTCCGCGTCGAGAACCACGAAGCGGCCCCCCGCTATGCGGGCGTGACGGTGAAGAACTGCAAGATAGGCCCTTCGCCTGAGTGGATGCAGAACTGCCTGCGCGCCGCGGGCATCAATCCCAAGAACAATCTGGTCGATATCACCAACTTCGTGCTCTTCGAGCTGGGGCAGCCCCTGCACGCGTTCGACGCGGCGAAGATCGAAGGCCGCGAAGTCGTGGTCCGCACCTGCGCCGAAGGCACGCCTTTCGTGACGTTGGACGGCGTGGAGCGAAAACTGACGGCCGACGATCTGATGATCTGCTCGGCCGAGCGTCCGATGTGCATCGCCGGAGTCTTCGGCGGACTGGATTCGGGCATCGGCGACACGACGACCGACGTATTTATCGAGAGCGCCTATTTCAATCCCGTGTGGGTGCGCAAGACGGCCAAGCGTTTCGGCCTGAACACCGATTCGTCGTTCCGTTTCGAGCGCGGCGTCGATCCCAACATGCAGGTCTATGCCGCCAAGCGCGCCGCTCTGCTGATGAAAGAGCTGGCCGGGGGCGAGATTTCGAGCGACATTACCGACATCTATCCCAATCCTGTCGAAGACTTCAAATTCGACATCTCCTTCGCCCGCATCGACTCGCTGATCGGCAAGAAGATTCCCGAAGATACGGTCCGCACGATCCTCGCCGCGCTGGAAGTGAAGATTCTCGCTGAGAAAGAGGGTGTGCTGAGCGTCGCCGTGCCGCCCTACCGCGTGGACGTGCAGCGCGAAGCCGACCTCGTCGAGGATATTCTCCGCATCTATGGCTACAACAATGTCGAGATTCCCTCGCGCGTCCGCTCGACGCTCTCCTATGCGCCGAAGCCCGACCGCAGCAAGCTGATGAATCTCGCTGCCGATTTCCTGACCTCCAACGGCTTCACCGAGATCATGTCCAACTCGCTGACCAAGGCGGCTTACTACGAGGGGCTGGAGTCCTACAAGCCCGAAAACTGCGTGCGCATCCTCAATCCGCTGAGCGCCGACCTGAACGTGATGCGCCAGACGCTGCTGTTCAACATGCTCGAAGCCGTGCAGCTCAACGCCAACCGCAAGAACGGCGACCTGAAACTCTACGAGTTCGGCAACTGCTATTTCTACGACGAGTCGAAACGCTCGGAGGAGAACCGCCTCGCGGCCTACTCCGAGGAGTATCGTCTGGCGATCGCCGTGACGGGCGTGGCCGAGCCTGCGTCGTGGAACGCCCGGCCGCAGGCCGCGTCGTTCTTCACGCTGCGCGCCGTGGCCGAGAAACTTCTGCGCCGCTTCGGCATCGATATCTATGCGCTCCGGACCGAAACGCTGCAAAACGACCTCTTCGGCGAGGCGCTCTCGATGTCGCTTGGCGGCAAGGAGCTGCTGCAGATCGGTACGGTAAGTGCTAAAATCCGCCGTCGGCTCGACGTCAAGCAGGATGTTTACTATCTGGAGATGAATTTCGACGCGCTCGTGAAATCGACCCGCAAGCATAAGATCGCGGCCGAGGAGCTTTCGAAGTTCCCTGAAGTGAAACGCGACTTGGCCCTTCTGATCGACAAGCAGGTGACCTTCTCGGCGCTGCGCGACGTGGCGTTCGCCACTGAGCGCAAACTGCTCAAGAGCGTTTCGCTGTTCGATGTCTACGAGGGCGACAAACTTCCCGAAGGCAAGAAATCCTACGCCCTGAGCTTCATCCTCGAAGACAAGACCCGCACGCTCGACGAGAAGACGATCGAAAAGGCGATGAGGAACCTCACCGCGCAGTTCGAACAGCGGTGCGGCGCTCAGGTCCGCGGTTGATCCCAATCCGAATGCCGCTCGGCGCATCTCAGTGCGGGCACACGCCCGCCACGGTCATGCCGACGAGCTTATTGACCATAATCGAAGCCGCCTGTTCGTAAGTACAGGCGGCTTTTTTACCGAAACCATGCAACGAATCTCCCGAACGCTCTGCCTGACCACGCTGTTTTTCGCAGCCGGCGCCGCGCTGTTCTTTACCAAGGCGGCGGTGATTCCGTATAAGGTCGCTTATCCGGTCCTGCTGCTGTCGCTGTCGCTCTTTTACCTCCGGCTGAAACCGCTGATTCCGGTCGGCGCGGCGTTCTTGTTGTCGGCTGTCGGCGATGCGGCGGGCGCCGGGGGGATGTTCATTCCGCAGATGCTGTTTTTCGCTTTGGCGCACGGAGCCTACATGTGCTACTTCTTGCCGCAGGCGCAAGTTGCGCCCCGGCCTTTTGTCTGGCCGGTGCTGACGGCTCTGCTGCTGTTTCTGTTCGTCTGCATCGTTCCCCGCGCCGCCGATCCGGCCGAACGCGCGGGCGTCGCCGTCTATGGACTCGTTATCGCGGGAATGTTATACAGCGCGCTTCAGTACCGCGGAGCGTATGCCGCATGGTTCCGCCTTGCGGCCCTGTTGTTCGTCTTTTCCGACTCCGTGATCGCATGGGGACGCTTCGTCGCGCCCGTTCCCTGCCGGACCTATGTCGTGATGATTACCTATTATGCCGCGCAATACCTCTTCTACCTCTTTGCCGTCAGAGCGGCCCATGTGCGGAACTCCGGCTCCGGAAATTCTTTCAGCTGACGTTCTGGGCATCTATTGTGGCAAAACGCACCGCCGTCAGAGAGGGCGTTTGTCGGATTCCAAGCCTTTCTCCGCTTGTATTTACAATCCGCCCCGTTCATGATTTTAACCGGTTAAACTGCGATTGCTTGTAACAGACTGTTTTGCAACTGCGACTTGTTCTTGTCGAAATTAGAAAATAAAATAAACCAACTTTGTCATCCTGTCGATCTAATTTTATATATTTGTGTATAATATTATAGACATGAAATGTAAAAAATATGCACACAGATATGCTGATATTATTTTAAACTCGGAATATACGATCAAGAATGAAATCGACGGTATATTGGATCAGCTGAATTTTAGCAATATAGAGTTGAAATTTGATGAAATCAATCGGGAGAAAGAGAATATCGGCAAAAAAATTCAAAAGGGAAGACAACCTGCGATAAACGCTCTTCTTAAAGATCTCTTCTTAGAAAAAGGTTGGGAAGCGGAGAAGAAAGTATTCAACGATTCGGATAACGATTTGGTAATTGATTTCTGGAAAAATAACATAGGTGTCGATGTGGCATTCAATCATAGATCGTTTATCGGTGGTGATTTGCTGAGGTTGCAAGCGGGGGCCGAAATCAAGAATATGATTAATGTAGGAATCTATGTCTGTGGGACAAAGGACTTTTTGAAATATGTTTCCAAAGATCACTGTTCGATAGTCTCCTTTGAACGGGTAAAGTGGTATTTGGAGAATTTCTATAGTGTGCTAACCGTTCCGATCCTTTTAATCGGATTGGAAAAATAGCATTGATTTACATCCTGCTCTTGTCGGTTTTTTCTCGGTGGTTGATCGTTGCTTTACAGTGCCGGCTTTATCTGCGGCGGCTGGAGCGTGACGTAGGGCGTGCCGTTGTCGTCGCAGGTCGAGACGATGCGCACGGCTTTCACCGGCCGGCCGGGCTTTAAAGTTATACTGCCCTTTTCCAGATCGCCCGCACGCTCGTATGTCGTGCCGTCGTACGACACCTCGGCATAACCGGTGGTTATAATGGTTTTGGGCAGCTGGCGGTTTCCCGTCTGCAAAAACATTTCGCGGCACTTCACCGGCTGTTCATAGGTGTAGAGTATCCAGTCCTGCTGACGGCAGGCGCGGCGCGTGCGTGCAAGTCCCTTGTAGGCCGAGGCGTTCGTGTAGGGGAACTGCGTGCTTTCGCCCATCGAGGTGGTGATCGTCACGGCGGGCGCAAGGGTCCTGTAGTAGGATTTGTCGGCCGCATAGGGACTGCGTCCCGTCTTGTAGCGCGTCAGGAAGCGGTAGAGATGCGGTTTGTCGGTTTTGATGGGGCCGGTGTACCGATGCTCTTCGGGCGAATCGCCTTCGAGGTAGAAGATTTCCGAGCCGTCGTCCGCCACGACGGTGAAGGCGCCCTCCTTGTAGCTTACCTTGGGCGGGAAAAGCCGGAAGCGGATGCCCATGGCCGCCATGCGGTCGTAATGGTCGGTCAGCTCCCTGTAATAGGCGTCCCACCCCTCGCAGTTGCCGCGCCAAGCTATGCGGGCGAGCGCGCAGATGCGCGGAAAACACATGTAGTCCAGATAGTCGGGCTTTTCAGGCTCGTGCGAAACGTAGGCTTCGCTGAAGAACGTCCCCTGCAGGCCGACGACGTTGCGCATCTGTTCATCGCTGAAGCCCTTTTCCGTAAAGTCGAATCCGAAGACCTTTTTGGCGTCGAAGACCGCCGCCCAGTCGTGCCCCTCCTCCTGCGGCGTCTGCCGCATGTCGAAATAGAAGTATTCGCCCGGCATCACCACGGTCTTGTAGCCTTTCGCCGTAGCGTCGAGACACGCCTTGACGCTCTGCCAGCCGTATACGAGACATTCGCGCGAGAGGCCGCCCGTGGTCACGGCTTCGTTCCACACGCCGGGACGCTTGCCGTTGGCCGCGAGAATCGTCGCCATGCGCTCCATGAAGAGGTCTTCCAATCGGTGCGGATCGGTCATGCCCCGCCGGCTCATCAGCGCCTGACAGTCGGGGCAGCGGTTCCACTGGGTCATGTCCACCTCGTCGCCGCCGACGTGTATGTATTCCGAGGGAAACAGCGCGCATAACTCGCCGAGAATGTCGGCCAGCAGCGCGTAATTCTCTTCGCGGGCCACGCACCACGCCGAACGGTAGTCGTAACCGTTGGTCGAAACCGTATCGGGCGGATAGTTGCAGCGTATTTCGGGATGCACCGACGCGATGTTGCGGCTGTGCCCCGGCAGGTCGATTTCGGGAATGATCTCGATGTTGCGCGCCGCCGCATAGCGGATCAGGCCGCGCATCTCGTCCTGCGTGTAATACCCGCCGTACTTCTCGTCCCATTTGCCGTAGACCGGACGCACGGGCGAATCGCCGCCGCGGAAGCCGCCGATTTCGGTCAGTTCGGGGTGCGATCTGATTTCGATACGCCACCCTTCGTCGTCTGAAAGATGAAGGTGCAATTTGTTGATCCCGTGATAGGAAAGCAGGTCTATATAACGTTTCACTCCAGCTGCGTCGATCCACGTGCGGGCCACGTCCAGCATCATGCCGCGGTACGGGAAGCGCGGCGCGTCCTCGACCTTCGTGCAGGCGATCTCGACCGGAAGCGGACGGTTCTTGGCGTATATTTCGGCGGGCAGCAACCGGAACAGGGCCTGCACGCCGTTGAATACGCCGCCGTACGAACCGCCCGCGATTTCGATCCGCTGCGGGAGCACCGTCAGGCGGAAGGCTTCGCCGCCCAGCGTCGGATCGGTCGAAAGCACGATCGCGTCGTCGGCCGACATACTGTCGCTGGCCGTTTCGACGTTGATATATTCGCGCAGGTAGGCGGCCAGCGGCGCCAGCGGCGTTTCGTAACAGAGCATCGTCCGGGAGCTGATGCGGCAGGCGCCCTCGTAGAAGGCCTGACGGGCCGGCGACGGCTGGGCGTATGTCGAGAGGCAGGTGCAGAACACCCCTGCAAGGGGCAGCAGGTATCGCAGTTTCATGGCGGTACGGAATTTTGTTTCGGACAAAGTTACTTTTTTTCCGCCGAATTGCTACCTTTGCTGAAAATAAATTCCGGCATGGACGGGCGCGCTCAGGCAGATCGGCCGACTCCGCTTCCCGAACAGCCATTGCCGTAAACTGTAACTGAGCATGGAAGATAAACGACTGGAGGCTACGGCCCGTTTGCTCGAAGTGATGAACACGCTGCGCCGCGAGTGTCCGTGGGACCGCGAGCAGACTTTCGATTCGCTGCGGAGCAATACCATCGAGGAGACGTACGAGCTGGCCGACGCCATCACCGACCACAATATGGAGGGTATCAAGGAGGAGCTGGGCGACCTGCTGCTGCATGTGGTGTTCTACTCCAAGCTGGGCGAGGAAGCGGGAGCCTTCGATTTCGGCGAGGTCGCCGATGCCCTGTGCGACAAGCTGATATACCGTCATCCGCATGTCTACGGCGATATTCACGCCAATACGCCCGACGCGGTCAAGGAGAACTGGGAAGCCCTGAAACTCCGCAAGAAAAACCGCAAGAGCGGCACGTTGGGCGGCGTACCCCGCTCGCTTCCGGCCATGGTCAAGGCTTTCCGCGTGGGCGAGAAAGCCGCCGCGACGGGTTTCGACTGGCAGCGGCGCGAGGATGTGTGGGACAAGGTGAAGGAGGAGATCGCGGAGGTCGAAGCCGAGATGCGTTCGGAAGCCCCCGGCAGCCGGGAGAAGCTCGAAGGCGAATTCGGCGACCTGTTCTTCGCGCTGGTCAATGCGTCGCGGCTCTACGGCATCGACCCCGAATCGGCGCTGGAACGTACGAACAAGAAGTTCATCCGCCGCTTCAATTACATGGAGGAAAAGGCTGCCGCCGAAGGACATACGCTCCACGAGCTTCCGCTCGAAAAGATGGAGGAGTACTGGCAGGAAGCCAAACACGAAGAGACATTCAATAGCATGTGTCCGCACTAATGCCAAGTCCCCTCCGAGGAGGGGATTTAGGGGAGGGTCAGACCTGAAAACACGGCTTTGCCGTGAATGTCCGCCCTCGGACACGCGGAGACGATACAAAAGCGAAGTGACATTTAATAGCATATAAACTTATGGCTTTGATTAAAAAGGTGCGGGGACATACGCCCGCAATCGGTGAAAATACCTTTCTGGCCGAGACGGCCGTCATTCTGGGCGATGTGACCATCGGCCGCGACTGTTCGATCTGGTACAACGCCGTATTGCGCGGCGACGTGAACAAAATCGTCATCGGCGACCGCACGAATATTCAGGACGGCGTGGTGCTGCACACGCTTTACGACGGCTCGCCGCATCCGTCGCAGACCATTATCGGCAGCGACGTGTCTGTGGGCCACAACGCCGTCATCCACGGTGCGCGCATCGGCGACAACTGCCTGATCGGCATGGGTGCTACCCTGCTGGACAACGCCGTGGTTCCGTCGGGCTGCATCATCGCGGCCAACGCGCTGGTGCTCTCCAACGCCCAGCTGGAACCCAATTCGGTGTATGCGGGCGTGCCGGCCAAGAAGGTCAAGGAGGTGACGCCCCAGCAGCGCGAGGAGATCATCCGCCGCACGGCCCGCGACTACATGCTCTATGCGTCGTGGTTCAAAGAGGAGGAGTAAACGGCGGATGGGGCTGCAACCGAAATATTCCGACCTGATTCTCAACCTGCTGGTGGCGCTGGCCGTCAGTCTGGTCGTCAATTTCTCCTACGTGCTGCTGCTGATCGTCGATCAGAAGAGCGACGGACAGCAGCGTCCGGCCAAGGCGAGCGTCATTGCGCGCGGCGAGGAGGGAACGCTGCGGATAAGTCCCGACGGCCACGGCTACATCGTCTACGAGAACGGCGACAGCGTCTATGTGATGATGCAGCGCATCTACCGGATGAACCTGAAGGACGGCGACCGTCTGGTGGCGAATCTGGCCGCGCCGCGCCGTCACGGGGCGCATCCGGTGATGACCGAACTGCGCATGCGCAACGGCGAGGAGTTCGATTACAGCACGCTTTTCAACCGGCCTTCGAAAACGACGGAACTCGCGCTGCAGCTCTTCTATTATCTGGTCGTTTCGTTCATCATGCTTTCGATCCTCACCTCCGTCCGCCGCAGGTACACGCCGGGCCGCTTCGTGCGCCACTGCATATGGTGCGTGCTGGCCGCCGCCGCGCTGTATATGGTCGCGCCGGTCACGGAGTGGCGTTCGGGACGCATCATGCTGAACTGCATGGGCGACCATATTTTCGACTACATGCTGCTGCTGAAGTGTTCGTTCGCCGTGGCGGTGTCGATGCTCTACGGCTGGGTCTACGTGCTCAATTCGAAGCAGCAGGCCGTCGTCATGGAGAACGAGCGGCTCAAGAACGAGAACCTCACGACCCGCTACAACATGCTCGTGGGACAGATCAACCCCCACTTCTTCTTCAATTCGCTCAATTCGCTGGCGATGCTCGTGCGCGAGAAGCACGATGAGAAGGCGCTGACCTACATCGACCAGCTCTCCTATACGTTCCGCTACATCATCCAGAACGGACAGAGTACGCTGATGACGCTCGACGAGGAGCTGAAATTCGTCGAGGCGTACAGCTACCTCTTCAAGATACGCTATGCCGACAAGCTCTTCTTCGACATCGACATCGAGGAGAAGTACCGCACGTGGACGCTTCCGGCGCTCTCGCTGCAGCCGCTGATCGGCAATGCCGTCAAGCACAATACCATAACCCGCAGCAAGCCGTTCCACATTTCGATCCGCACCGAGAACGGCTGGCTGGTGGTCTCCAATCCCAAGGTGCCGAAGCTCGAACCCGAACCTTCGACCGGCATCGGACTGGAGAACCTGCGCAACCGCTGGCACCTGATAACCGGCCGCGACATCGAAATCATCGACACCGACAAGGAGTTCGTCGTGCGGATGCCGCTGCATAACCCCCTTGCAGGATGAAAGCACTGATCATAGAGGACGAAACCGCCGCCGCGCTGAACCTGAAAGCCATTCTGAAACAGGCGGCTCCCGACATCCGTGTCGTCGATACGCTCGAAAGCGTCGAGGAGAGCGTCGATTGGCTGCGCGCCAACCCCCAGCCCGACCTGCTGTTCATGGACATCCATCTGGCCGACGGCGATTCGTTCCGCATATTCGACGCCGTGGAGGTCACGGCGCCGGTGATCTTCACGACAGCCTACGACCGCTATGCGCTGGAGGCCTTCAAGGTGAACAGCATCGACTACCTGCTCAAGCCGCTCAATGCGGCCGACGTGCAGCGGGCGCTCGACAAGCTCATGCGGCTGTCCAAGGGCGAGCGCAGCGATTACGGTTCGCGCGTGCGCACGCTGGCCGCGGCGCGCCGCGAGCAGACCTTTCTGGTGCATGTCCGCGACAAGATCATTCCGCTCAAACGCGAGGATATCGCATTCTGCTATACCTGCAACGAGAAGGTGACGGCCTATACCTTCGCCGGGGCGTCCTATCCGCTCGACAAGACGCTCGAAGCGCTGCAGGCCGTCCTGCCCGAAGCCGATTTCTTCCGCGCCAACCGCCAGTTCATCGTGGCGCGCCGCGCCGTGAAGGAGATTTCCGTGTGGTTCGGCAGCCGTCTTTCGCTGAGTCTCGTGCTCGAAACTCCTGAGCGCATCGTCATTTCCAAGGCCCGCGTCCCCGAATTCAAGGCGTGGCTCACGTCCGTTCAACCCGCCGAATAGGCGTTTGACCCTGAGCTTCGGGCGTTTGACCCGCATTGCCGTTCCGTTTTTCCGGTTTGGCCTTACCTTTGCATCGTAAGGGGACCGAAACGGGTCCGATTGACGGATTGAATTAACCATTGATATTTGAGATTATGAAAAAGAGAATTTTTGCAGTCGCCGCGGCTTTGTGCCTGCTGGCCGGAACGGGCGCTTTTGCGCAGGATTCGAAGAAGGCTCCGATGATGAAGGAGCGGCCGACGGCCGAGCAGATGGCCCAGCGCAGGACCGAACGCATGACCGAGAAGTTGAACCTCAGCGAAACGCAGTCGAAGCAGCTCTATGAGGTCAACCTGCAGGATATAAAGGAGATGCAGGCGCAGGCCGAGCAGATGCGCGCATACCGCAAGGCGCAGGCCGAGAAGATGAAAGGCATCCTCACGCCCGAACAGTTCGAGCAGTGGAAGCAGATGCAAGGCCCGCGCCACGGCATGAACCGCGGTCCCCGGATGAAGGACGGCCGGGGCGACAAGGCCGCCGTGCGTGAAGGCCGCAAGTGCGCCCCCTGCGCGGGGGACAGGAAATGCGACGGACCGCGCTCCGGAAAGGAGAAAAAGTGAGGTTAGGAACATCGACCGGTTTGTTGCAGTCGGGGCGTCGGTTGTCGGCTGACGCCCTTTTTTTGTCGATTCACCCCGCATCGGAGGGCCGTCTGCGAGAAAAAAGCTATCTTCGCATGCGCAAAATCAGAAAGTACACAGAACATTAAGATGAAACGGCTACTACTCTCAACCCTATTCCTGCTTTTCGCCGTGGCCGCATTCGCCCAAAAGGGCGCGGTCTGCGGAACGGTGCTCGACGCCGACACCGGCGAAAGCGTCGCCGGAGCCGTGCTGGAGGTCGCTCCGGTCGGGACTCCGGATCAGAAACAGTATTTCACTTCCGGCTATAAAGGCGCCGTGGCGATTCCCTCGCTGCCCTACGGCGAATACAGACTCACCGTCTCCTTCCTCGGTTACAACAATTACGAAACCACCTTCCGGGTGGCGGCCGGCAAACAGAACATCGGCAGGATCGAACTCAAGCCCGGCGTGCAGATCGAAACGGTCGTCAAGGAGGCCAAGGCGCTGCGCACCTCGCAGAAGGGCGATACGGTAAGTTACAACGCCGGCGCCTTCAAAGTCACCAATGACGCCGACGTTGAGGGGCTGCTGAAGAAGATGCCCGGCATCACCGTGTCGGACGGTACGGTCGAGGCGCAGGGCGAGCAGATCAAGAAGGTTTTCGTCGACGGCAAGGAGTTCTTCGGCGAGGACGTGACGACGGCCATCAAGTCGCTTCCGGCGCAGGCCGTGGACCGTGTGGAGGTCTATAACAAGCTGAGCGACGCGGCCGAATTTTCGGGCATGGACGACGGCGAGGGCTACAAGGCCCTCAACATCGTTACGCACGCCAACATGCGTCAGGGGCAGTTCGGCAAGCTCTATGCCGGTTACGGTTACGACGCCGACACCAAGACCGAAGCCAAGAACAAATACGTCGTGGGCGGCAACGCCAATATCTTCAGCGGCAGCAGCCGTGTGTCGGTCATCGGCCTGTTCAACAACATCAACCAGCAGAACTTCTCGTTCGAGGATATTCTGGGCGTTTCGGGCGGTTCGGGGCGCGGACGCCGCGGCGGCGTGGGCCAGTATATGGTGCGCCCCCAAAGCGGTGTGGCGTCGGTGAACGCCATCGGCGTAAACTACTCCGATACATGGGGCAAGCGCGATCAGGTGTCGTTTCAGGGCAGCTATTTCTTCAACAACACCGACACGAGAAACCGTTCGACGATCGACAAATGGTACGAGTCGCCGATGCCCGTGGATACGCTCTCGACGCGCGGCTACTCGGATACCGAGTCGTATAACCACCGCTTCAACGCCCGTCTGGAGTGGAAAATCTCCGACAACCAGAATCTGATGGTCCGTCCGAGCTTCAGCTACCAGTCGAACGACCCGCTGAGCACGACGCAGGGCTGGCAGTTCGGCGAAAGCGGTTACAGCCGCACCGAGAACCGCAGCGACGCCCTGCGCCACGGTTACAACGTGCGGACGAACGCCGTTTACCGCGCCAAACTGGGCAAGGACGGCCGTACGATCACCGTCGACGGCGACGTGAATTACTCGGACAATACCAACAACTCGAACTCCTTCTCGAACGTGCTGCCGCTCTCGGACCTCCGGCCCGACGGCGTCGACGCGCCGTGGGGATGGGACACGACGGGTTACACGCGCCTGCGCTACCTGCGCAACCTCGCGCCGTCGAGCAGCTACCGCCTGCGCGGACAGTTCACCTACACGGAACCCGTCGCCAAATATGCGCAGGTAAGCCTTCAGTATCGCATTTCGTACGATTATCAGGAGCGCGACAAGAAGTCGTATATCACCGGCGCGGATTATTCGATCGCGGGACTGACGCCCGACGGAGCGCTTTCGAACTCCTACCGGAGCAACTACCTGACGCAGAGCGCAGGTCCCGGCTTCCGCTATTCGAAGGAGCGCAATACGTTCATCGCCAATGTCTTTTACCAGCGTTCGTCGCTCGACGGGCAGATCGTGCGGGACGATGCCGACAAGATCAGGCATTCGTACAACAACGTGACCTATTTCATGATGGGACAGTTGAACATCAACCGCGAGAATTCGCTGCGGCTCTACGTATCGTCCTATACCGACAACCCGTCGATCACCGACCTGCAGAACGTGGCCGACGTATCGGACGCCCAGAATATCACCAAAGGTAATCCCGATCTGAATCCGACCTACAGCCACCGCGTCAATTTCCACTACATCAATTCCAACGTCGAGAAGGGCCGGACCTTCATGTGGATGTTCTCGATGCAGAACACCTCCGACTACAATGCGACGCACGTGGTGTCGAATCCCGGCACGATCACGTTGGGCGGCGTGCAGTACAAGCCCAACTACTACTCCACGCCCGTCAATCTCGACGGCTACTGGAGCCTGCGGACGCACCTGAGCTACGGTTTTCCGATCGGCTTCCTGAAGAGCAACTTCAACGTTATGGCGGGCGTCAGCTACTCGCTTACGCCGAGCATGCTGGGCGGAGAGGTGGACGCCGACGGATTTATCACGGGCGGCAAGCGCAATGACACGAGCAATATCGGCTACGACTTCAACACGGTGCTGGGCAGCAATATTTCCGAAAACGTGGACTTCACGCTCTCGTGGAACGGCACCTATAACGAAGCGACCAACTCGCTGGGCGAGTCAGGTTCCAAAAACCGCTACTTCAACCACCGGGCGCAGGGCAACATGAAGTTCGTCTTCCCGCTGGGCTTTACCTTTACGGGCAGCGTGGCTTACACGCAGTATATCGGTTTCACGAACGATTACGACGATTCGTACCTGCTCTGCAACGCATGGATCGGCAAGAAGATATTCAAGAACAAGCGCGGCGAGATCATGTTCGGCGTGAACGACCTGCTCAACCGCAACAAGGCTTTCGCCCGCACGACGGGTTCGGGATGGACGCAGAATGCGACCAACAGCGTGATCGGCCGTTATTACATGGTGCAGTTCACCTACAACCTGCGCCGCTTCGGCAAGAAGGGTTCGAAGAACATCTCCGATTACGACGGGGCCGTGCAGTCGGGACCCCGCCGCATGGGACCCGGCGGTCCGGGCGGG
>OCHL01001470.1_pt1 | contig 14514 bp, 8 predicted proteins | sample 1538421 | NCBI WGS metagenome assembly OCHL01 (sample SAMN04571690, study PRJEB22368) | human gut metagenome | biome: human gut; material: stool | host: Homo sapiens | place: Luxembourg | collected 2012-06-01 | reverse complement strand
CTCGTGTCTTCACAATTATTTTTATACTATCATAAGTGTCTTAGAATCTCAATCTCTTTTAACTTCATTTTTTAACCTGTAGAAAAGACATTAGAATTTTTATCAGACAAGACCCTATTTTAAATCTTCTGTTTCATAACATATCTGTCTATTCCGTCAGTTCTCCTATCACTGTGATAAATCTTTGCTCTGTAAGACCGGAACTTTCTATGGTAAATATAACTCCATCTTTTTCAAAAACAGCGACATAACTATACCCGCCAGTCTGCCCGATCGGATAACATCCCGCTGTGACCGTAATTCCATGCACCAGAGACGTGGCTAAATGTGTATCTGTAAATCTTGTCACGATCCCGGATTCCGTTGTACGAACTCCGATTTTCAATGTACGTCCTCCACTTTCATCCGAATAGATCAGACTATTATTATCATCCACTGCTTCTCCTGCTTTATCATATCCAACATGATAAACACCATCCGACAGGATGAATCCATCTGGAATGGAAGTCGGACAGATCTTTGTTCCAAAATATTCTTCCAGCCCCGCTGCATCATAAGAAACAATCTGATCCGGTTCTGCTATATCATAGGCTATACTTTCCATTTCGCGGATCTCATTAAAGATCAGACCGGTATCCTCCTCTGCTTTTTCCACCCATGCCTCATCCGCTGATCCGGCTGCTGTACTTCCATACATACCATCATAATCATTGAAAACCGTATCCACAGAGTTATTTTTGTTTCCTGAATATCCATTCCTGATCCTTCCATAAAACATTCCTGCACCGATGATCAGCACAAATGCTGTCATACACATCGCCGCCGAAATAGTGATATGCGCAGGCTGTTCCTTCTCTAAAGGGATTTTTTCTCTTATAACATAAAACATCCGCTTCATCCGTGATTTTGATTTTATCTCAACTTCCGCATCTGAAACATACTTTGGATCAATATGCCCGAATGCATCAATCAGATCATCTGCTTTCACTGCTCACACCTCGATTCCTTCCTGAGCAAGACATTTCCGTAAACTTTCCCTTGAACGCATCAGAGACGATTTTACCTTGCTCTCACTGACGGAGAATCTCTTTGCGATTTCAGCTATACTGTCAAAATACCAGTACCTCCGCACAAAGATCCTGCGGTTTTCTGTCTTCATCCCAGCCAGAAAACGGTTAATCATCTCCGCAAGTTCCATATTTTCCACATGTAACTCCATATTTTCACCGGAAATACAGTCCTGCATCTCTTCATATATGTAAGAAATTTCACCCTCTCCACGCTTTTTCGAATGATTTTTCCGGTAGCGGTCTAAGGATAGATTTCTTGTAATCGCTCCTAAAAACGCCTGCAATATCCCCGGCCGCTCTGTCGGCATGGAATTCCACGCCCGGAACCATGTATCATTCATACACTCTTCACAATCACTTTCATTGTGCAGTACATTCTGTGCTATCTTGTGACAATATGCTCCGTATTTCTGCTGTGAGCATGTAATTGCCCTCTGATCTCTGACCCAGTATAACTCAATAATCTTTTCATCCTCTAAAAACTGCCCCACGATCCGAATTATATCCTCCTGTAATGTTTATCCTGTTCTGTTATGATTTTACAGAGCATCTGCCGCACCAATAAAAACAGGTATCCCATTCTCCCTGTCTATGATCGCATAGACAAATGGCCTGTCCAGCACAACATTTTCCACTGCCTCCAGACACCCCATTGTTTCCACTTCCACAACTGTTGCCGCCCCGGCCTTTGTACCAAGTTCATTCACTTCAATCTTTGTCCGGTGCAATACCCGGCTGATATACAGATTATCCCCATTTTTACAATTCCCCATCTGTGAAAAATCTGCTAATTTCTCATCAAATGCATCATGCATTCCCATTCTGTCTAAAACTTCCGCTAATTCTTTCTGCGTCTCCGCCTTAAACTTTGGCATACCTGTTTGCACTATTGTATCATTTGCCTGAGCAATTGTCTTTAGAAAAGTTTCTCCATTCATCTGACTGATATAATCTCTGATATCCATATTCTCATCCGGAAGCAGTGCAACAAAGTCAAAGCCTTCTTTATACGGCTTGATAAATCCAACGGCATGCTCTTCCTTCAGAAAAGAATATTCCTCCGAATACATCATTGATACTGTTGAATGATTACCATCAATATCATAAAAATCAGCATCATGCACCTGTTCCTTTTCATACGGGTCCTTCCACTCCCCCTCAAATGCCACTGCATTTACAAGATACATAATAGCATATGGCGGTATCTGATCCATGATATCTTTGATCATTCCATCCGTGCGCCGGTCGATCCAGCGATTGATATCCTTTGTCGTTTTTTTATCAAAAGCCGAGGCAAAGATATCTGCCTGATAAAATTCAGCGTTTAACTTCAGAAAATCATCTGCCGGTACAAAGTTCTCATCAGAATCTTTGTACCAGATAGAATTCGCTGTATATAAATGATTATTTTTTTCCTTTGGCATGGAACTTTGCAGACGCTGCAGCTCCCGATTGAGAAGATCAAGCGAGCAGTCTGCCGTACCGCAAAGTACACTCTCCATCTGTTCCAAAGTCTCGCCTGATGCTCCGTTTGCAGTCATGGCAAGCGCATTTATCACGGAATATGGTGATATCATTGTATTTTTTCCAGCTTCATAGCTATTTTGAAAAGCCTTTATTGCAAAATCAGCATAACTGTCCGCAAATATTTTGTCTGATTTTTCATCCGATGGCAGCATCTGAACATTATCTCCGGATTTTCCAGTATCTTCTTTCGTTACATTCAATTCCCTTGTCGATCCTGAAAGATGCATGCCTTCTACATTAGAACACGCAGCTGTCCCTGATAACAGAATACCAGCTGTTAAAAATAATGCTACTATCTTTTTTGCTCTTTTTTTCATCTTCTCTTCCTCCATTGTATCTGTTTCCTGTTGTTTCATTGCTCTTCTATAGAAAAAGACGCAAATGGGTAACTGCCCGTTGCGTCTTTTTCCAATTTTTTCCAGCATAGAATTTGCCTTACTATATTTTCCAGTCCCCATGTAACACATCGCTGTAAGACAATCTAATTCGTCATTTTCTACTGAAATCTTCTTTCTGATCTTTTCCAGCTCTTTCGGTCTCAACATCATTCGCGATAAGTATATCATATTTCACCAGTCGTTTTCCACATAACCGTAAAAAAGTAAAAAACCATATGATACATTTTCTATATGTATCACATGGCTTTACTTATTACTTTACTTATTGCTTTTCAACTGAAACAATTGTTCCCGAAAATGCATCCACTTCTGAAAGTTCCCCGGTATATGTTACTTTTACTTTATCTCCAACAGAAACATTTTCCAATCCCTGTGGTTTTGCATCAAAACTTAATTCATAGGAAGCACCACTATCATCTGTCACAATAAACATAAAATCTTTGATCTCGTCCACCGTTCCATTCAGTGTTTTCTCTTCGCCTGTTACCGCTTCAGCTGTATTTTCCGGTACAGATTCAGTCTGTATCTCTGTTTCAGCGTTACCCTCTGCACCAGCCTGCTGTTCTTTCTGCATATTATCCTCTGCCTGTACTTCCTGCTGCACTTCATTTCCGGAATCAGCACGATTCGTGCTTCCACATGCTGTAAATATGGACATACACATTACCGTTGCTAATACATAAATTGTTTTTTTTCTCATTCTGAATATCCTCCTGCGTGTTCTTATTACTTATCATTTGTAAGTTTCATTTATTTAGATAAAATAATAGTGAAAAAAGTTTCATAAAAAAAAATTTTTATTCGCGTTTCCTCATTCAATTTCTATATTTTCTTATAAACCGCCTTTGAACCGATTCCTTTTGATTTTAGTAATTTTTTATAAGCATTTAATTTACTCTTCGGAACCTTCACAACAGCCTTTGCATAAATACCTGAAAATGCTTTCTTTCCTACAGTTTTTGCAGTAAGTTTCTTTGTTTTTATCGTAATAGTTTTCAGTTTCTTATCACCACAAAATGCCTGTATACCAATTTTCTTTACTTTTTCCGGAATTACAACTGCTGTAAGTGCCGTACATCCAGAAAATGCCTGATTTTCAATAGTGGTTGCATTTTTTCCAATAGAAAGTTTTTTCAGTTTTGTACATCCCTTAAATGCATATTTCCCAATCGTCACAACATTATTTCCTATTGTTACTTTCTGGATCTTTCTGTTATTCTTGAATGCACTGTCTGCTACAGCCGTCACTGTATACATTACTCCGGCTTTTTCAACTTTCTGCGGAATAGTGATAGATGTTGCTTTCGTATTTGTCGTTTTTACATACTCAACAGATGGTTTCTTGGAATCAGCACTTGTTACACGATATTTCGCCCTGGTTTTCTGATCCGTAAATGTAGCTCCCTTCTTTAAAACCTTATTATCAGTATCTTCTTTCTCCGAATTATCTTTTTCAGTGTCTTTTTCCTCTGTATCTGTCTTTTCTGTATCTGTCTTTTCTGTATTTTCCTTTCTGATAACAAAACTGATCGTTCTGTTTCCAGTATAATTACCGATTCCATCAACTTTTATCTTCGCAGTTCCGGCATTGATGTTATTGCTGTACGTCAGATGGTAATCCACTTCTTCCGATAATGTTACCTTACCATTTTTTACTTTCACTTCCGGATAAATTTCCGCGCCACTGTAAATCTGGTCTGAAATTGCTCCTATGGTCAACTGTGAGATATTATATGGATCGATCGTAAACTGTTTTTCAACCACACCACTATACTGATCTTTTCCTGTTACATATATGGTTGCCGTTCCCGCATCTACATTATTGTTATAATAAACACTGTAATCCGTCCCCTCTGCAAGTTCCACATTATCGTGAATGACTGTAACTTCCGGTTTGATTGCTTTTCCGGTGTATGTCAGTTTGGACTGCTTTAAGATAACATCCTCTTCCTGCAATTCCTCCCTGCTTTCAGGATCTTTTTCTGTAACAATAACGATCAGGTCTTTTTTATAAACTCCATCCTCCGACGTATAGGAAACTGTTGTCTGACCTTCTGCAATTCCCTTGATCAATCCGTTCTGATCTACCGTAGCAATTATCTGGTCTGCGCTGCTCCATGTAAATTTCTGCGTCAGATTTCCAGTCGTATATACATCTTCTTTATAGGTTTTTCCTTTTTCCACGGCAATCGCTGTGTCATTCAGTTCTACGGATGGTTCTGCAACAACAACCGCACAATCCACATAGCAGTTTCCTGTATAGGAATATCCCCTCAGATAAGCCGTTCCGTATTCCTTTGCCGTTACCGTACCATCCTCATCTACGGATGCAACATCGGAATCCGAGGATGTCCAGTTAATATCCTGATGTGTTGCATTATACGGTTCAACCTGTGCTTCAATTTCAGTCTGCTCATTCGGAGCAACAAAATAAACACTGTTATCAAGTTTAATGCCGGTTACTTCCACCTCATCCGAAGTTACATTTACCGTACAGTAATCCGCATATTTGTAATCCGATGTGATTGCAAAAATCTGGGTACTTCCCACACCATTTGCACTCATCTTTCCATTTTCATCCACACTTACTACATCTTCATTCAGAGAATACAGTTCTACTTCATTTTGCCCGTCACTCCGGTATAAAGTGTATTCAAACTGCTCCGTATTTCCCGCTAAAAGATTCCAGGTACTCCGTTTAATTTTTAAAATACCATCTGTATCTTCCGTCTCCGAAATCAGATATACTGCCTTTTGTACAGAACTGCTGTTTTTATTACCTGCACATGCAATTGCCTGTAAAACAGTATTTTTCTCGATTGGAATCTCCTCTGTGTACAATGTACTGTACTGATTTGGCACCGTACCGTCCGTCGTGTAATGAATCTCTGCCCCGTTCTCTGCAGAAAGTTTTACACGGAATGTGCCGTCATACGCTCCTGATGCAACCGATATCGTCGGCATTTCTGCTGTCTCAAGATAAATATAATTCGGATACAGCTCCAGATCACTCTTGACACAGGTATAATCTGCACTGCTCCAGCCAACAAAACTCATTCCCTCTTTCTGTGATACCTGAGGTGCTGATGCCTGCCTGCCATATGCTACTTCCTGTGTGCTTAGGCACTGCCCATCATAATCATAAAATTTTACGGTATAGGTTTTTACTTTATACTCTGCTGTCAGGATCATATTACCGGTAACTGTTGTCGGCATCGCTCCACTGTCATCCATCCAGCCTGACAGTTCATATCCTTCCACCTCTCCTAAAGATGGAACCACAAGTTCATCACCTTCGTAATAATCTGCAATTTCAAAATTCTTTCTGCTCCAGTCTACCCAGACCACTGTGTACTGATTTTTCTCGTACTGTGCTGTCAGCGTTATATTGTCATGAATATTGGTTGTTCCTGTATCCCATCCGGTAAAATGGTACTGCACCCTCGTCGGATTCTCCGGCAGAACTGCAGTTTCACCCTCTGTTACCTGCTGGGTAGAAAGAATCGTTCCATCCCAGTCTGCAAAATTAACTGTATAGACAGGAAGTGGTGCTTTGATCGTATCCAGATAAACTGGCTCTGATGTTCCCTCTATTGCAAGATCGATCGTGAAATCTCCTGTTTTTGCAGAAACTTCTTCTCTGGTCTTGAATGTAAAACTGTAAGAACCATCACTTCCAATGGTAGTCTGTCCGACGTATTCATTGTTATAATCCGCAGCCTCTTCATTTTTATATACCAGCAGTGTTGCCTGCTTGCCGGAGAATTCTGATGCAACTTTTCCTTTTACCGTACGCACCGTACCGGTATTATCTTCTTCACCTTCTACTTTTGCCTTGTAACGGTAAACCGTTCTTGTTTCCACCTGCCTGGAATCGGAATTTGAAACTGCTCCTGTCTGCCATCCTGACCAGTTCCCCCATTTATAATAGTAATAGGTATAATTTTTCCCACGGTCTCTGTAACGCCATTCTGTGTGGGAAGTTGCAGGAACATTGGACGTGCTTTCTAAGAACCATACCTCATTATCAAAATTAACACCTCGTCCACCATTGTTATTATTGAGTCTGTATGCGGCATGTCCATTGTAAGAAGTATAATAATACATTGCCGGTGCTGATCCATCTGCCTGACTAAATGTATATTTTGTTCCTCCCATACTTGATGAATAAGTATAATAATATGCTCTCGCACTGCTGTTATAATAACGGTAATAATAGTAATTATTGACACTGTACGCATTGGAATCCGTCACACTTCTTGTCTCTACCTGTCTGCTGTCGGATGACGAATAGCTGTTTCTTGACCAACTGCTCCAGTTTCCATAGTTTCCCCATGCCCATGTCGTATTATATTTTGTCCATCCATTTAAGGAAGATGCCGTACTTGTCGTTGTCTGTTTATCTCTGTACCGGTATTCAGTCCGGCTCTCTACCGTATAAGAACTATCTGGTTTTGTGGTTGACCAGTTGCTCCACTCTTTTGTCGCAGCAACATTCTTGCTGGCAGAGATCGGTATTCCGGTTGAAAATTTATCCACGATCACAATATCAACGCTTGCTGCCGCACCCTCATACGGGATAAAAATTTCCTGATTTGACTTGGTTGCCCCTTTTGCCATAGTAAATGCACTTGATTCTGTCGTTGCAACCAGTTTTCCTCCTGATGTCTTTAAAGATGCGATTGCTCTTCCGGATGTCTTTGCATTCGGATAATTCGTCATGTTATAGGTAAGTGTATATCCGCCATCCCCATAAATGCAGCTTACCGGAGTCACAACGATTGGAAGTTTCTCATTCGCCCATCCAAAACTTGCCTTGATAACAGCATTTGCCTTCACATTCTGGTAGTCATTACTGCTCCAGCCCATAAATGTATATCCGACTTTGTCAGTTGTTGGATTTTCCGGTGGTGTCGCAGATTCAAGATATTTTACTTTTTCTTCTTTTAATACTGCACCATCCTCATTTTGAAACGATATTTTATAGGTATTGATCGTGTATTTTGCAGTTACTTTAACATTACCTGTAACATTGCGGTAATTTGAATCCCACCCCTGGAACGTGTATCCTTCACGTTTTGGTGCCACCGGCGGTGTTGCATCATGACCATAAGCAACCTGCTCCGTCTTTAACAGTTCCTCTCCATTCTCCGTATTCTGCACAAAAGAGACTGTGGAAAGTGCATGTGCCGTCAAAGTCTTTGCCAGCACTGCTGTTTCACTGTTTTTTGTTCCTTTTGCGTATGCTGTTATCTGATAGTTTCCTGCATTTGGCAGAATCAGTGAAACAGACGCCGCATTTTTATCCTGAATGTCAACGGTTCTGCTGTAACTGTTTCCATCGGTTCCTTTCACGATCACAGTATATCCGTTTACTGCTGCAGAATCTGCCTGCCAGCTTACATTTACTCCTGCCGCAACATCTGTCTTATCCACAGACAATGACGGCTTCTTCGGAACTACATCGCCCCGTGTTTTTACCCCATAATCCGGTGAATAAAAAAGTCCCTCTTCCGTCTGGATATAAAATTTATAGTAATACTGTGTTCCCGGTGTCAGAGTCATGCCAAAGTCCGTATCTGTTCCCTGCCAGATATAGCTTGATCTGGTACGTGAACCCACACCATATGCACTCTGTCCCTCATCCCTGTGATTGATCTCATTCTTGTTTGCATCTAAAAGCATCATTCCAAGACGCAGGATTTTCTTACCGTTTGGGTTTTTAAAAACTGCACGTCGTCCGAAACTCGTCTCGGTCGTGTAGACCTGCTGTGCGGTACCGGACTGCTCGGAGATCGATGGGGATTCGGATTTGACGGATGCGCCGCCCTGATAGTTTGGGCGGAGATAAAACCACTGCTCACCATCAACCTTATATTTTGATTCACATACTCTCACTCTAAAATCTTTTTTTCCCAAATAATCTGTATTTCCAGCTACACATTGTGAACTATTGATCATAATTCCAACATGATAAAATGAAGCTCCTTTATTACTTGTCCAAAAACAAATATCCCCTCTTTGTGGTGAACTAACCACTCTGGTGCCTCTCGATATCATTGTATTATACATAGTAGTACAACTATCTGTGTACGTTATTACATTACTTGGTATTCCTGCCTGTTCTGCACACCACCATACAAAATGCGCACACCAAGATACCTGTCCTGCACCATGGGTATATTGGGGTCTATATCCATTTCCGACTTCCTGTTCTGCCACACTTACCAAATCATTCGCAGTTTCCGTCGTCATCACGCCTTCCATGCCCGGTATTCCATCAAAAACACCAAGCACCATCGCAATGCAAAGAAACAGTGCCGCAGTTCCTTTCCATTTTATTTTCCATTTTCTCATGCAAATCTCCTCCTTTGATCTTTATCATTTTCCAGTCTGTTATCATTTCTGTCATTTTTTATTTTAGCATGTCAAAATAGCAACTTCAATAATAAAGATAGCAAAGTAACATTTTTCACGCGGATTTTCAGATTCTTTTATATACTTTACTTCTATGAGAATGAATTATTCGACAAATGGATGAAATGCTTTTTCCGGCAGATGTGCGTTGCCCGGCGGATGGTGGTTCACAACTTAGTGGCTGGCAAATTACATCCAGCCGGGAACTATTTTGTGACTTTGGGAGAAAATTAGGCAATCTTAGACTGCCTGTTCGTAACACAGTGTTGTGCTGCCATGGACGGCAGCACAAGTCTTAATTCCCCCGGATGGGGCATTTAAGACGCACACGTCACTATGCCACAACCTAAATAAGGCAGCCTTAGATTGCCTTATTTTCGTACAACGGAACAAAACAGTCCCGGCTGGATGTAATTTGCCATCAAAAAACTACGAACCACCATCCGCCGGGCAACACAAACCAATATTCGTCAGGAAATGCATAATAAGATAAAAGAAACAGAAACGGAGAACATCTATGAACAGTATCGGGGAACGTATTGTATTTTTACGTGAAGAACGCGACATGAGCCAGAAACATCTTGCTTACACGATCGGTATCGCCCCGACTACCCTATCCCGATATGAAAACAACCTTTATGAACCAAAGGCAGAAATTTTAAACCGGCTCGCAAAAGCCCTTGATACCACTTCTGACTTTCTGATCGGACTTACCGATATTTATGAGAAACCAGCAGATGCCAGAAAGCGCAAATCAGAACTCACTGCCGATGAACAGCGTCTCTTAAGTTATTACCGTAAATTAACCGACCTGAATCAGGCTCGTTTAAAGGAACGCGCCGAGACGCTACTTGATCTGCAGGAGAAAAAATGATTTTTATTTTCCACAGCACTTTTTATATTTTTTCCCACTTCCACATGGGCACGGATCATTCCGGCCTATTTTCTTACTTTCCCGCTGATATGGCATATCCATTTCAATACCGGCAAACGGATCCCATTCTTCTACCCGATTCATATAATACTGATTCCTGCTACCTGTTCTCCGACCATATCGATCAGTGCTTCTACGCTCTCGTCCTCTGTCCGGTCCGCAATTGCAGCAAACATGGTGTTTGCTTTATTATATTTTCCAGTACCCATATAGGACAAAGCCGTAAGACATTCTAATTCAGCATTTTCTACGGAAAGTCCCTTCCGGATCTTTTCTAATGCTTTTGGTCTGTCCGACTCTCTGTTTTCATAAAAAGCCCTGTATATTTCTTCCTGTATTTTTACAGGCATATCTTTTAATGATGTGTCCTGCGTGATCTCCTCTCGTTCTATATCTGCCGCAAAAACGTCTGTTTCAAATGCATTTTTCCCAGTGATTTTCTCATACTCCATCCTGGAATATCCATGAAGCATTGGGAGTCCAAGTGTCATGATACCTTCAAGCACAACCTGCCAGATATTTATCCAGTCATACATAAGAACTTTTTTTCCAGTCTCTTTCTCACACAGTAAGATTGTATCAAATATTTCATCTGCACTGCATCCACTGACTGTTTCATTAAAAATGAGTTCTATTATATCCGAAACATCATCCTGTGACATATCCAATGTTTCATACAATTCCTGTGCCATAATCTGCCAGCATTGTCCACAATCGGCAATATCTGTAGTAGCAGAAAGAACTTCTTTTTGCGGGAACTTCTTATAAGGAAGATCTATGGCAAACTTTTCCAGTCCCTCGAGAATCCGTTCATTGTCCACATTCATAAGTGCTGCATAACTTTTCCCGGTATCACTTCTGCGCAGCGTCTGAAACTGCTTTCCAAAACTTCCATACCAGTACACATACCGTAGGAAATCTCTCTCTGAGAGGTTCATATTCCACATATTTTCAAAAATTTCATAAAAATCCTTAAGTTCCAGCAGCGTATACATAAACAGGATTTTCATGATTTTCCCGGTAATATCATCAATCTCTTTCCGATACTTTTTCCGGTCTAATGAGGTGATCAGAGCAAACCTCTCTTTAAAATCAATCGCAGGAAACACATATGCTGCCTCTGTTTTTGGCGGAACCTGCACATGTAAAAGTCCCAATACGATACCTTTCATAATTGTATCATAGTCTGCTGTGTATTTTTTATTATCCACATACCCGCTTATTTTCTCAAATTCCCGTATATTATTTTCTGTCAGAATATAAAGATAATACTCCGGGTGCTTTGTCAGTTCTTCATTGATGGCATCCGCTAATATACCCGGATCTTCCTTTTCATAATTATATGAAAGCTGGAGATACTTGCTGTAATCCCTTGTTTCCTGCTCACTCAGTCTGTGAATTAATTCCTTACATGTCCGATGAGGCGGCATTTTACAGATATTTCCTTTCGCCTCTTTATTGCAGAATTCTTTCCATGCAGTTACTTCTTTTCGTATGACGGACTGTTTTTTCGCGGCATCGTCCAGATTTTTCAAAAATTTTTCTGCCTGCTCCCTGAAATATTCATAAAATTCTTTTTTGTTCTCTTTAAAGGCTTCGATACCTTTCATCATCTGCTCATAATCGTCCGGCATATCTGTTTCCTTAAAATGCATTTTTTCAAGATTATGATTGACTGCTTCCATATCGTATTTTTCCGGCTGCATATCTGCATCCCAGTCACCACAGAAATCTTCAATAAAATTGTCTCCCTTTACCTTCAAAATTGCGGCATGATCTGCTGTATATTCCGGCATCTTTTTTTCAAATATCACCTTGTGCTGCCAGTCATCGCCAAAATCATAGGTATAACGAACCCATTTTTCATGCTCTAAAACCGGTCCCACCGGTGTTTTTTTCTCGATCATGAACATACTTTTCACTGCATCTTTTTTACTTTTTACAATTTCAAAACTATTTCCGGGGCTTTCGAAAATATGCAGATGCATATCCTCCCACCCGAAAATCTCCTGAATCACACAATGCAGATCTGCAAAAGACATTTTTTCAGGTACTACAACTCTCCGCCATACCGGTGGGTGAGTATCCATGATCATGATTTTTAAAACAATGCCTGACATTTTTTGATACCTTCGCTTTCGTTTGCTATTTTATATCTGTGACAATTATAACATTTGTCATGCATGTTTTGGAATTTTTTGCTTAATCCCACATATTTTTCCAACCATTTCCTTTTTGTATTTTATTAGACTTTTTGTCGTTCATCAAATATTTCCCCGCTCACTCCATCAGAATCTCCTCCACCGTCACAAACGTATACCCCTCTTTTCCCAGTTCATCAATGATTGCAAATGCTGCTTTTACGGAGGATTCCGACGCATCATGCAGCAGAATGATATCATTTTCTCCGACCTTGTCGATCACTCTTTTTGCGATCACCCCGGAATTGTCCGTCGCCCAGTCTTTCGGATCAACGTCCCACAGCACCTCGATCATTTTTGTCTCATAATCCAGATTACATTTCCAGCAGCCATACGGTGGTCTTATGTACTCCGGGTATTTCCCGGTGATATCATAGATAGCCGCGTTTGTCTTATCCACCTGCTCGATCGCCGCCGCATCGGAAAGGTTGCTTAAGTTGACATGTTCGTAAGAGTGTGTGCCGATCAGATGACCGCCGTCAGAGATGTCTTTTACAATCTCCGGATATTTTTCAACCTCTTTTCCCAGCAAAAAAAACGTGGCATTTACACCACGTTCTTTTAACCCCGTAAGAAGTTCTTCTGTATAATCCGGATTTGGGCCATCATCAAAAGTGATCGCCACCTTTTTTTCTGCGATATCTTCCAGTGCCGCAAAAGAAACGGTTTCTGCCGCCTTTCCATGATTTCCGCCCCACTGACAGACTGCTGCCGCGAAAATAACTGCGGCGATCAGAACATCTTTCGGATAACTATGTATTTTTTTATTATGAACCTCTCTCATAAATAAAAGCAATTTTTCTATCACAACGCCCCTGAACCGTTTGCTTTTCTCTTATTTGTAATATATGACTGGTGTTGTGGCTTTTATACATACTATTTTCTACCAAAAAGGCAGTTATCACTTCCTTGATAATCTCTATTCCTGCGCTGTTTTTTGCGCATCTCAAGTTTGTGCGTAAGCACAAATCTTGCGTGTGAAAAATCTTATTTTTCACACTAACTGCCCCATATCCTGTTCTCACTCAACTGTACATAATTTTCTCGCTGTCAAAAATCTTTGCTAACCCGGCCGTCATAACCAGTGCATACAAAAGGTTTGCCACGATTGTTACCACAAAATTAACAGGCACAAGATCAAAGGAAAAAATTCCATTCATGCACTGTACACTGTTATAAAACGGGATCAGATACCAGTAAACCTCCTTCGGCGCACCATCCCCGAACATCGTCGACACACCGATCAGCATGACGACGATCATCAGAGGCGAAACCATCGTTCCTGCCTCTTTGACGCTCTTTGCCAGGCCGGACATCAGGGAGATTGCACCGATAATTACCAGAACCGTACTTAAAATGACAAATAACAACAGTACATAATCCGTTCCACTGTAAACTGCAGCGCTCATCGCACCCGTCATACTGTCATCCTCAAGCGCCGCACCGCCCATCAGATTCGGAAGTGCCAGCATCGTGCCGATAAAGCTGGAAACTCCGCCCAAAAGTCCGATGACACTCAGACTTAAGACTTTTCCGACGGCAAGCTCGCTGCGTTTCATCGGTGTGACAAGCAGCGTTGCGATCGTTCCGCGCTCCTTTTCCCCGACGATGGATTCCGGGGCAACCGCCATACAGCCACTGAATAAAAATGACATCAAAAGCATCGGTAAAAGCATGGAAAAAAGCTGCGCGGAAGTATCTTTTTCCGTTGCAACATCATATTTCACACCTTCTTCGGCATTGATATCAAACTTATTTGCCAGAGAAGATTCATAATCATCAAAAACCTGATACATCTGATTGTAGATCGTCGACGATTCCGTCGAAACTGAATTATAGTACATGTTGATATCCGGTGCTGCCTGCGTGGTATCTAACGGATCATATGCAGCGACAGCCGCATCAAAATCCGACTGGAACACCATCAAAAGATCTGCTTCCTCCGCCTCGATCTTTTCTAAGACATC
>OCHL01001456.1_pt1 | contig 14785 bp, 10 predicted proteins | sample 1538421 | NCBI WGS metagenome assembly OCHL01 (sample SAMN04571690, study PRJEB22368) | human gut metagenome | biome: human gut; material: stool | host: Homo sapiens | place: Luxembourg | collected 2012-06-01 | reverse complement strand
GAAATTTCAGGAGTATCCGCTCAGTTTCTTTATGGATCTCGCATATGATTATGAGAAATGGGGAAGCAGCAGGATTCATGCGCCGCAGGATTATCTGGCGTACTGGGTGAAACGTGAATTTGGCGGATGGTTCTATGAGGCACAGCAGGATGCAGTTTATCGGATCATGCAGCAGTATACAAAAATGAATCATAACTGCAAGCCGGAAGCGATGCGCGCAGATACTTATCATCCGGTGCACTTTGGGGAGGCAGACAAAAGACAAAAGGAAAATGAAAGGTTAGAAGCGGAGACAGAAAAGCTTTTATCTTCTGTGCCGGAAGAGATGCTGCCGGCTTTCTGGGAACTGGTATATTACCCGGCAATGGGAAGTGCAAACGCATCTGATATGCAGCTTTATGCAGGAAAAAATTCATTTTTTGCAAAAATGGGAGCGGTATGTGCAAATGATTATGCAGAAAAAATAAAAGCATGTATCGAAAAAGACCGTTTACTCACAGAACGGTTTCATCAGCTTCTGGATGGAAAATGGGATGGAATGGCACTCTCAGAGCACATCGGCTTTGTGAACTGGAACGATGAGGAGTGCAGGTATCCGCTCATGACCTTCATAGAACCGGCAAATAAGCCGAGGATCTTTGCCATGTCAGAGGGCGGTGATGTCTGTACGGCAGGCGGGGACTGGACGAAAAAATTGATCGTGATGCGGCAGTTTTTAGATCCGGCTGTCAGTGAAGCCTCCCTGTTATTGTTTGGCGGCTCGAAAGAAAAAGTGCCTTATCATATCGAGTGCAAAAGTCCGTGGGTTCTGCCTGGAAAAATGCAGGGAGTCACAGACCGTGAGGAAGTGCTCACGGTGCAGATAAAAAGAGATGAGATCACAGACTGGGAGAATGACCACAGGACATATGATTTTGAGGTTTGCTATGAGGGTGGAAGGATACCGGTAAAAATTTTGCTGGAAAAAGATCTGCCGGGATGTCCGGCGGAGGCATTTTATGAGACAGACGGGATGCTCTCTGTCGAGGCAGAGCACTTTATCTGCAATGAAAAGGCGGATGCGGGAGCATTTTATGTTTTGCCGGAGTACGGAAAAACGTTATCTGGTGTGAAAGCATATCCTCAGACAAAGACTTTTTTTGAAATGGCAGAGCAGATCAGACAGGCACCAAAACTGACGTATCAGATCTATGTCAGGGAGGCGGGAGAATACGAAATGATTTGCTATACCGCTCCGGCAAATCCGGTCTGTCAGGGAGGCAGTGTCTATTTTGGCTGCGCCGTCAATGGAAATGCACCGCAAAAGATAGAGATGATTCCGGATGGATACCGTTCCGGCGAGCCGTCCTGTGCGGAATGGGCGAAAATGGTGGTGGATCAGATCCGCGTTGTCCGTGTGCAGGTCACGCTGCAGAGCGGAGAGAATGAAATTGGAATTTATGCGGGGACACCGGGATTTCTGCTGGAAAAACTGACGTTTGTGCGCAAGGGAAAGCATTTGCCGGAGTCAGGTCTTGGACTGCCGGAGAGAAGGAGGACGAACAGATGAGTGGACCTGTGGCACCGAAAGATCCGGAAAAAGACAGATCTTATTTTTACATTATGAAAGAAAAAGAAACCTTTGGCTCACTCCAGACGCAGGGGGAGTATCAGGGCAGGGGAGTCCAGTTTATCTACGAGAGTGATGGAAGGCTTGAAAGCAGTGCGGAAGTGACCGGTGAGGTCTGTGATGAAGAAATTTTAAAGAAACTTGGCACGGTGGAGGGCTTTAAAAGCCTGGTGCACAGCATCGGTATATCCGTGGAGATGGAACATAGCAGAGAACCGGTCACATTTGTATTTCAGATGTACGGGAAAGAGGATCTCTACGGCGGCGGAACGCTCATAGAAACAGAACTGCGCGGAGACGGCGCAGAAGTCAGGATCCCGCTTGATACGGTAGAGTGGAAAACAGATGATGATGTGCCGGGGCAGATCCGGTTTGTCTTTGAGACGCCGGAACAGTCTGCAAGGGTCAATGTCCGTTTCTTTTTAAAGGATGGATTTTTCGTACCAAAGCCGCAGGAAGAGCGCGTGGTGGATATGGAATCCAACAGATATCAGGAAATGATAGAGCGGTCACTCCTTTCTATGGGAGATGCGGGCAGGATCAGAAGAGTCGTAGAAAAAGCGCGGGCTGGGGAGCCGGTAACCATAGCATATATAGGAGGATCCATCACGCAGGGAGCCGGGGCAGTTCCGCTTCACACACAGTGCTACGCATACCGGTTCTGGAAGGCATTTGCCGGAAAATACGGAAAAAATAACAATGTGAAACTGATAAAAGCGGGAGTGGGCGGAACCCCGTCGGAGCTTGGGATGATCCGTTTTGAGAGGGATGTCCTGCGGGATGGAAAAGAAAAGCCGGATCTGGTGGTTGTGGAATTTGCAGTAAATGACGAGGGGGATGAGACAAAGGGCAGGTGTTATGAGAGCCTTGTGACAAAAATTTTATCCATGCCGGATGCACCGGCTGTCCTGTTATTGTTTGCTGTTTTTGCAAATGACTGGAACTTACAGGAACGCCTTGCTCCGGTGGGAGAGCGGTATCAGCTCCCGATGGTAAGCATCCGGGATGCCGTGACACCGCAGTTTCGGCAGACAAAGGACAGAGTTGTTTCAAAAAATCAGTTCTTTTATGATGCGTTTCACCCGACAAATCTGGGACATAAAATCATGGCAGACTGTCTGATGTATCTGATTGACCGGGCGGTCTGTGAGCCTGATATTTTAAGAAGAATGCATGAAAAACCGGTTTATGGGGATGAATTTGCGCAAGTGAAATTATTAGACCGCAGAGACGGCTATGAACGTGCGAAGATCTGCTGTGGCGCATTTTCCGGTACAGATCAGGAATTACAGTGTGTGGAGATGGATGACAGTTTAACGCCGGTTCCTGAATTTCCGTACAATTGGCAGTATGATGGGGCAAATGGCAGATCAGAAGATGCATTCCAGATGGATATCTACTGCCGGTCACTGCTTCTCATCTTTAAAGATTCCGGAGCGGTGGACGCCGGACGGGCAGATGTGTTTGTGGACGATACCAAAGTTCTGACCGCAGATCCGCATGTGAACGGCTGGACGCACTGCAATCCGGTCATTCTTCTGGAAGAAAAAGAAAGCGGATGGCATCAGGTGAGGATTCAGATGACACCTGGGGAAGAAGAAAAGAAATTTACAATACTTGGTTTTGGCTATGTGGAATAAAAAAGGCATGGCTGCCTGGAAAGCAGAGAAATTTGTGTGAAAAATAAGATTTTAGAATAGTAGAAATGGAGCGATAAAATGAGTATAGCAAAGAATCCGGTTCTGTCCGGTTTTTATCCAGACCCATCTATCTGTAGGGTGGGGGAAGATTATTATATGGTAAATTCGAGTTTTGCATATTTTCCGGGGATTCCTGTGTTTCATAGCAGGGATTTAGCGCACTGGGAGCAGATCGGCAATGCGTTGGACAGGGAAGAACAGCTTCCACTGTCCGGCAGTGAGATCTCACGGGGGATCTTTGCACCGACGATCCGTTACCACGAGGGTACTTATTACATCATAACAACAAATGTGGATCATGGTGGAAACTTTGTGATAACGGCACAGGACCCCAAAGGGCCGTGGTCAGTTCCACATTATCTGGGAGATGCGGCGGAGGGGATTGATCCGAGCCTCTTTTTTGATGAAGATGGGAAATGTTATTATGTCGGGACAAGACCGAATCCGTCCGGGGTCAGACACAATGGTGACTGGGAGATCTGGATAGAGGAGCTGGATCTTCATGCAATGTGCTTAAAAGGTGCGGGGACGGCGGTCTGGAAAGGTGCATTAAAAGATTGTATCTGGCCGGAGGGACCGCACCTTTACAAAAAAGACGGCTGGTATTATCTGATGATCGCAGAGGGCGGTACGGGACCGGAACACAGCATCAGTATCGCGAGAAGCAGGTCGTTAAGAGAATGGTTCTGTGGATGCAAGAGAAATCCAATTTTCACGCACCGCAATCTTGGCAGGGATTATCCGGTGATCTATGCAGGACACGGAGATCTTGTGGATGATGCAGACGGAAACTGGTATGTCGTCATGCTTGCATCGAGGCCATGTGAGGGACACTGTAGTATTGGCAGGGAAACTTTTCTGGCAAAAGTGGAATGGGAGGACGGATGGCCCGTCATCAATCCGGGGATTGGACATCTGACAGAGAAAACAGAACTTCCGATCAGTGAGTATCGCCTGGAAAAGGAAGTGACCCACGCGGATTTTATTACATTTGATCAGAAAAAAATAGATGACAGACTCCTGTCGCTGCAGAGAAGGGATGAAAATACATATTCACTGATCGAGAGAAAAGGTTTTCTCAGGATGTATCTGAAAAAACAGAAACTTACAGAGAAAACGGACGCGCAGTATTTCGGGCTGCGGCAGAAAGATTATGATTTTACATTTTCGGCATGCATGGAATTTGATGCGGAGCGGGAAAATGAACAGGCGGGGATCGTCTGCTATCAGAATCATGCAAATCATCTTTCGATGCGCATCTGCGGTGGAAAAGAGAAGAGAAAGCTGCAGGTAATCGCACATATAACAGAAAACGATACGCTGCTTGCGGAAGAAGAAATCAATGCAAAAGGAATGCTGGAACTGTATTTGAAGGCAGCAGGACAGAGGGCAGAATTTTTTGTCAGGGATGAGGAAGGAAAGGTATTAAAACTCATTAAAGACGTGAGCCTGCTGCCGTACAGTACAGAGGAAGCAGGGGGATTTGTGGGCTGCACGCTCGGTGTGTATGCGTCTTCAAACGGTGAAATGTCGGATCGTTTTGCGGATGTAGCATGGATTTCGTATGAGGGAATACCGGATTGATGCCGGGAAAAAATAGAAAAAAATAGGATTGATTTTTGCCCCTGTTTGTACAATAATAAACTTAGTTGCGCAACTAAGCGCAAAAAAGCGAGGGACGAGAGTTTATGGATAAGGGGTTAGAAAAGAATATTACGATTGCGGACGTGGCGGAGGCGCTTGGGGTATCGAAGACAACCGTGTCACGTGCAATTTCCGGTAAAGGTCGTATTGGCAGGGAGACAAGAGAGCGCGTGCTCGCCTACATAGAAGAACATGATTATAAGCCGAATGTCATTGCGAAAGGGCTTGCGCAGTCTAAAACTTATAATATCTGTGTGGTCATGCCGGGGGAGTATGATGTTGTGGATCTTACATTTTTTCAGGAATGTCTGTTTGGGATACAGGAGATTGCGGGCAGCATGGAATATGATATCCTGCTTTCTATCTGCAGGAAAAACGATATATCTTCTCTTGAGCGTATCATAGCAAACCATAAAGTGGACGGTGTGATCCTGATGCGCACTTTTGTGGAAGATGAACAGATCGATTTTCTGCAGACAAAAAATGTACCGTTTGTCACGATCGGAAGTACCAGTGCCAATTACAAAGGCGTGATTCAGATCGATCACAATCACAAGAGTGCATGCAAAGAGCTTACATCGATCATTTTGATGAAGCAGATGGACAAAATTGCACTGATCGGCGGCAATGAAGAGCACGTGGTTACACAGAGCCGTCTGCGGGGATTTCGTGAGGCATATGCGAAGATGGGGAAAACGTTAGATGAGGATCTGATGTTTTTAAGCCAGGATAACCAGGTTCTGGTGGAAAAGGCAGTCAAGGAAGCATTAAACAGACAGGCAGACTGTATCCTCTGTATGGATGACGCTGTCTGCAGCCGTGTTTTAAAGACACTGCGCCAGCAGCATGTCAAAGTGCCGGAAGATGTCCGGGTGGCATCGTTTTATAACAGCATGGTACTTGAAAACAATGTTCCCTCGATCACATCGCTTTCATTTGATGCAAAGGAACTCGGCATGGTGGCATGCCGTACACTGCTTGATCTGACGGAGGGACTTGAGGTGAAAGAGCGTACATTGCTTCCGTATGAGGTGGTGCTGAAGGAATCGACGAAATAAATATAATCAGGAAAATACAGTTCTGAGAAAATTGAAGATCATCCTATTGGAGAGAATAAGCAATGGGCGAAACACATAGCGAATAAATGTGTTTCGCCCGTTTTTTATGCTGAAATTGTCGGAAATAACGTGAAATGGGCGAAATGATTATAATGATTACCGGAATAACCCACAGATCAGGGGAAATGAGGGTGAAACTGAAGCAATATCAGGGAAATTCGCCCAAAACAAAGGAAAAGGCAGGAAAATCCCTGATTCAAAAAATATCAAAAACGAGCCAAAATATCCATAAAAAGATGATATAAGAATTGAAAATGCACGGAAAATCAATGGTTAACGGTTGCGCAAAAGTCGAATTTGAAAAAAATAAAAGAAAAAATAGAAGATGATATTGTGCAAAATATCTAAAAAATGGTCGGAATTATTATAAATTATGGACATTGACACAATGATGTAACGGAGATATACTCTAACCATAGAACAACCGATTGCGCATAGCGCGACACGAAAAAGTGTTCTAAAAGAACAATTTTTTCTATCAAGGAAAAGGGAGGAATTTTCAAATGAAGAAAAAAGTCATCAGCACAGTATTATGTGCAGCAATGGTAGCATCCATGTTTGCAGGATGTGGAAACAAAGCAGCCAATAACAGCAGTGCAGCAGGCAATAGCGCAGCAGACAACAGCGCAGCAGAGAGCAGTGATGCAGCTGCAACAACAGAAGCAGGCGATACAGCTGCAGAGACAGAGGCGGCATCAGCTTCCGATGATGCAATCGCAAATCTGATCGCATCTACAGATGGAACCGTAGATATCCAGCTCTGGTGTTCAGAACTTGAGGCTTATCAGAACGTTATGAAAGAGCTGACAGACATCACCATCGGTGCTGTATCTGAGGCAGATGCAAAAGATAAGATTCTTGAGGATATCGATGCAGCAGCAGATGTATTCGTATTTGCAGATGATCAGGTAAATGATCTTGTAAATGCAGGTGCGCTTCAGGAAGTGGCAGCTACTTATACATATGATCCGAAAGAAACAAACTCAGAGGCAACTGTAGCAGCAGCTACCAAAGACGGAAAACTTTACGCTTATCCGTTAACAGCATCGAATGGTTACTTCTTATACTATGATTCAAACATCTTCTCTGAAGAGGATGTGGCTTCCTGGGAAAACCTTACAGCAAAAGCGGAAGAAGCAGGAACAAAAGTTGGCATGAATGTAGCAGATGGATGGTATTTGTATGGATTTTTCTCTGGTGCAGGCTGTGAACTTTCCATGAATGAAGATAACTCAAACAACTGTGACTGGAACTCTGAGACCGGTCTTGCAGTAGCACAGAGTATTGAGAATATCACTTCTTCCCCGGCATTTGTAAGCGTACAAGATCAGGATGCAATTACCATGTTAAATGACGGTACACTTGGCGCATATGTTTCCGGTACATGGAACACCGGATCTTTTGAAGCGAAATACGGTGACGGATATGCAGCATGTAAATTACCTACTTTCGATGTAAATGGAACAGCTACACAGATGGGATCTTATGCAGGATACAAATTCGTAGGTGTTAACTCCCATGCTAAAAATGTTGGCTGGTCAATGCTCCTTGCTGAGTATCTTACAAATGAGGAGAGCCAGTTAGCAATTGGTAACGCTACATCAGAGGGACCGGCTAACACAGTAGCAGCAGCTCAGATTGATTCCCCGGCACTTGCAGCACTTGCAGCGCAGTCAGAGTTTGCAGATCAGCAGGTTGTAGGCAATAATTACTGGGATCCGGCAAAGGCACTTGGACAGAACCTGGTTGACGGTGCAACAGATCTTCAGGCTGTACTTGATGATGCAGTAGCTGGTATTACACAGCCGGTAGCTGAATAATCAAATATCTGTAAAACTCAGATTTCCACATGGCTTTGGAATAACTTTTATGAGGAGGGCATTATCTCCTGCCAGACAGGACATTGCTTTCCGGCAGAGGCGGATATTTTCCTGCTGGAAACCAATGCCTTCCTTGTGACAAGCTATGTGAAATTTTTAAAAAGAGAAAAGTTTTTGCGACTTAGCCAAAAATTCTCATTCACGCGCATAGGGAGTGAATCTATGAAAACATTTTTAAACGCAATCAAAAAATACTTTGCCGATTTTGGGACAGCCGTGGCAAAGGGCGATATCTGGTGCAAGCTTTCACTGCTTGTTATGGGTGCAGGATACTGGGGACGGAAACAGATCGTCAAAGGTGTCTTAATGACAGCCCTTGAAGTGGTAGTGATCCTGTTTACAGGAATGTTCTCTATCAATTATATTAAGGATTTAAATACACTTGGTACCGTTCAGTATGAGTCCGTATTTGATCCGCTGACCTTGAAAAATACTGTTAATGATTACGATAACTCATTGCTGATCCTGCTATATGGTATTATTGGTGTTCTCGTAATCGTAGCATTCATATTTTTATATATAAGCAATTTGAAAGCTGTTTATCGGCTTCAGCTTATGAAAGAAGAGGGAGAACATGTCAATACATTTGCAGAAGATATAAAATCTCTTTTCAATGGTAAGTTTTATATCACATTGCTTACCCTGCCGAGTATCGGTGTTATTATGATGAACATTATACCGATCATTTTTATGTCCTGTGTGGCATTTACCAATTATGATATGGATCATATGCCGCCAAACTACCTGTTTACATGGGTTGGACTTAGAAACTTTAAGAACATGTTTACAGGCGGCACCACAATCACATTCTCCTATGCATTCGTAAGAATTCTTGCATGGACAATGATCTGGGCAGTATCGGCAACATTTACAACTTTCATCGGTGGTATTCTTTTGGCAAAGCTGATCAACCATGAAGATACACATTTTAAAAAAATGTGGAGATCACTTTTTGTTGTGACAATCGCGATTCCACAGTTCGTAACATTGCTTCTTGTAAGCAAGATGTTCAGCGACCACGGTATTGTAAATACATTATGTTCCAACATCGGTCTGACAGGATGGTTACAAAGTATCGGACTTGTTTCCGGAAACTATATTCCGTTTCTCTCTAAACCGGGCTGGTCTCATGCAATGATCATTCTTATTAATATCTGGGTCGGTGTTCCATATCAGATGCTTTCCGCTACCGGTATTCTGATGAATATTCCGACAGATCAGTTGGAGAGTGCACGTATCGATGGTGCAAATAAATGGCAGATCTTCTGGAAGATCACAATGCCGTATGTATTATTTATCTGTGGACCATCCCTGATTCAGAGCATTATTGCAAACATCAATAACTTTAACGTTATTTATCTGCTGACAAGTTCCAATGCAACAGCAAACATGGCATTTGCAAATTCTAATGCAAAAGAGACAGACCTTCTCATTACATGGCTGTTTACATTGACCAACGATAACTCAAACTATAAGATGGCATCGGTAATTGGTATTATTTCATTTGCTATCTGTGCGCTTCTTACATTGCTTAGCTATACAAGAATGATCAGTGGTGATAAAGAGGAGGTGTACCAATAATGAAAAAGAAAACATGGAAAATCATTGTGAGACATTTAGTACTTGCTCTTTTGGCAATCATCTGGCTGATTCCGATTGTATGGCTGGTTGTAACATCCCTTTCCACTACAAAGGGTGTAAGTTACCAGCACTTCTTCCCGGAACACTGGACACTGGCAAACTATCATCAACTGTTCTTCAAGACAGATACAGCAGCAAACTTCCCTGCATGGTTTAAAAATACTTTTATCGTAGCATTTTTTACCTGCATCGTTTCATCCGCTTTTGTACTGATGGTCTCTTATGCATTCAGTTGTATGAGATTCAAGGCGAGAAAACCTCTGATGAGCTTTTCTATCATTCTTGGAATGTTCCCGGGTGTACTTTCCATGATCGCTGTTTATTTTGTTTTAAAAATGATCGGACTTACTGATTCACTTGCAGGTCTGGTTATCGTATATTCTGCAGGTTCGGGACTTGGGTTTTTAGTATTGAAAGGCTTCTTTGATACCATACCGGTTTCACTGAGAGAGGCTGCCCGCTTAGAGGGTGCTTCCGAGGCAACAATTTTTGGAAAAATCATTATTCCATTGTCAAAACCGATGATAGTATATACGATCATCAACTCTTTCCTGAATCCATGGATGGATTTTGTTCTGGCACGAATCATGATCAAGTCCAAAGAGTCCGCAGACTGGACTGTTGCGATCGGTCTTTACAACCTGTTACAGAAGACATTAATCGGAGATTACTTCTCAATCTTCTGTGCAGGCGGTGTTATGATTGCAATCCCGATTTCCATTCTCTTCGTAGTGATGCAGAAGTTCTATGTTGAGGGTGTTACCGGTGGAGCTGTAAAAGGTTAGAAAAATATTTTTAGAGGAGAAAGAAAAAAATGGATAAATTTGTACTGAATCTTATTCATCGTCCGGAGATGGTTCCAGAGTATTCTGCAACAGTGACTGGACAGGGAAAAGAAGAGGATATCGGAGATAAAGCACTTTTAACAGAGTCTTTGGATATCTTTAAGACACAGCAGAGATTAGCTCACGAGAATGGATTAAAGGTAACCATTCAGATGACATACGCTTCACTGTTCAATGATGAGGCAGTGGAGATTGCAAAACATGACCATGAGGTATATGGCGACGAGATCGCATTATCTTTATTAGGACTTCCTTGTGAGGAGTTCCGTGAAAAATATAAGACCAAGGATTTCTGTATCTGGATGTTTTCCATGGAAGATAAGAAAGCCATCGTAAATGATGTATTCGAAAAATTCCATGACAGATTCGGTTTTTATCCGGAGTCCACAGGTTCTTATTACATGGATGCTGACCTGACAAATTATATCAAGGCAGCATACCCGACTGTAAAATGTGCAGTTGCTACCTGCTGGGAGGAAGGCCCGAAGGCATATCACACCTGCAACAACTCCTGGTATACATTATTTGATGGCGGCCCATGGGCACCATGGATCCCATCCAAACAGAACACACATGCACCGGCTGCAAATAAAGAGGAAGACAGTGGTATCGTAGCGATCCCTCATCTTTCCCGTGATCTGATCGCATGTTACGATGGAAATGGTTCGAACTTCGGAACACATCCGCAGAACGTACTCCGTGGTATGATCTATGACACAAAGACATGGGAGTATCCATATCTTTACAATCTGATCGACCAGTACCGTTCCTTAGAGAAATATAACAACGGATATTCCTACAACATGATGTTCGTTGGACCGGGCTGGATGAACAAGATGGGACGCTGGGAGCAGCCATATGAACTCCTTTACAAATCCTACAGCGATGGCTGTGCTTACTACGGCAAACTGAAAAAAGAGGGTCAGTTAGTAGATATGACGATGTCGGAGTTCGCTGATTATTATCGTGAGAAGAAAGGTGTCAACCAGAACAATTACAACGAGCCGGAATGTGCTCTCTGGAGAGATATCTTATATGGTTCCGACAAACAGTTATTCTGGTACTGCGATCCATACATGAGAGCATGTGTCAACATGGATCAGGGCGGTGCGATCGTTGACCTTCGTCCTTATGCAGCAAAATTAGAGTGGCCGGTCGGCATCCTACCCATTCTTAATTCAGGAGAAATACCGTGCAGGTTACTTTACACACTATGCAGGAGAGGGAACTGTAAGAAGTGCGAAACTTTCTTATAAAGGAGAGGAAGTGGATCTCTGCCTCTGCCCGACACACGCACACTTCTCCCAGGAAGGAAAGACAAGAATCCTTACATTAGATCCGGTTACGATCGAGTTCAGGGATCTGACTGTAAAACTTCAGACAAAAGAGTACTTTGAGGAAGGTTCTTCGAACATTAAGATCGAACGTAATATCTTAGAGATGAGCGATCCGACTGCAGAAGTAACATTAAATGAATACATGGTTGCATGCTATGGTACAACTGAGTATTCCGAGGATATGAGTCATATCACATTAAAGATCGACGGACCGGAAGAGAAAACGATCAACTATGAATACAAATGCCGTGAGGAAGGCGTTGTGGGAGCTGCAGAGGTTTCCGCAGTTATTCCTGAAATCGAGACAAGAGTATCCATGACAGCATCCGATGCAAATGCAGAAGGATATGTAAAAGAAGGATATGCATTCTCACCAATGTTCACATTGGGATACAGAAAAACAATCTCAGATAAGGAGGTATTTGCAACATGGCTCAACTTGGCAAAGGCAAATTAAATTATAGATGCCCATCCTGTTTTTTAAGAGATCTCGACATCGATATGTTCTACAATAAAGAAACCGGTATTTACAGCTGTATCCGCTGTCAGTACCGCGGAACGGAAGAGGACGTATTAGAGAAAAACGAAATGATTCGTTTCCGCTATAAAGCAATGCATGATAGAATTACAAAATTTGATTTTGACTAAATTCTGGTAACAGAAACAAAATGACTGCCGTACTGAAATATTGTACGGCAGTTTTAAAAAGAGGTAATAACCATGGGAAAAAAGAAAAAAGACACAATGGAATTGAGGTTTTACGAAGTTCCGCAGGGTGAATATGTTCTGGCACTTTTAGGAGACAACTGGATTCGTGATTACGGACATGATGAAAGTAATCTTCATTTTCACAATCTCATGGAAATCGGATATTGTAAAAACGGTACCGGCGAGTTGATCTTAAATGAAGAGACAAAACGTTATGAACCGGCAATGGTCAGTATTATTCCACAGAATTACCCACATGTGACGATCAGTGACATTGCGGAGGGACCAAGCTATTGGGAATATTTATTTTTTGATCCGATGGTCATGATCCAGGAATTGTATCCGGATAATGCTGTCATGCAAAAAAAAGTATTGCAGATGATCAATCGTAAGGCTTTATTTTTCCATGAGTGGGAAAACCGCGGAATTTCCGTTCTTGTGAAGATGCTCATGGATGAAATGAGACAGAAAAAAAATCATTTTAATGATTGTGTCAGAGGTCTTTTGATCGCTTTTTTTGCTGAATTGCTCCGCATGTGTGAGAGCGATGTCTCGGAGAATGAAGTAAAGAAAAAGACAGGTGTTTCCCAGATCACGGCGGCACTTGATTATGTAAGGTTAGAGTATGCAAACAATATCCGTGTCGAGGAACTTGCAAAGGCAAGCCATATGAGTGAGACACATTTCAGAAGAGTCTTTGAATCTTATATGAATATGTCACCGATGGATTACATCAATCTGATGCGGGTGCAGAAAGCCTGTGATATCATGAAAAAGACAAATGACCCGATGGATGTGGTCGCCCAGAAAGTAGGATTTACCACGACATCCACATTTAACCGGAACTTCAAAAAATATCTGAATACATCTCCGTATCAGTGGAAGATCAGTCCGGAAAATTATGAGAGAAAGCTGCTGAATTATAATATTTCCGCGTTGAAGGGCTGGTAAATAAATGGGCGAAAATGCGTGTTTTGTGTTGAGATACAGATGCAAAATGCGCATTTTTTCGTTAAAATGGAGATAAGAAAAAGATAAGGAGGACATGACATGTCATTCGAAATAAAAAAGATCCATGATCCGAAATTTTTTAAGGAAAACTGTATGGCAGCGCACTCTGATCATGTGGCATATGCAGATGAAAAGGAGGCAGAAGAGAGAAAAAGCAGCTTCCAGCTGCCTTTAGATGGCGTCTGGAAATTTCATTATGCGAGAAATTATGCGCAGACCGTCAGTGGGTTTGAGGCAGAAGATTTTGATTGTAAAAGCTGGGAGGATATCCGTGTACCGGCGCATATCCAGATGGAGGGCTATGATATCCCACAGTATGTAAACATTCAGTACCCGTGGGATGGAAGGGAAGATGTGTGGCGCGACGCAGTGCCGAGTGAATTTAATCCGGTGGCAAGCTATGTAAAATATTTTACACTGCCGGAAGGTTTTAGAAAAAGCGGACTTTATATTTCTTTTCAGGGTGTGGAGAGCGGTTTTGCATTGTGGTTAAACGGTCATTATGTCGGATACAGTGAGGACAGTTTCACCCCGTCAGATTTTGATCTTACTCCGTATGTAAAAGAGGGCGAAAATAAGCTGGCAGTCCAGGTGTTTAAGTGGACTTCTTCAAGCTGGTGCGAGGATCAGGATTTCTACCGGTTCTCCGGTATTTTCCGTTCGGTTTATCTGTATACCATGCCAAAGGTGCATGTGTATGATTTAAAAGTGCAGCCGGTTGTCGATGAGGCGGTTTTAAATGCAGATCTTCTTGTCACAATACAGATGCGCGGCGAGGGAAAAGCAAGACTGACCCTGACCGGCAGCAGAAATTATTCCGTTTTGGAAGAAAAAGAAGAACAGATTATTTTCTCTGAGGAGCTGCCAGTCTCTGAGGGGGAAGTTCATTTTGAAAAAGAGGTGAAAAAACCGGATCTGTGGAGTGCGGAGATCCCGAATTTATACACGCTTACGATCGAATGTTTTGATCAAAACGGGGAGAGAAGCGAGCTTGTCAGCCAAAGAATCGGATTCCGCCGTTTTGAAATGAAAGACGGTATCATGACATTAAATGGAAAGCGCATTGTATTTAAGGGTGTCAACCGTCATGAGTTCAGTTCCAAAACAGGACGTGCAGTGACAAGGGAAGAGGTTTTAAAAGACATCGTTACGATGAAACAGAACAACATCAATGCGATCCGCACCTGCCACTACCCGGATGCTTCCATTATATATGATCTCTGCGATGAGTACGGACTCTATATGATCGCGGAAAACAATCTCGAATCACACGGTTCATGGGATGCCGCGAT
>OCHL01001453.1_pt1 | contig 14827 bp, 8 predicted proteins | sample 1538421 | NCBI WGS metagenome assembly OCHL01 (sample SAMN04571690, study PRJEB22368) | human gut metagenome | biome: human gut; material: stool | host: Homo sapiens | place: Luxembourg | collected 2012-06-01 | reverse complement strand
AGTTAAAAGCCGAAGCATATGATTTCCGTTAGGTGTCATACGAAACAACAGCAAAGGATCTGCTGTTGTAGTGCGGGAAACGTTAATCGTTATCCTAAGCGAATGTAAAGGATCTATATCCATGGGGAGGAAAGCGGTAAGACGTCATTGGGGTAATAGATTCTTCACTCCGTGTCATCGTTCTGCTTTCCATCTTTCCCACAAGGCTTTCTTGCCACCGTTCAGAATGACGGGATACGGTAAGGCATCATAATGACGGAGGGACGCTAAGCATCATAATGACAGAGAACATTAAACGTCATTCTGAGCGCCAGCGAAGAATCTGTTACTGTGGTGAGGAATGCGGTAAGGCGTCATCCTGAACGGCAGCGAAGGATCTATTACCGTAATGAGGGAAAGCGGTAAGAAGATAAAAGCTATAAGCTATTAGCTGTGAGCTGTTAACCGTTAGCTGTGAGTTAAAAGCTGAAGCATATGATTTCCGTTAGGTGTCATACGAAACAACAGCAAAGGATCTGCTGCCGTGGATGAGAAAGCGGTATGAGTAGAGGTATTCGTAGAATGGTATGAATTATATAGAAATAAGATAAATCTTTTGCTATAATGGAAACAGAGGTTGTTTAATAAAATAAGTGTTGAAAGGAAAGCGGGGAAATCCGGCAGGAATTTTCCTATTTACGGATTCTATATCCTGCTTTTCAGGCAAATGAAGTGTCACGGGGAAAGGTGGTGTGAAGGCAGTATCGGCAGCATTGGGGATGGTGCTTCTTTTTATTGCGCTTTTAATTATATTGTTTTTTATGGGAGGAAAACATGAATCACATTTACAAAGTCATTTGGAGTCGAGTGAAGAACAGTTATGTCGTCGTTTCAGAAATTGCGGGCACAGCGAGAAAAAGCGGGAGGGTGAGAGTCTCTAAAAACACGCTGGCAGCAGTTTTGGCGGCTTTTTTATTGACAGGGATTTCTGTAAGCCCTGTATCTGCGGCGCTTGACGGGGTCAATACGTTTGTAGAACCGGGGAATCAGAATATTAAAATCGGGAATGATATTGATTTAAGAAATAACAGTACGAAAAACGGTGCCATTGCGATAGGCGATCACGCCCAGATTGATGATTATGTTATGCAGGAAGGCAGTATTGCCATCGGTAAGAATGCTTTTGTAGAAAACATGTGGGGAACGCAGGACAAAATATTCCGTTTCGGGATGCATTCGACGGATCCTTCCCGTACAGACCATTTACTGCCGGCAGGGATTGCCATTGGGCAGAATACTTATGCCCGCAGCGGCAGTCTGATGATCGGCGACCATAAGTATGTCGGCGCCTTGGGAGATACCACGGTAAATTCCAATACGGATGATGAAAAGCGCAAACTGTCCGTCTTGGTAGGCGCGACCACCGTCGGGCTGAACAGTTATTCTGCCGGTGCGTTTGCGACGACGACCGGCGCCTACTCCATCATGACGAATGCGTATGACGGAAATACGAACCAGGGATCTGCCGCCCAGAATTTCGGGGCGGTCATCAACGGATCCTTTAACAGCATTGAATCAAAAACGGCGGGCAGCAGTGTATCGGGAATCGCCAATGCGGTCGTAGGGACTGCCAATCGGACCCATAACGCAAACGGTACCTTGGTTTTCGGCGCGGGCAATGAAGTGACCAATTCAGTGGACAATATAGCGGATCCCATGTCACTTTTGACTAATAGCCCCAAAGAATTGGCGGAAAAACTCAGAGAGGGGATACGGAGAAATGATTCCGGCGGCGCTGTCCTTGCCATCGGCGGCGGAAATAAAGCAGACTACGCATACCGCTCCCAGCTGATCGGGGTGGGAAATACCCTGACAGGAACCGCAGCGGAAAAGGCTGCTTACAATTTACTGAACGGTTATAAAAATACAGGTACCAATGTAAGCGGTGTAACTGTCATCGGTACGAACCGCACGATTTCCAATGCAAAAGATACGATTGTGATGGGTTCTTCTGCCGGCGGTATTACTACAACCGCCAGCAAGGCGGTTATACTCGGCTCGGAAGCCAATGCGGAAAAAGACGGCGGCGTAGCGCTCGGTGCGGATTCCGTTGCCTCTGTTGACAAGGATATTGCGGGATATGATCCGTCTACCAAATTAGCTTCTACAAATACATCGGCCGCATGGAAAGCGACGCATGCAGCGGTATCTGTTGGTAATGGCAGTACTGCTACAAGGCAGATTATCGGTGTGGCAGCCGGCACGAATGACACCGATGCAGTCAATGTGGCGCAGCTGAAAGCTATTGCCGGAGGTACGGGCAGTATTCATTTCGTATCCGTGAAAGGTGGAAACGCATCATCAGTCAATTATAACAACGATGGGGCAAAAGAGACCGGAGCCATTGCGATTGGAGCAAATGCAGAGGCGACGGCAAATAGTGCGGTTGCCATGGGTTTTAATGCCCAGTCCAACGGTTCCGGAAGTATCGTTATTGGCGAATCATCCGGCCTGATTCCTGATGCATCAAAACGGGGGGCTTCCAAAGGAAACAGCAGCATTATCATCGGTACGGAAAATGTTGATAAAGGCGGCACGAAAGACCATGCCGGCTCTAATGACGGTATACTCGGAAGCAACAATACGATACAGGAGTCCAATGGCGCTTTCGTGACCGGCGCGTTTAACCATGTGTCCGATTCTTATCAGTTCGGACAACTTTCCGCTTCGGAGCAGCAGGAATTGGCGCAGGCGATGGCGGATGGCAAGCCTCTGGGTAAGTACATCGGTAAATGGGGAAGCCATGTCTTTGTTACCGGCGACGGAAATACCGTTTCACAAGGAATGAATGTTACAATCAGCGGCTCTCAGAATACCGTTGAAAACAGCAAGAGCCAGACCGTCATCGGGGACAGCAATAAGATTACCGATAGAAATGCCGGTACGGTTTCCGGGAAACAGGAAGAAAGGACGAAGAATGTGTCCGACCTTGTCATCGGCAAGGGAAACAAAATTGAAGGCAACAGTACCTATATGAAAGGGTATGAGAGCCTGACCGTCATCGGGAATAATAACGAAATGGTCAATCCCGGCGCGGGTATCGTGATCGGGGATAACCAGAAAGTTGGGGCGATTAGAGAATCTGTTGTTATCGGTTCCATGACACCGGAAGAAAAGGCCGATCCCGATATCGGGCAGAAACATGCCAGTGTCGTTGTCGGGTATCATGCCCAGAGCGGGACCAGAGACGGCGGCGGAATGAATGTGGCTCTTGGCCATGGCGCAAAAGCTTATGGCTGGCAGGAGACCGTGACAGGGATCAAATCCATTGTGGAGGCAGGCGATTCCGGCCTTGACGGCTATCTGGCTTCTGTCTATGGCGGTCTTAATACCGTAGCGTCAAATAAGGCGGACCAGAATGATGGGATGGCAAACACTGTTGTCGGTACCCTGAACAAAACAGAAGGCGCCAATGGGGCGCTCGTTTTCGGCGCGGGCAATAGCGTTACGCATTCTTTCGGGACGGCGCCGACCGATGAAAATGGAAACAGTATGAACGAATATTGGGGTGATACCATATTATTTGAGGGACAGGGATATGCCGGCGGAACCGGACAGCTAAGTCATGATGAGCTCAGGAAAGCGATGGGACTGGCCATGTCGACCGGCGGCGGCTCCGTGGTCACCATGGGGAATGGAAATACCTCAGATTATGCCGTCCATTCCCAGATCATCGGCTCCGGAAATATCCTTACAGGTACAGCAAATACACCCAGCATCAATAATACGATCAACGGATATGGAAATACAGGCAGGAATGTGGAACGTATGTCTATGATGGGGACCGGGAATAATATGTCCGGCAGTACGGCCGATGTAGTGATTGGGGATTATCACCATATGGACGGCGGTAAAAACAATGTAATTCTTGGATCCATGGCTACGGAAAAGAAGACTGTAGAGAAAACGTATACGATGAAAGATGCTTCGGGCAATGTTATTCTCGAAAAGAAATATAAGGTGACGGAAGATGTACCGATTAAATCGCATACGGCGAATATAAGCAATGCGGTGATGCTCGGCTACAATACGGATGTGGAAAAAGACGGCGGTGTAGCGATCGGCGCGGATTCCGTCGCCTCTGTTGATAAGGGGGCTGCCGGTTACGATCCGTCGACCGATACGGCTTCTGCAGATACGTCAGCAACATGGAAAGCGACGGCCGCTGCTGTTTCTGTAGGTAAAGCGGCAACTCCGACCAGTGCAGCAGTCACCCGCCAGATTACAAACGTAGCAGCCGGCACGCAGGATACTGATGCCGTCAATGTGGCACAGCTGAAAAAGGTACAGGCAGCTGCCGGTGCGGCGAAAGTGCATTATTACAGCGCCAAGTCTACAAAAACGGGAGCCGGCAGCAACTATGACAATGACGGCGCCGAGGCGGAAGACAGCATCGTGCTTGGTATTTCCTCTTCTTCGAAAGGGGTGAACAGCACCGTTCTTGGCAATAATAACAAACTGACCGGAGTGAAAAACGGAAGAAACAATAGTATCGTCGCCGGCCAGAATCTGGAAGTGGAAGGCGCCCATAATGCCGTGTTCGGCACGGATTACAACAATTATGACCATAAGCTGACAAAAGTCTTCGGGGAACAGAATACGGTCATCGGTGTGGGGAACCTGGTCGGCTATACGGCGGAAAAAGATCCGAACGATCCGACAAAATGGATTTACACCAAGAACTCCAGCGGCAGTGATCAGAACGTGGCTGTCGGTATGACAAATACGGCAAATGGCGGTAGTGTCGTGGTAGGCACCAGTTCCGAAGCGGAAAATCTGGGGGTCTCTTTCGGTCATGGGAATAAAGTCATCGGCTCGAATAGCGGCGGCGGACAGAGAGGTCTTGCCCTGGGGAATTATCTGACAGTCAAGGGCGAAGAAGCGGTAGCTGTAGGTACAAATGCTTCCGCGACCGCGGACTGGGCCATTGCCATGGGCAAGAATAGTAAAGCGGAGAAAGAAACTGCTATGGCTTTTGGTTATGATTCTCATGCTAAGGTCTCCGGCGGCGTGGCCCTCGGCTCGTGGAGTGTGGTGGATACGGCAGCGGGTGTGAGCGGCTATGACCCCTCCACCAAAGCGGCTTCTACGGATACGTCAGCTGCCTGGAAATCGACTGTAGGCGCTGTTTCCGTAGGTGATGCATCCAAAGGTATCACCCGCCAGATCACCGGTGTAGCGGCCGGCGCGGCAGATACCGATGCCGTCAATGTGGCACAGCTGAAGAAAGTAGAAGCCACGGCGGCAGCAGCTAAGACTAATGTGACGGCCGGTGATAATGTGACCGTTACTCATGATTCCACGACAAATACATACAAAGTCTCCGCCAAGGATACCTATACGACGGGCGGTACCTACGATGCAGCCACGAAGAAAATCAAATTTACACAGAATGATCCGTCCAAGAACTATGAAGTCGATGTGAGCGGTCTCGTAGGGAGCGGCGGAACCGGCAGCCTGACCTTTGCGGGAGACACGGGCAGCGCCATTACTAAAAATTCAGGTGAAACACTGCAGATTACCGGCGGCGCGACAGAAGTGGCAGCAGCCAATAATATCGGTGTCGTTTCCGAAAATGGCAAACTGAATCTGAAACTGGCAAAAAATATTGATCTCGGCAGCGACGGCAGCATCAAGACCGGTGATACGAAGATGGACAACAAAGGACTGGCTATCCAGGGCGGCCCGTCTGTGACTAAAGGCGGCATTGACGCAGGCAGCAAAAAAATTACCCATGTGGCGGCCGGTGAAATAAGCGCCACTTCCACTGATGCTGTCAATGGAAGCCAGCTCCAGGCCGTAAAGAATGATGTGCAGAATAATACGCAGAACATATACAACATGGGTAAAAAGGTAGGAGAACTGGGCACCCGGATTAACAAAGTGGGAGCGGGAGCCGCCGCGCTGGCAGCCCTCCACCCGCTGGACTTCGATCCCCATGACAAGTGGGACATCGCGGCAGGCTTCGGCAATTACCGCAACGCCAGCGCTGCGGCGGTAGGCCTCTTCTATCGGCCGAACGAAAGAACGATGATGAGTCTCGGCTGGACCATGGGAGATGACAGGAACATGATCAATGCAGGAATTTCTGTGAAGCTGGGACGCGGTGACGTTTATACCCGTTATTCCAAAGTGGAAATGGCGAACCAGATTAAGGACTTGAAAGAGAAAAATGACAAGATGCAGGCGGAAAATAAAGAGATGAGATCGGAGCTGGATGAATTGAAGGCCCAGGTAGCAGCTCTCGCTGCCAAGAAGTAAGGAGCTTCCAAAAAGAAAGGAGCAGGCACTGCTGATGGTGCCTGCTCCTTTTTCGTTTCCGGTAAAAGTGAAACTCATGGCAGGGTGTCCGCCAGAACCGTGTAAATGATCTGCTGCCGTGGTAAGGAAAGTGGTTAGAAGATAAAAGCTATCAGCTGTGAGCTGTCGTCTATAAGCTATGTTATAATAAATAAATTATAGGGTGTGTATTGTCTTTGGAGGGGGTATCAGGGTGGCAGAGCTGAATTTACTGCAGGAGAAAATTTTGAGCGACGGGGTGATCCGTCCGGGGAATGTGCTCAAGGTGGACAGTTTTCTGAATCATCAAATCGATGTGCCTTTTATCAGTGAACTGGGGAAGGAATTTAAAAAGCTTTTCGGGGATCGGAAAGTGGACAAGATTCTGACGATCGAAGCATCGGGGATCGGCATTGCCTGCCTCACGGCGATGTATTTCGGTGTGCCTGTAGTTTTTGCGAAGAAATCTGCGGGAAGCAATATGGATAAGGAAATGTTTGCTACGGAGGTTATGTCATATACCCATAATCGGAAAAACCATGTGGTGGTATCAAAGAAATATCTGAAACCCGGCGAACATATCCTCATCATGGACGATTTTCTTGCCAACGGCTGCGCCGTGAGCGGGCTTCTTGATCTGGTAAAACAGGCGGGCGGTATCGTAGAAGGCATCGGCATCTGCATCGAAAAAGGTTTCCAGGGCGGCGGCGACGCGCTCCGTGAAGCGGGATATGATGTCCGCTCTCTGGCAGTTATTGAAAAAATGGATGCCGAAACAGGCGTCATTACGTTTCGCTGAGGAGGCCGTAATGAATACAGATCCGATTTATGAAGCGGATGGGAAAATATCTGTCCGCAAAGCGGTGCCTTTCGGTCTCCAGCATGTTCTTGCCATGTTTGTGGCAAATATCGCGCCAATCCTTATCGTGACGGGCGTGGTGAAGATGCCTGCCTCAGAAGCGGGCGCTGTTGTCCAGGCGGCCATGATCATTGCAGGCATCGGCTCCCTGCTCCAGATGTATCCTTTTTTCCGTCTGGGCAGCGGACTTCCCGTCATCATGGGGATCAGCTTTACCTTTGTTTCTGTTTTTTGTGTGATCGGATTGAAATACGGCTACGGCGCTATTCTCGGTGCTGTCCTTATAGGCGGTGTTCTGGAGGGAATCCTCGGCCTTGGCGCGGCATGGTGGCGGAAACTGGTACCGCCCATCGTTTCGGCGACTGTCGTGACGGCCATCGGGTTTTCACTGCTTCCCATCGGAGCGAATTCTTTTGGCGGCGGTTTCGGCCATCCTGAGTTCGGCGATGCCCGTTTCCTTATTGTCGGAACGGTTACCTTGGTTTCCTGCCTTATTTTCAATATCCACGCGAAATCTTTCTACAAGCAGTTATCTGTCCTTTTCGGGCTTTTTGTGGGGTACGTTACGGCATACTTCTACGGTATGGTTGATTTGGGCCGCTTGACGGAAGTATCCCTTGTGTCTCTGCCGGTTTTCATGCCTTATTCTCCGGAATTTCATTATGACGCCATTTTCTCCGTATTCCTTATTTTCCTGGTGTCTGCCACAGAAACGCTGGGCGACACCTCGGCGCTTGCCGCTATGGGGTTCAATCGGGAAGCGGAAGACAGGGAAATATCCGGCTCCATTGCCGTGGATGGGTTTGTTTCTGCCGTGTCTTCTCTCTTCGGGTGTTTGCCGATTACATCTTTCAGCCAGAATGTGGGGCTTATCGCCATGACGCATGTGGTAAACAGGAAAGCCATCGCCAGCGGTGCCGTCATCATGGTTCTGGCAGGACTTGTTCCCGCGCTGGGGGTCATTTTGGCATCACTGCCTGAAGCCGTCCTCGGCGGCTGTACGCTTATGATGTTCGGCTCCATCGTGGTGTCCGGTGTGCAGATGATCAGCCGCTGCGGATATTCACAGAGAAATATGAGTATTGCCGCCCTGTCTCTTTCCATCGGACTGGGATTCACGCAGACACCGCAGATTTTCCGCATATTTCCCGAACTGCTGCGGAGCGTATTCGCAGAGAACTGTGTGGCGGTGGTTTTCATCGTGGCGGTTCTTCTGAATCTTGTATTTCCTAAAGGGGAAGAGGAAAAAGCAGCGGCAGGAGCTGCCGAATGAAATACAAGCGCTGACCGGCAATCGGCGCTTTTATTTTGACATAATAATGGAAGCATATATTTCCTGTTGTAACAGCTGATTTGCGTATGCTAAAATGAGTTTAAATTATAAAAGGGGAGGCTGGTTTATGACAAAAGATGAAATGAAGAAGGTCGTCTGTCAGGCGATTGATAAAGCGGCGGAAAAGATTCATGAAACCGTTCTTCGGATTGAAAGCGAACCTGAACTGGGATACAAAGAAACGAAAACGTCGGCAAAAGTGGAAAGTTATATGAAAGAATTAGGACTTACGCCGCAGACGGGACTTGCTCTCACCGGTGTGAAGACTTGCGTCGATGGCGGGAAGAAAGGCCCTGCCGTAGCCGTTCTTGCGGAACTGGACGCGGTGGGAACGCCGGACAGTCCCAAAGCAGATCCTCTCACGGGAGCGGCCCATACATGCGGACATTTCCTCCAGATGGCGTCCATGCTGGCGGCATGTACGGGGATCGTCAAGTCGGGGGTGATGAGGGATCTGGCGGGGAGCGCCGTGTTTTTTGCCGTACCGGCGGAAGAATATGTGGAAATTGATTACTGCAAGCGTCTGGTGAAAGAAGGGAAGATCCATTTTCTCGGCGGCAAGAGCGAACTTGTCTATGAAGGACATTTTGACGATATCGACATGGCGATGATGATGCATTCACAGGGAAACGCTCCTGAAAAAGCAGTGTACATCGGGAAATCAAGCAACGGTTTTGTAGGGAAAACAGTGCAGTATATAGGAAAGACCGCTCATGCGGCCAATGCCCCTCATGAAGGCATCAATGCGCTGAATGCGGCATGCTTGGGGATTATGGGGATCAATGCCCTTCGTGAAACATTCAAAGAAGACGATATGATCCGTGTCCATCCCATCATTACCAAGGGGGGTGACCTAGTTAATAATGTCCCCTCCGATGTGCGCATGGAACTCTACGTCCGTGCGAAAACCATGGAGGCCATCGACTGCCAGCACCGCCGTGTTGACGAGGCGCTCAAAGCGGGCGGCGCGGCTGTCGGAGCAAAGACCGTTATTGAAACGCTGCCCGGGATGTTTCCCCTGGCATGCAGTCCCCGATTGAATGACCTGTTTGTAGAAAATATCAAAGAATACTTTCCGGAAACGAAAATTGAAGATGCGGGACATTTTACGGCATCTACTGACATGGGTGATATTTCTCATCTCATGCCGAGTATCCACCCGTTTATCGGCGGCGTGGACGGCGGACTTCATACAAAGGATTTTTGCGTCACCGATTTCGATGCGGCGGCTATCCTTCCGGGAAAGGTTTTTGCCATGAATATCATTGATCTGCTCTATGACGAAGCGGCAATGGCAAAAGAAATATTGGAAAAAGAAAAACCCATTCTTACCAAGGAAGAGTACCTGGCGAAACTGGAAAGCTATTTCCAGAGTTAATTAAGAAGAGTATGTAAGAAAAGGAAAGGAAAGGGGACTGCTATGAAAAGCATTAAGCTGCACCTGATCGTTCTGGTGATTATCGTCATCGCCGAACTGATCGGAAACATCGTCATCAACGTAGGAATAGGGAAAATCGTGCTTCTGCCCATGATGTACGCTCTGATTATGGGGGTTTTGACGGCGCCAAAGTTCACGAAGATTTCAGGAGAAAAGGAAATTCATGCTGCCAGCGGACTTTTGGGCGTCACTCTTGTGCTTCTCATGGCGCGCTACGGCACGCTTGTCGGACCGACACTGCCGAAAATCCTTGCCGCGTCTCCCGCCTTGATTCTGCAGGAGTTCGGTAATCTGGGAACTGTCCTTATCGGTATCCCGTTGGCCGTCCTGATCGGTCTTAAGCGGGAAGCCATAGGCGCGGCGCATTCTGTGGCCCGTGAACCGAATGTCGCTCTCATCGGCGAAAGATACGGTCTTGATGCAGCGGAAGGACGGGGCGTCATGGGCGTCTACATCTGCGGGACTGTCATCGGTACCATTTTCTTTGGCCTTATGGCCAGCGTGGCAGCTTCTTACCTGCCTTTCCACCCTCTGGCGCTCGCCATGGCGGCAGGCGTGGGGTCAGCAAGCATGATGACGGCGGCGGTAGGTTCTCTTTCCGCCATGTATCCGCAGATGGCCGACCAACTGGCAGCTTTCGGTGCGGCAAGTAATATGCTTTCAGGTTTGGACGGTATTTATATGAGTATCTGGCTCGCCCTCCCCATGTCGGAATGGCTCTATAAAATCTGTTATCGGATTAAGTACGGCGAAGCTCCGCCGAAGCGGGAAGAGTGCGATGTGGCAGAAGCGAAAGAAGAGGAGGGGACAAAATGAAACTGACAGAAATATTTCAAGTTCTTATTATTACAGGCGTGATGTCCCTCGTGGCAAATACCGTAGGCACCAAGAATGATCTTATGCAGGCGATTCCGGGTATGGGTATCCTCATCGCCATCGCTTTTGTCGGCATGTGGATGGGCCGCGTCCTTCCGGGGAAAATCCCCGGCGTAGCCTATGTAGTCACTCTCGGATGTATCCTGACCTATCCGGGCTTCCCCGGCTCCGATTTTATCAATGCGTCCGTTAAGAATGTAGGGTTCCTCCAACTCTGCACTCCGATCCTGGCTTATGCGGGCATTGCGATTTGCAAAGACCTGGATGTCTTCGCCAAGAGCAGCTGGCGCATCGTCCTGGTCAGTGTAGTCGTCTTCATCGGCACTTACATCGGCTCCGCGATTATCGCCCAGGTGATTTTGAAGAGTATCGGACAGATTTAAAAACTTTCTTATTATAGAGCAATGAAGATAAACCCGTTTTTGTTGGTCAGTAAGATTGACGGAAACGGGTTTTATTGTAAGGAAATGGAGAGAAGTTATCATCCACATGTTGTTACATAAAAAAGGCGCTGTCTCTGACAAGGAGAGATAAGCGTCTTTTTATGCTGTGCCTGTTTTTTATAGTTCATTTCCAGTTTCAAACTGATAAAGTAGATAAAGATTGTGAAATAATCTATTTATAAAAAAATACCAATTTGACATTTTTAATCATTAATATAATATAAATGTATCAATATAAACTAATGTAAATTCAACAGGGGGGTTCATATGCACTGGAAGAAAAAAATGACGTATGTTTTTTTAGGGGTGATGGTTTGTCCCATATCGGTTTTGGCACAGGTATATGATTTGAATCCAGTTGTTGTGACGGCAAATCGGGAAATCATGTCTGAGATGGAAACGCCTGCATCAGTGCAGGTTATTGAAAAAGATAAGATAGAGTCAATCGGTGCAAGGAATATATATGAGGCTATGCGGATGGTGCCTGGAGTGTATTTCAACGGTTGGGGTGCCAAAGGGATTGATTTTGGGGATCATAATACAACATTGAGCGTAAGGGGAGTAGATCAAGGAGCCAGTGTACTGCTTAATGGTATTCCTGTTGCCGCTAATAATTTTACGCAGCTTAGCAGTATTGATATTTCCAGTGTGGAACGTATTGAGGTGGTGAAAGGGGCAGCAGCAGTATTGTATGGTCCTGAAACAATGACAGGGGTTATCAATATTATTACCAGAAATGGTAACAGCAGTAAGCCTGAGGTTATGCTGGAGGGCGGATGGGGAAGCCGGGGAAACAAGGATTTCCGCATCAATTATTCTGACAATCGTTTCCAGGTGGGATATACTAAGGAATATATAGGTGCTTATGCGCCTACGACGGATGTGTATTATGGTTGGTATACGGATACGGATGTATACGGACACAGAAAATCAAGCACGAAAGAGAATATATATGTAAGTGCTAAACTCAGCAAAGCAGTTTCTTTTTTGTATAACCGTTTTATGTCAAAGCCGATCTGGGGAGAAACGGCATCTGATGAAGCAGAGAGGCTTACCCATTCATATGATGATATATACAGAGTTAGAGGAGACCATTGGCTGGTTATGTATGATCAGAATGGAATCAAGGGAAAGGCATTTTATTCTGATAGAACATCGAATCTGTATAATCGGCTATGGGATGGTACCGGAAGCAGCAGTGATGAAGACTATAAAACGAAGCGATATGGCTTTGATTTACAAAAAAACTGGTATATGGACGAGCGGCACCGATTCATTGCCGGCATGATGGCAGAAAAGGAAAAATATACGGAATTAGTAGGATCTCATAAAGGTGACAGAACCCAATATGCTTTGTACGGGCAGTATACGGTACAGGTGAATGACCGTTATAAAAACATATTCGGATTACGGTACCAGTATTCTAGTGATCAAGTAAAAACGTATAATGAATGGATTCCACAGTGGCAGCAGTTATATAGTCTCTCATCTGATGAAGTGATTTATACGAACATTGGGAAATCGTTTATCCTTCCTAGAATTTATGATTATTTTTATACGGTTGCAGCTGTTGACTTGAAGCCGGAATGTGGATGGAATTATGAACTTGGATATAAAAAGAATTTCGCGAATGGATATCTGCGGGTTTCTTTTTTCTATATTGATGTGGATAATAAGATCAAGGTTGTAAAAGAAACACCGAAGAAAAAGATTAAAAATGTGGGGCGTTTTAAAAATCCGGGGATAGAAATAGAATATGGACACATAGTTAATGACGCATGGAATTGGAATGTAGGACTGACCTACGCCAATCCGAAAAATAAACTGGAAGATGGTACTTGGGAACAAACCTTCCCTAAACTGCAATGTTCTGCCGGGATCACATATAAAAAAGACAAATTGGACTCCTCATTGACTCTGCAGTGTGCCGCCAAAAGACCTCATCAGATAAAAAACTATTTAGATCTTTCTTTCCATGCAGGATACAAGGTGTCAAAAACGGATTATTTTGCCATAGATGTGTATAATGTACTGAATCGGAGAGATGTCACGACAGAATATGATTGGATTTCTTACTATGGAGATCCACGGACTGTTGTTGTCCGATATCGGCATACATTTGGTTGATAATAATTTCAGTATGTTGTGTATTTGGAAAGGAAAAAAACATGAAAAAGAAACTGATTGCGTGGATTGCTGTTGCTTCTGCAATCATGCCTTTAACCGCAAGTGCTCATTCCATATGGATCAATATGTCAAATTGGAATCCATCTTTCGGTTATGAAAATAAAGCTTGGTCTACAATGTATATCGGCTGGGGTCATCGTTTCCCGGTGGATGGGTTCACTAATAGACAAACCTTTGATTTTATTGATCTTATTACACCTGATGGAAAAAGAGAAAAGGTAGAATTGGATTACGAAGGCATATCCGCTTCTGAATTGTCAAGAACAGAAGAGGGGGCATATGTCCTTTCTCTTACAAGAAAACCGTCTGTATATAATACATATAGAGAAAACGGACAAATTAAAAGAGGATATGGAAACCGTAGCGATTTTCCCAATGTAATTGATTCTCTGCGCACCCAACAGTTCAGCACGGCTCATTTCCGTGTAGGCAGGAGAGTGAGTGGTTATAAACCTCAACCAGCAGGAAATGTATTAGAACTTTTACCGCTGGAGGATCCTTATGCTGCAGACAAAAATTATATAGGAGCCCTTCTCCCCGTGCAGCTTCTTTTTGATGGCAAACCGGTTCCCTATGAACAGGTAACAGCAACTTATGCAGGTTTTTCTTCTTCTGATGCGATGGCAGAGCGGCTTCTTACTGATAAAGATGGAATTGCTTACGTGAGGATTACCCATTGGGGAGAATGGCTGCTGAAAGCAAAGGCGGAAAGACCGGCCTCTGAAAAGTTTGCAAAAATAGCGGATAAAGAAGTGTATTATACAACCGTGACTTTTGAGATATAAGGCTTGCTGCGTAAAACGGTTTTTCCTTAAACTGATGACTGATTTCTGACGACATTCCTTGGACAGATTTAAAACATAGGGGAAATATCCGTACGGTATAGATAAAAACGCTTCCTTTATACGGGGAGCGTTTTTACATGGGAAATGCGGTATCCGGCGGCCGGATTTCCTGCTCTTTGCATACCCGTTTTTGCATACAACGGTCCGCTCGTCTATTTCTTTATGAGTATTTCCTATACAGTTTAAGGCAAGCTATACATTGTGCTTATAAGGTGTAGACACAGGAATGAATAATGATACAATATACATGGTATTATTTAAATAGGAAGTTTACTTACGATGAAAGGCAAGGAGGATTGTCATGAAAAGATTGAAGAAAGCAGCTTTGGCGGTGGCATGTGCTGCTGTGCTCTGTTCCGTATTTTCCGGCTGCGGCGGAGATAAAAAGGATACTGCCAAGGCCGCTCCCGCAGAGGAAAAAGTGCTGACCGTTTATACGGCGCGCAGCGAAAGCTTAAACAATCTTGTCATTCCCGCTTTTGAAAAAGAAACGGGAATCAAGGTTAATGTTATTGTGGCGGGGACAGG
>OCHL01001432.1_pt1 | contig 15065 bp, 15 predicted proteins | sample 1538421 | NCBI WGS metagenome assembly OCHL01 (sample SAMN04571690, study PRJEB22368) | human gut metagenome | biome: human gut; material: stool | host: Homo sapiens | place: Luxembourg | collected 2012-06-01 | reverse complement strand
TGCGCTGCTTGCGGTAATGGCAGTGTTTGACTGGCGGCTGGGGCTTATGTGTCTGATTCCGGCGGCGATCGCTTTTGTGCTGATGGGTTCGGCGATGATGGGGCCAAAGCTGGCGGCAGACATGAAGGAATACCAGAATGCACTGGAATCCATGTCGTCCGAGGCTGTCGAGTATGTGCGTGGCATTCCGGTGGTCAAGACTTTCGGGCAGACCATCTTTTCGTTCCGTCGGTTCAAAAAGGCTATTGACGAGTATGAAAAGTGGACGGTTTCCTATACCAAGAGCATGATGATGCCCATGGTCGGATTCACCACTGCGGTAAACGCTGTGTTTGCCGTTCTGATTCTTTCGGCATACCTGTTCACCGGACACGGCGTGACCGATACGTTTATTCTGAATCTGCTGTTCTATATTCTGATCAGTTCGATTCTGACCGTAACGCTGATGAAGATTGCCTATGCCGGGGAGTCCAATATGATCGTAACGGATGCGCTGAATCGTATGGACAGCATCCTGGATCTTTCTCCGCTGGCAGAGGCAGAAAAGCCGAAAAGCCCGGCGAACGCCAGCGTTTCCATGGAAAATGTGGTATTTGCCTATGACGGTTCTGAGCGGAATGCGATCGACGGCATTACCCTGGAGATTCCGGCAGGACAGCACATTGCCCTTGTGGGGCCGTCCGGCGGCGGAAAGACTACCCTCGCCTCACTGGCTGCACGGTTCTGGGATGTGAAAAGCGGTTCTATCCGCATCGGCGGCACTGATGTAAAGGAGATTGACGGAAAGGAACTGATGAACCAGGTCTCTTATGTATTCCAGGACAGCAAGCTGCTCAAGATGAGCATTCTGGAAAATGTCAGAATGGGCAGACCGGATGCCAGCGATGCAGAGGTAATGCAGGCACTGCGGGATGCACAGTGCATGGATATCATCGAGAAGTTCCCGGATGGAGTCAATACCCAGATCGGGGCAAAGGGTGTCTATGTCTCCGGCGGTGAGGCACAGCGGCTTTCCATTGCAAGAGCCTTTCTGAAAAATGCGCCGGTGCTGATTCTGGATGAGGCAACGGCTTTTGCAGACCCGGATAATGAGATGCTGGTACAGCAGGCGTTCGAAAAGCTTTCCAAAGACAAGACTGTCATCATGATCGCCCACCGGCTTTCGACCATCACCAATGCAGACTGCATTTATGTGCTGGCAGACGGCAAAATTGCGGAGAGCGGAACACATGAAGAACTGCTTGCCGCAAACGGCGTGTATACGCATATGTGGAATGAATACAATAGATCTGTCAACTGGCAGGTCGGAAAGACAGGTGCTGCGCAATGATTGAAAAATTAAAGCATAAATATGCGCTTTCGGACAAGGGCGCAAAGGATATGATCAGAGCAATTTTTGCCGTTGCACTTGCAAATCTGGTGCTGATGATGCCGGTGGGACTGCTGTACTTTCTGGCGTCCTATCTGCTGGACGGGGAAGTGCCGAGAGAAAAGCTGCCGTTTTTCATTGCGGCAATCGTGGCCATTCTGCTTTTGATCGCTCTGACAACGATTTTTCAGTATCGTTCCACGTTCTTTTCCACCTATGTAGAGAGCGGCGTGCGGCGAAGAACCCTTGCGGAAAAGCTGCGGAAGATTCCGCTTTCCTTCTTTGGCAAGAAAGATCTTGCCGATCTGACCAATACCATTATGGCAGACTGCGCTCTGCTGGAGACAGCGTCCTCTCACTGGATTCCGGAACTGATCGGCGCTATGATCTCCACCACGATCATCGTGCTTTCCCTGTTCTTTTTCCAGTGGAAGATGGCGCTGGCGGCGATTTGGGTCATGCCGGTGGCATTTTTGATCGTGCTTTGTTCCAAGAAGTTTCTGAAAAATATGCTGGAAAAGGCATCGGTCTACAAGGTGAACTGCCTGGACGGTATCCAGGAAGGACTGGAGACCGTGCGTGATTTGCGTTCGTACAACATGACCGACTCGTACATGAAAGGGCTGACCAAGAAGATAAAGGCAGTGGAAAAGCACGCCGCCGTTCTAGAATTCACCAATGCGGCTTTTGTCTGCTCAGCACAGATGATCCTGAAACTGGGCATGGGAACTGTGGCAGTTGTAGGCAGTATGCTTCTGGTAAGCGGCGAGATCAATGTTCTCACATTCTTTATGTTCCTGCTGGTGGTGACTCGGATGTACGAACCGCTGCAGATCTCCCTGCAAAACCTTTCCGCAATCATCAGTGCAGACGTGAACTGTAAGCGGATGGATGAGATTTTGTCCCACGAGGAACAGACCGGCAGCGACGTTCTGACCAACCAGGGATATGACATTTGTTTCGATCACGTGGCGTTCTCCTACAAGAGCGGAGAGCAGGTGCTTTCGGATGTCAGCTTTACGGCAAAGCAGGGCGAGGTAACGGCGCTGATCGGTCCGTCCGGCGGCGGAAAGACTACGGTTTCCAGACTGGTGGCTCGTTTCTGGGACAACGACAAGGGAAAGATCACAGTCGGCGGCATGGACGTTTCCCGGATCGACCCGGAGAAACTGCTCTCCATGTATGCCATCGTGTTCCAGGATGTCACGCTGTTCAACAACACCGTTCTGGAAAACATCCGGATCGGCAGAAAGGATGCAACAGACGAAGAGGTCATGGCGGCTGCCAAGCTGGCGCACTGTGAGGACTTTGTAGAGCGTATGCCGGACAAGTGGAACAGCATGATCGGTGAAAACGGCTCTGAGCTTTCCGGCGGCGAAAGGCAGCGTATCTCCATCGCCAGAGCGTTTCTGAAAGATGCGCCGATCATTTTGATGGATGAGGCGACGGCATCTCTGGATGTGGACAACGAGTCCTTGATACAGGAGTCCATCTCCAAGCTGATCCGGAACAAGACCGTTCTCATCATTGCACACAGAATGCGCACCGTTGACGGCGTAGACAAGATCGTTGTGCTGAAGGACGGAAAGGTTGCGGAAATGGGCAGCCCGGATGCGCTGCGTGCGGAAAACGGCATTTACAAGCACATGATCGACACCCAGGTCAAGACAAACAGCTGGAAATACTGATCGTTTCCGGAAATGACAACAGCCCCGGCATACCGTGGAAAAGCGGTACTGCCGGGGCTGTTTTTGTTTCAAAGGTCAGACTGCTTGCTTTCAGCGCCGACCTTTGACTTAAAGAGATTGGAAAATAGTCTCATACGTCTTGATCTCCTGGAAAGTGTTTTTTCAGAGACTGAACTTTCTCTGAAAAGGGGATATCAATCGTTTAACATATTGGGACGAGAAATGCAAGTCTGACAGAGGATTACCCCTTGCAAAACAAATGTTATCGTTATTTTATTTGAAAAGGCGTGCCTTGTGTGGATATTCCATAAGTGAGTATAGATTGTGATGATCCCCCTGTCAGCTTAAGCTGACATCCCCCTTTTCAAGGGGGACTTTTCTATAATTTGAATTTTGTGGAAAATACTTTTTTTCTGCTGTCATTGCAAAAGTGCAGACAATATGCTATAATCAAATGGAAAGCGATACCCGGAAAGAAATGAGGTGCAGTATGGAAAATAACAGCATTCGGCATGAGATCGTGTCCAGCAACCCCGATATTGATGTGCGGTTTTATCTGTCCGAGGACAGCGGCGGCTATGTTGCGCCGCACTGGCACAACAGCCTGGAACTGGTGTACATGATCGAGGGGAGCATGGTGACACAGTTTGAAAACAACGTGCGCCAGACGCTGCACCCCGGAGAATTTTCCATCGTCAACCCCAGAGTGATCCATTCGGTGACGGCGCAGAAAAACAAGGCGCTGGTGCTGCTGATCCCCAGCGCTGTGCTGGAAAAGTATATTCCGGCGTATGACCTGCTGGAATTTCACGTGGATATGCACCCCGAACATCCGGTGGATGTCACACGGCTGGAACGCATCAAGAAAATTTTCACGGATATGTATATCGTCTATGATGTGCGTCCGGATGCGTATCTGCTCAAGTTCAACAGCCTGCTCTATGACCTGTTGTATACGCTGGTGCATTCCTATTCCATCCGGCTGACGGACAAGGCAGTCAATAAGCGGAATCGTTCCATCAACAAGGTCAAGAACATCATGCGGTATATCGAGGATCACCACAGCGAAAAGATCGTGATGGAGGATATTGCAGCGCATTTCGGCTACAATCCCGACTATCTGTCCAAGCTTTTCAAGAAACAGCTGGGGCTGACGGTGATGCAGTACCTGTATGAGATACGCCTGCACAAAGTTGTCCGGGATCTGCAGGAAACGGATCACAGTATCGGAACGATTTTTGAAGATCACGGCTGCACCAATTATAAGTACGCCATGCAGCTGTTCAAGGAGCGCTATCACTGTACGCCAAAGGAAAAACGCCGGGAGTTTCGGAAATAAAACAGCACGGAACAGGGGCTTGAGTTGGCTTGATACAGCGATGCCTAAAATAGGATATCTATGGGCAAATCTGCATAAATATCGGATTTGCCCTATTTTGTTGTCTGAATACCGCCTTTTCTGTTGTCGGGATATCGGTTATAATAGAGACAACAAAAACACGAAAGGAGGAAACCTACCATGGCTTCCGCTTCAAAAACAAAAATCAGCTTTTGGGAACGTTTTTCCTATGGCTGCGGAGATCTGGGCTGTAACATCATCTACTCCGCAATGTCCGCATTCCTGCTCTTTTATTATACCGATTATGTTCACGTCAGTGCCGCTACCATCGGTACCATCATGCTGCTGTCGAGAGTGTTCGACGGCGTCACCGACCTTATCATGGGCGTTATCGTAGACAGAACCAAGTCCCGGTTCGGCAAGTGCCGTCCGTGGATTCTGCGCATGGCAATTCCCTTTGCCCTTGCCGGAATCCTGCTGTTCTCCGTGCCGTCCGGACTGGGGGAGACCTCAAAACTGGTGTACATCTTTATTACGTATAACCTGGTGTCCTCTGTGGTCTACACGGCGATCAATGTGCCTTATGCCACACTGAATGCACTGATTACACAGAACCAGTACGAGCGTTCTGTCCTCAGCATCTTCCGTATGATCCTGGCAACTACCGGCACACTGCTCATCACCAATCTGACCCTGCCGCTGGTACAGTTCTTCGGCGATAACCTCTCCGCATGGACAAAGACATTCGCTGTGTTCGGCATCCTGGCAGTGATCGTATTTATGATTACCTTTACCGGAACAAAAGAACGTGTTGCACCGGCAAAGGAGACCAAGCAGGAGAAAGTGCCGTTCCTGAAAGGCATTGGCCTGCTGTTCAAGAACAAGTACTGGATCATGATTACCGTGACTCTGGTATTCATCTTCATCAACTACTCGCTGAACGGCGGTGCAGCCGTTTACTACGCAAAGAACATTCTCCACAATGAGAATATGGTCGGCACCATGAATCTGGTTGCAAACCTGGTGCAGATCGGCGTTATGTTCTTCACCGCATTCCTCATCAAGAAGATCGGCAAGCGGAATATGCTGATTATCGGCGCAGTCGTTTATGGCATCGGCTTTGCAATGTTCGGCTTTGTCGGCACAAATATGGCTGGCATCATCACCGCCTGCGTCCTCAAGGGCATCGGCAACGCCGGCATCTCTTCCTGTATGTTCGCTATCGTATCCGACACCATCGAGTACGGCGAATGGAAAACCGGCTATCGTACTGAAGGTCTCATCAACTCTGCATCCAGCTTTGGCTTTAAGGTAGGAAACGGTCTGGGTTCTGCTATCCTGGGCTGGGTCATCGGCGCAGCAGGCGCAAGCGCAGGCTCTGAGATCACCTTTATCTGGATCCCGGCAATCCTCTGTGTCGCACAGGTTGTTGTTATGCTGTTCTACAAGCTGGACAAGGAATATGACGGCATCGTAAAGGAACTCGCAAACGAAGGAGGAAATGAAAATGCTTAAAAATCCGATTCTCCCGGGTTTTAATCCGGATCCGTGCATCTGCCGCAAGGGCGATGATTATTACATGGCAGTTTCCACTTTTGAATGGTTTCCCGGCATTCCCATCTACCATTCCAAGGATATGAAGAACTGGGAACTGTACACCCATGTGCTGACCGATGACGAAAAGGTTGACTTGAAAAAGCTGCCCTCTGCCAAAGGCATCTGGGCGCCGTGTATGACCTACTGCGAAAAGGAAGACCAGTTCTATGTAGTCTATGGCGTGATGAACTCCATGAATGCCAGATACTTTGACGTGGACAACTTCCTTATCACTGCCAAGGACATCAAAGGTCCGTGGAGCGAGCCGGTATATCTGCATTCCTCCGGTTTTGATGCCTCCATTCTCCACGATGATGACGGCAGAAAGTACATCGTTTCCCTGGACTGGGAAACCCGTGCCGGCTATGAAAAGCCCGGCGCAATCTGCATGGTGGAATATGACCCGGAGAAGAAAGAGATCATCGGCTATCCGAAACGCATCTGGAAAGGCGGTACGGACAGAGGCTGCATCGAGGCACCGCATCTGACCAAGCGCAACGGTTACTACTATATCATGTGCGCCGAGGGCGGAACCGGTTATAACCACTGTGTGACCATGGGACGTTCTGAAAATGTGTGGGGTCCCTATGTGGGTGACCCGAAGAATCCCATTGTCACATCCAATCCGGCGGTCTCCAACGAGCGCCATGACCCGGATCACCTCAAGCCCAAGTATTACAACCCGGATGTGGTGCTGCAAAAGGCTGGCCACGGCAGCTATGTGGAAACTTCCCTGGGTGAGGTATATCTGGTGCATCTCTGCTCCCGTCCCTTTACACCGGAGCTGCGCTGCACACTGGGCAGAGAAACAGCGATCCAGAAAATGATGTGGACAGAGGATGGCTGGCTGCGCATGGCAGACGGCACGAACATTGCAAAGGAATACTGCGAAGAGAGCAGGCTGCCGGAGTATCCTGTGCCGCAGATCCCGAATTTCGACGACTTCGACAGCGACACCCTGGGCAACTGGTACTATGCGCCGAGAATCATGCCGCAGCGCTTTGCGGATGTTACGGCTCGTCCGGGCTGGGTGAGACTGCGTGGACAGGAGGCAAGAACTTCTCTGAACAAGACCAGCATTCTTGCCAGAAAGCTGACCAGTGTCTATGCACAGATCACCACAAAAATGGAATTTGTTCCGGAGGTGCATCAGCACAGCGCAGGACTGATCCTTTACTACGACAACATGAACTATATCAATCTCCGGAAGTACTACAGCGAAACGCTGGGGCAGAGTGCCATTTCGATCATCCAGCTGGAGAACGGCGAAAAGACGGAATTCGTGAACACCCGGATTCCAGTGGATGATGTACCGATCTACTTCCGCTTAGTGATAAACGGCAGACATTCTCAGTTCTATTGGAGCTATGACGGCGAGAACTACGAGAAGATCGGCATTCCGTTTGATACCACAAAGTTCTCCGATGAGTACTGTAAGTACGGCGAATTTACAGGGACTATGGTGGGAATCACCTGTGCAGACCGGGTAAAGCATCAGCACTATGCCGACTTCGACTTTTTTGAATATAAGGCAGACGAAACGAAAAATGTAGAATAAAAATCAGCATGGAAGGGAACTGACCGCAAATGCTGAAAGAAAACGACTGGGAGAAATTCCAGTCGTTTTTTGCTTTATGGTTTGGAAAATGCGAAAAAGATGAAAAAGCTGCTCTTTTTCGCTTGCCTTCTGCACGAAAGTTGAGATTCGGACATGAAAGATATTCTGAAAAAAGCTTGACAAGACGTGAAAAATGTGCTATACTATTTTAACACGAAATACAGAAAGGAAGTGCGTGCAGTGCAGACAAAGGGAACCAAAAAAATTTGTGACAACCGGCAGGCACGGCATGAGTATTTCATTCTGGAACGCTATGAGGCTGGAATTGCATTGCAGGGCAATGAAGTGAAGTCGATTCGGCTGGGTCATGTCAATCTGAAAGATGCCTGGTGTGACATTACAGACGGCGAGTTGTTCGTGAAAGGAATGCACATTTCACCTTATGAAAAGGACGGCTTGTTCCGGACAGATCCGATGCGTGTCAGAAAGCTTTTGATGCACCACCAGGAGATCAACCGGATGTTTGGCAAGGTCAAGCAGGACGGTCTGACGCTGGTTCCGCTTTCTCTGTATTTCAAGGATTCCCGTGTGAAAGTGGAAGTCGGACTTTGCAAGGGTAAAAAGCTGTACGACAAGCGGCAGACGGCTGCGAAAGCTGATGCACAGCGTCAGATCCGGCGTGCAGTCAAAGAACACAACCAGTGACAAAACAGCTGGCAGAATGGGGGCGTAACGGTTTCGACGGGGACAACGAAGCATGATAAGCGAGCAGAGATTGCTGCATCTCTTAAAACAGCGGCACGTTTAAAATTAAACGCTAAAAAGAACTTTACTGTAAGCTTTAACAAGAGCCTGCAGGTAGCTGCCTAAGTCAGCTACTGTCGCCCGCAGAAGTGCCACGGTCTGCGCTGCGGCATCATTGCAGTGGTGAACGTTCCGGCGGCCTGTTCACACCGCAGGATCGGATTTGAACTACCGTTCTCAGCAGCCTGTTTACCGGCAGCTTTGAACGGGAATCAATGTAGATAAACTACGCTCGTAGAAAGTTGTGTGGATTTGTTTTCGGACACGAGTTCAATTCTCGTCGCCTCCACCACACGCAATACTGCACGAACTCTCCCGCAGAGCAGCGGTTACCTGCTCCAGCGGGGGAGTTTTTGTTTTATCGGTCAGATTGACCAGCACCGTGATCTGCTCCTTGTACACGATGACCTGATTCACAAGCAGCTGCAGGATCTTCTCCGTGCCCTCTGCCTGTACTTCCAGCAGACGGTGTGCGAAGTACTGGAAGTGTTCCAGTTTCAGCTCCGGCGCGTCGGTTTGCAGCAGTCGCACTTCCGTTTCCAGAGCCGCTTTCTGCTGTTCCAGCTGTTGCATGGTCGCTTGCAGGGCTGCCGATGTGATGCCGTTCAGCACGGCGTTTACGGCGTTCTCCAGTTTCTTTTCCGTTTCCTGCAATCGCCGCTGTGCAGCCGTCAGATCGGCGTTTTCGTGGGTGCTCTGCTGGTATAGTGCATAGGTGGCATTTGCGATCTGCTCGCACGCCTCCGGAGTAGTGTACTGTGCGATCGCATCCAGCACAGCATGTTCCAGTTCCGCAGCAGGCAGCCAGCCGCAGCATTTGTTCGGGCAGCAGTAGTAATAATACCGCTTGTCCATTTTGCTGGTTCCGGCTCTGCCGGTGAGCCGTCTGCCGCAAGTGCCGCAGATCGCTTTTCCGGTCAGCACATATTCATGGGGGCTCTGGGTGTGGCGGTGCTTGTGTCTGGATTCCGCCAGACGTTCCTGCACGCTCCGGAACAGCTCCGGCTCGATGATCGGGGGACAGTGGGCATCTTCTCCGGCACACTGGAACGTCCCTGTGTATCTCTGGTTGGCAAGGATTCGGGAAATGGTATCAATGCGGAACTGCTTGCCGCGGCTGGTAGTGTAGCCGGCGTGGTTCAGATCGTCGCAGATCTCAGTGAATGTCATGCCTCTGTCATAGCTGGTGAAGATCCGGCGTACCAGTGATGCACCTGCCGGGTCGATCTCCATCTGCTTGTCTGCTCCGATGCGGTAGCCCAGAGCTACGTTGCCGCCGGTAGTCTTGCCCTTGATGGCATTCTCACGCATGCCACGCTTGATCTTCTGGGAAAGCTCCGCACTGTAGTACTCGTTCATTGCCTCCAGCAGTCCTTCCAGAATGATGCCCTCCGGACTGTCTGTGATATGCTCTTTGGCAGAGAGAACCCGCACGCCGTTGGCTTTCAGCTTGCTTTTGTACATGGCACTGTCATAGCGGTTTCTGGCGAAGCGGTCAAGCTTATATACGATGACCGCCTGAAAGGTCTTGTACCTGCTGTCGGCGATCATCCGCTGAAATTCCGGACGGTTGGCAGTTGTGCCGCTGATCGCACGGTCGATGTACTCTCCGATGATGTGGATGCCCTCAGACGCTGCAAACGCCTTGCATTCCCGAAGCTGTCCCTCAATGGACTGCTCGGTCTGCCGGTCGCAGCTGTAACGGGCGTAGATCACTGCATTCATGTGTAAATTTCCTCCTAAGACTTGATTTTTCAGAGGAAATATGCTATAATAGGCCTTGTTTGGGGGACTATTATCGCAATAGTTTTTCCTCTTGCCGCTTCACGGTTGCCGCCGTGGGGCGGTTTTTTATATTTGATGTTGCCCTGTCGGTTTCGGTAGGGCAATTTTTGTATGGTTACGATTGCCTACGGATTGCATTTTTCGCACGGAGCATATCCCTGTGCAATCAGATCATCTCGTGTTCCGGTATATTCGCTGCGGTTTGCGTCGGAAATTCTTTTCGCACTGGAACAGCTGGGATAGTGAAATTTTCCAGTGTTGGTATTGATGACATAATTGCGTGTATTTCCCGCCGGCTGCTCTGCCGGAGTTTCTTCCTGTGCTGGAGCAGGCGGGTCTGTTGGTGCTTCGGTGGGCGGCTCTGTCGCAGCCATTGTGGTTTCTACTGCTGTTGTGGCTTCTGTTGTGGTGGTTGTGGCCGTTGTCGCCTTTGTTGTGGATGTAGTTGCTTTTGTCGTTGTGGTAGTTTCTGTGGCAGTCGTGGTAGTGACCACAGTTGTGGTTGTTGTGACAGTGCTGTCCTTCTTTTGGCTGCTGGTGGTGTGGCTGCCAGCAGTGGTGAACGCCAGCAGTCCGCAGACCAGGAAAATGCCTGCCGTGATCGCTGTGGCACGTTTGCGGTATTTCGGATCCAGTTCGCTGTCCAGTTTTTCAAAGAGCCGGTTCACTGGAATGAAAATGAATGCGGCAACAGCAAAGCAGAGAAAGCCGCTGAAAGTGTGGGCGAAGATCGCAATCACGGCAAGTACTGCTGAAACAGCGAAAGCAATCCAGCGAAACGTCTTATTCTCCATCATTGCTTCTACCTCCGCAGTAAGGGCATACGCCGCTGTTGGGCAGCTGTGCTCCGCAGTAAGCACACACCCGTCCGGACGGTGCATCTGCGGCAGACAGAGCAGGATGTTTCTTGTACACCCAGAACCAGAGTGCCGCCGACAGGATCAGGGCGACACCAAACCAACCGGTAAAGGTCAGAAAGACAACGCCGGCGACTACGGCAGTCCAAAGAATTTTGGTGCGTTTCTGGTATCTGGGGTGTGCCCAGATCAGGATTAGTCCCAATGGGGGAAAGAAGATCGTGAGCAGAGCAATGACACCGTCTTGACGATACCACGGCTCTTTTCCTGAGGAATGATAATTTGGCATGATCGATCAGGTCCTTTCTTTATGGAATTTGGTTATGCCGTCTTAATCATACCACATTTTCATAGATTTCTCAATGATTCGACAAAGACTGTAATCGAATTGTTACCGGTTTGTCGAATCCTGTCGAATGGGAGTATAGAAAACCGCTCTGTGGCTTGTCCGTCACAGGGCGTTTTTCTATATTTCCGGAAACGTAGAATTGGTTAGTCGTCAATCACATCGGCTGTCCCCAGCACACGACCGATGCAGCGGTTTTCTGTCCCTTGCAGGGGGATGGGGTCATAGCTGCTGTTGTGGGAGATCAGGCAGCCGTTGCCCAGTTCCTTGATGTAGCCGCAGCCGTCCACCCAGAACACGCCGATCTCACCGATTTCCACGCAGGGAGTCTGCTGTACGCAGACGGTTTCACCGTCGTGGAACGTGGTTTCCATGCTGTCGCCCTCGATCTCCAGCAGGAAGTCTGCCTTGCGGCTGTCGTCCGTATCCTTAACGGTGACGGTTTCCCATGCGTCAGAATCGTTCAGATCATAGCCGGTTCCGGCGGACACCTTGTGCAGACTGCGTTTCATGACAAGCAGCTTCTGCGGAGCAGTGCCGTTCTTTCGCTGCAATGCCTTTGCAGTGGCGTCATTGATGAACCGCACCACTGCCTGCCGTGCCTCGTGGGGCAGCTCCATGTACTTGCGGAGCAGTTCCTCTTCCAGTGCGGAAAAAGACTTCTCCGTGAACAGTCGCTCCAACGCATCTGTCGGCGGCTGGGCGGTCGGTCTGCCGAGGAGGTAGTCGGTGGTGACGCCGTAGAAGTCGGCGAGTTTTACAAGTGTGTCGTAGTCTGGCTTTCGATCGTTGCGTTCGTAATTGCGATATGAACCGCCTTTTATTCCGATTTTAGAACACAGTTCTTCTGAGGTAAGACCTTTTTTCGTTCTTAGTCGTTTTAATGTATCGCCAATCATTTTTTCACCTCCTCTCTACAATAATAGAATATCACAAAACCGAACATTTGTCAATATCTGTGTTTGACTTTCGGGAAAAAGTATCTTTTTTGCACGAAAGCGAACCAATTCTTTTGTGCAATGTTACAAAAACGAACAAAACGCATTGACAAATGTTCGGATATGTGATATTATAGAATCACAGCAAGGGACAAACCCGAACAAAGCTGAATCAGACGGCAGGTGTCAGAAAGGAGAAAACCATGGAAGACATGAACAGTTTTGAACTGGAAACCTTCTTAAAGATGATTCTTGAAATCCTCAACGGATGCAATGATCTGAAAGAAGCACAGGAAAAAATAAAAGCCCTGCTGGAACGGTAACGACAGACCAGCAAGGCTAAACCAAAAAGAAGATGGGCGGTACTTGCCACCGCTCTTATCTTCTATTTCATTATATCACAAAACGAAACAAATGGCAAGAGAAAGTTTTTGAGGTGAAATATGACCGAACTCATCAAAGTCCACTACGACAATGCAGACCGCCCGACGGTATCGGGCAGAGAATTGTGGGAGGCTCTGGAGGTGGAAACGCCATACCACAAATGGATGCCAAGAATGTGCGAGTATGGTTTCGCTGAAAATGTGGATTATGTGGTAACGGACATTTTTGTCCCTAACTCAAACGGCGGAAAACAAACACGAACCGACCACCAGCTGACGATCCCCATGGCAAAGGAACTCTGCATGCTCCAGCGGACAGACAAGGGCAAGCAGATGCGGCAGTACTTCATTGCCGTGGAGGAACAGTGGAACAGCCCTGATGCGATCATGGCAAGAGCCTTGCAGCTGTCCAACGCCAAGCTGAAAGAGATGCAGATTACAGTTTCCACACTGACGGTGGAAAACCAGATCATGAAGCCGAAAGCGGAGTACTTCGACGAACTGGTTGACCGGAATCTGCTGACCGGCATTCGGGAAACCGCCGGAGAACTGGGCGTGAAGCAGAACCAGTTCGTGGCGTTCCTGCTGGAAAAGAAGTACATGTACCGCGACAAAAAGGGCAAGCTGACCGCCTACGCAAAGCCCCTCTCGGACGGCTTGTTTGAGCGGAAAGAGTGCATGAACGAGAAAACCCAGTGGAAAGGCACGCAGGATCTCGTCACACCAAAAGGCAGGGAAACGTTCCGGCTGCTGATGGTCGGAGCGTAAACGCCGAAAATCTTGTATCTCCCCTTAGGGGAAAACGAAACCGAGGAGGTGAAAAGAAGTGAAAACCGATGAAAAAAGCACTCTGTATCTGTGTGATCCACGGAAAAATACAGAGTGCCAAAAAGGAAATTGTCAGATGCCGAACGGCTGCTTTCTTACCACAAGAAAAGAATTTGCTGTGACCGATGAGAACGAAAATCCTATAATTGCGACCGAATTACCTCAAAAGCAACCTTCTCGGCAATAGATGCCAACGAACGAAGTGATGAACAGCCTAATTCTTTTGCAATTGATTTTGTTTTATTCCAGATGTTGTTGTTTCTGACAGTATCAAGGAATTGATGCCCATCGTAAGTTAAGCTGGAATAGGTGCACGCATAAATGCCTCCATCTGCATTCATGATGCTTGCATTTATCAAATCGCCTTCTTTCGCTTTCAAAGTGGTGTATGCAATCATGTTTTTTGGAAATTTCGGCAATGCCTCTGCCATAGCGTCCAGTGTCATGTATTGATAGTGCAGATCATTATCAAGATTTTCAAAATCCTCTAGCTTTAACAGCAATGAGCGTAAGCAGTCATAGTCTAACTTCATATTATTCACCCCCTTCCCGTGTTCCCATTATACCACATCGGAGCAAGGAATACAATGCACCGTCCTGAGCATGACGCAAAACCGCTTACCAACATCTTCAATCTTCAATCGCCATTGTGGCGAATACCTCCTTTCTTATCCATGCGGCAGTACTGGCAATACTGCCGCAGATGGGGCGACGAGTATCAGCCGGGTGCAACTCCCGGACGCTCCGCAATTCTGCAAAGCGAGGTGAATCATATGAACAATACCATGACGAAACAGGTGGACAGGACGGACAGAGAGCAGTATCTGGAAGCCTGCCGGAGCTATGCGGCGGCAACGTCGCCCATGGACGGTCTGGCACTGGCACAGCTGGCGATCGCTGCGATCTTCGCCGGAATGCAGATTGGCGAGCAGAATGCTGCACGCACACAGAAAGGAGCATAACATGGCAAAAACCAACCTGAAAGAGATGCCGGTGGAAGTTCGTCCTTCCGGCAAAGAACCGCAGAACGACTTTTTCGCAGCATTTCTGGAGTACGTGAAGCAGCACGCCGATGAAGCGATCGCTGCGGTAGAGGCACAGAAAAATGCCGCAAAGTAAATATGTGAAAGGAAGTATCATCATGGAAACCCAGAAGAAACACATTGAGATCCACATCGACATCGACAAGGCAGCAGATCAGCTGAATGTGCATATCGTCGCAGAAAAAACGACCGTCAGCGAGCTGTTTGCGTGCTGCCTCAGCACCGTAAGCAGTGCCGCATCAATTATCGCCAATGCCACCAATGAGGACGAACAGAAGGTACTGCGTGACATCGCCGCCATGGTTTCGGCAATGGCAGACGAAGCACTGGACAAGGAGGACAACCTGAATGCTGCAATCCGAATTTGACCGCCTGACCAGCCGCCCGTACACAGAGGCGGAGTTTTCCGAGATTCACTACGTCTACTGCTACCACCCGGCAGTCCAGAGCAAGAAGGACATCGCAGACCTGTGGACCATCGGCGGCATCTGCCTTATCAAGGACATGTGGCCAACTGCCAGACGTGTGGAG
>OCHL01001418.1_pt1 | contig 15251 bp, 27 predicted proteins | sample 1538421 | NCBI WGS metagenome assembly OCHL01 (sample SAMN04571690, study PRJEB22368) | human gut metagenome | biome: human gut; material: stool | host: Homo sapiens | place: Luxembourg | collected 2012-06-01 | reverse complement strand
ACCTCCTTTCTGAGTATTGTTTTTAAGATAATATTGAGTAACATACTACTCATTATCTCCGTCTAAGATTTTTTGTACGGCTTTTCTGAGATCCTTTGGTATATTATCAATAGTCCTTAACCCTTTGCGGATCAAAGTAGCGTAAACCTGTGCCATAATCTTTCTCCTCCCTCTTAGTTAGCTGATAACCCTAACATCTGCTCATACACATCTGCTAAGGCTAACTGTAAATCTGTAGCCTGCTCCTCTAAGGAGCTGTTTTTCTCTGCCATGAGCTGGATGTACTCATCTTTCTCATAGATCTCCTGTGTTTCAATTTCAAACCCATCAAACCCAGAGTTAAGATCTCCCTCCTTAGCCTCCTCATGGATCTCTTTGATACCTGTATTTACATATACATGGTAATCATCAATCTCAAGAGGCTTTACGCTCTCCGCTGTAGTTCTTACGTTTACAAATTTTTGCATTACCTTTTACCTCCTTTAAGTAATAATTGTGCATATATTCTACATTAGGCTCTACATATTTCTGGTATAGCCTAAAGCTATCACAATGCTGTAGCCAGCCCACATAGCTATTAAATGAGCACCACTCACTATAAGTAGGGCTCACATTGTTTTCTCTTTTACTGGAGATGCTAAGCATCCTACGCTTAAATGTTTTGCAAGTCGATTTTCTGAGTAAGGTATATTCTCCGAAAAATCTATAGCCTACAAAATCTACACCTCTTACCTTAGTAGGAAATACCTGCCAGTTATGCTTAAGCACCTGCTTAAGATTTACCGCCATAAACTCATCTAACTCTCTTTTGAGTTTGTGTAATTCCTCTTTACTGCTACCGAAAATAACCATATCATCCATGTATCTAAAGTAGTACTTAACGCCCTTAACCTCTTTGAGCCAGTGATCTACTACAGATAGATTAAAATTACCGTCATACTGGCTAACATAGTTTCCAATAGGAATACCTACGCCATCCACAAACTCTCTACCGTTATCGTCTATGATAATATTTACCGCCACACCTAGCCTCTGGAGGATCTCTATATTTTCCTCTGTGGCTGGACAAGTACTAATACTATCTATGATCTCATCCATTAACCAGATAAGCTCCTCATCCTTAAAGAGCTCTCTATACTTAGCCTTTAGTACATCGTGTACAATGCTGGGATAATACTTTCTTACATCCAGCTTTAAGCAATACTTTGTAGCCTCTGGATCTGATACTAAAATACTGGGTATCCACTTCTCCGCTACTACTTTTCCATCTTTCTTAATCTTTTTCTTATACCCTCGTAACTGATTGATAATAGGCTGGATCCCTCTGTTAGGGATTGCACTATAGGTATCCTTTGTCATGGAATTAAGTAAGTAGGGCTCTATAACCTGTAAGATAGCCCATTGACATATACGGTCTGGGTAAAATGGTAATTTATAAATCTCCCTCTCCTTATTACTCTCTTTCTTTGTAAAGATTTCATATTCTGAGGTATGATACCTGTGTTCTATTAGATTTTCCTGTAGCCTCTTTAGGTAATGATCCAGATCTTTCTCTATACACTTTACCTCTGCATACCACCCTTTACCTCTCTTTGCGTTCTTGTGGGCTTTTCTAAGATTATCCATATCGCATATCTTAGAAAATAAATCTCCAGTATCTTTCATGTGTTTTGGCACCCACCTTATCATAATTTTGTATGTGCATAAGAGGGAGCTAACTACCTGCTGTAGTACCCCTGTGCTATCGTTCACATAACAATCAGTTCTTAGCTTGCTAGGCTAACATGGTTTACGGATTTCTCCGCACATAAGCACCCTCTTAGCTATTTTTTACCGCTCCTCATAGAGGAGTTTTATGTTTTGGCAAGAGCCACGGTAGCTAAATCTCACTTATATAAATAAGTGTCATGGTGTAACACACTTTTACTATTTTTCTTTTTATATGCACATATAGTAAGTGACTACTGATATTCCGATTGCGATTAGAGGAGGTATTATTCAGATTAAGATACCATGCACCACATTTAGTACCATTATTCCATTTACCACCTAATTTAGTAACACGAAACGCCTTTTAGCTACCGACAAAAAGGGTAATAAAAAAGAGCTTTACAGCCCTCTATATTACCCTCTTTGATTTCTTTATTTTGTTGAGTTTATGATGCTATTGTTATGCACTAATCTTTGTCTGAGGCACATACAGCAAGCGACCACCGATACCCCGATAGCGAGTAGAGGAGGCATCACTCAGAGCAAGATACCAAGCACCACATATAGCACCACTACTCCACCTACCACCCAACTCAGCAACACGAAACCCATCATTGTTATTCCAATAATAATCTCCTACTGGGAGGTTAGATGCACCGTTATGCTCCGCACAAAGGAAAAGATCTGGATGATCCTCATCGTATCCAAAGCCACTAATATAGCCCTCTCCTGTGGCAATATTAAAATCTAAGGCTTTGTATCCATCGGCTGTAGTATCATCCTTACACTCTCCATAAGGCTTAACAAAAGCATTGTATACTCCGCTTGCCTTATCGTTATAAATATTGATAGCATCCAGCCAAGTCCAGATATTACCCCAGAGGTTTTCCTCTCCTCTGTAAGATACTGAGCACTTACCATCTACTCCAGCGTTAGGATCAATACCAGATCCATTACCTAAACCAGAGGTAGCACCTGTTACTACAGCCATGTTAGTAGATCCATCGTCTGTAAAAGTACTTACACCCTGTCCGATAACGCTTTGAGCGTTCATAGAGGCATACTCTATTAAGATAAGCCATTGAGTAGCTGTAAGAGCGAAAATGTTATGAGATTTCCAGCCCTTACCTCTGTTAGTACAGAGCTTTCTTACGTTTGCTCTAGTGAGGTTCTGTGTAAGTCCACTGGCTGGCTTAGCACCTGCGATAGATGAGAGCATATCTGTAGCAAAATCCACTACCTGCTCATCCGCCTTAAGGTATGCTCCAGCGGAGGTATCAAAGATAGATCCCTCAAAGGCTGAGAGGTAAATCTTATCCTGTAAGATACCGTTATCATCTAAGAAACCATCCACAGGCTTAAATCCTGCCTTAGGGGTAGGGCTGATATAAAATCTAGCCTTATCATATTTCTTACCTCTACCAGAGGAGGAAACACTAGATTTTACAGGCACAACCTTAGTATAGAATAAAGGCTGTTCTACCATAGTCTGTACCTTAGTACCGCTAGGATATTCTGTAGTACCCTTTGTAATTGTAGCTGAGGTAGCTCCTGCCTCTGAGTAACCTGTTTCCCCTCTGTAGGCTACCATAACGCCCTCATTAGTAAGGTTACATCTCTTTCTACCGCCCCACGGAGTAAGCTTATCAAAATCTGCACCAGAGGTAAGATTTTCTGCTCCTGCTAATCTTGTAAATTTCTTATTTACAAAATCTACCTCTACTCCGTATACATCGGAGCTCTCATAGCCTACAAAGCTCTTAACATCGTCAATCTGCTCCTGTAAATTAACGATCTGGGCTACTGTGGCTCCAGCGGTAGGATCTACGTTTACCTTTACGCTAGAGGCATTAGATACCGCTGTTACAAGATCCACCATAAGGGAGCTTACACCGATACCATTAAATGGAGGCATATAATCCGCTGTAGCGGTACTCTCATCTGCTACTGAGATACTGTAGAGGATCTCTCCAGCCTGTGGATCGTTTGCATAAAGTCCTAAGTTTCTTACATAATACCCCTGCCCTAAGGTCTGATTAGAGAAACTAGCGGATACTGTAACATTAGATCCATTTTTTCTCACTACAGAGGCTACCTTTTCCTCCTGTTTGATAGTACCGATACCTGTCATACTTGCCAGATCTCCAGATAACTTAGTATCGGATACCTTGATCTTAGTAAACTCCAGCTTAGTAGTACCTGCTACCACTTTTGCTAAGAGTTCCTGTCCTTTTTTTGTGATTACTGCACTCTTAAAAGCACCCATTTTATCACACTCCTTTTCTTTAATTTATTGTAATAACTGTAGCTGTGTTTACAGGGCTTGCTACAGTAGTATTACCGCTGTTAGTTGCTTTGCTGTTAATATCGTGGGTAATGATTTTTGTAAACGCCATTCCAACGCCTACTCCCTCATAATGAGGGCTTTCTACCTCATCCTTTACAGCTATATCCATTGTGATAGCTCCAGAGGAGCCTCCTGTAGATAATGCCTGTGCTACATTGAGATCTGAGCTCTTATTTACAGTACTCTTTATATCGTGAGTGATAATGTGAGTACCAGCTCTGCCTAAGCCTACACCATAGTACATAGGGCTCTCTGTAACTACCTTAGGGTTAATATCGTTTGTGATCTGATACCTCATAGCCACACAGGATACTACCGCCACACTAAAAGGAGTTGTATTTCCCTCCTCCAGAGTGTTTTTAAGATCCAACACCAGATTACAGGGGATCATATCCTGCAAAATAGAGGAGATCGTATCAAACGCCCCCTCTATCCCTAAATGAGTTATAATCTCTAAAAAATAATTTTTATAATCTGGATTAACGCTAAAGTTATCATCTCCACAGATACTAATAAGCCTGTTATAAAGCTCTTTCTCCGTATAAGGTACTTTATCATTCCACTTAACCAGCACATTAAAACGCCTTGTTTCTAGGCTGGCTCCTGCCTCTGGGTAAATACCCATCATATCCTCAAAACGCTTAATACCGTACTCATCCGCTGTTTCAATAAACATATTGTTAAGAGTACGCTCAATCTGTTCTAGGATGTACTTAAGCTCTGGCGTTTCCGCCTTTGCTATCTCCTTAAACTCTTTAAGCTGTCGGAGTACAGGCATCCAATAGCCTAATAGATCAATCTCTCTAGCCAATATAAACACCTCCTAACAGAGGTATCTCCTCCTGTGCTAAGGCTAAGTTACTGGCTACATCGTTTAGCTGTGTATCCGCCACATCTAAGATCCCATCCAGATTAAGGAGCCTGTTTTCTATCTGAGAGATACGCACTACTAAGTTACCTTTCTCCCAGTTCTTACGCATTTCTAAGAAATACGCCTCCAGAGTTTCCTCCGCCTTAGGTTTTACCTGTGACCACTGGTAGCCATCATTTAGAGTTATTCTGGATTTTATGCTTACTGTCTTACCCACAGCGGATACTACTGTTACGGTATGACCTATAGGAGCTATACCACTACCTGTACCCTGTGGATCTGGATCTATAGCCTCCTGCACCGCTTTTACCAGTGTGCTAGATGCTACTCCAAAATCACTATTGATAATGATTAACTTAACAGTGCCTCCCCCATTCCACACAGGGATAACCACTGTACCGCCTACACCATCCAGAGCATCGGTTTTCTCTACATAATCCTGCTTATTACCGCCAAAAGGGTTACTATCAAAGGAGTTAAGGTATCGTGTCCTTAGAGCCTCTGTATCCTCCTCATCCTCCGCTGGGATAAGGAGCTCTGTAAGCTCTCCAGTAAGATCCTTATCAATGTACTCAATGGAGCTAAGCTCTCCAAAAAACTTATTACCATTAGTACCCTCTGTTTCACATTCCATCTGGTAATAAAAATAGCCATCAGCACTCTCTATAAATGCTGTGGCTACATAGTTAAGCTCATTCAGATTAAATCTGGATCCTATAGGGATCTCCATATTAAATTTACCCTTTAGAGTAGCCTTAGTAGCCTCATAAGGGATAATACCTCTTTCCTTACATCGGAGGATTAGAAACTCTCTTACTGCGGTATCTGCATACCCATTATTTACGATATTACCTAGCTGGATATATACATCTGCGTGCTCTGCGGATACAGGGGCTATAGCGTTCATAATAACGGAGCCCTCACGCTTATCTACATCACTTGCCACCCTTGCTAGGGATCTATCTAATATATTTTCGTATGTCTGATCCTCATACATCCATTTCCACCTCCTTACTACCTACATCTGTTACCAGAGTAAATTTTATGTGGAGTACATCTTTAATCTGGGATACCTCCAGATCTTGTACTCCTGTTATGTGCTCATTCTCAAATAAGCACTCCTCCATATACCGCCTTACCTCACTGTTAAGGTACTCCTCACTGTAGCTATATCCGATGAGATCATAAACCTCATCCCCATACCCCCAGCTATATATAATCCAGCGGTATCTCTTAGCCTTAAGAGCTAAGTAAGCCCACACACAAAGAGCATCTACACCAGTTACAATCCTCCCTGTGAGTGTGCCTTTTTCAAAGTCGATCTCATACTCACGGATAGAGGAGGCTGTTACCTCTTGATCCGTTAGAGTAAGATCCTCTGTTGTTACAAAAGGAAATAAACTCATTTACGCCTCCACCACCCTTGCTATGATTACATACTTGTTATTATCATTAAGTTTCTGTACCAGCACCATATCCCCAGCCTTAAGCCCATCGGTATAGGTTATCTGGCTCTGTTTCCATGCCCTAGTATCTGGATCTGGGTTATCCTTACTGGCAAAACCGTTACTCTGTGTAGTATCCACAGATACTCCAGATACATAAGGTACTTTTATTTGTCTGGTATACCCTGCTACTAAATAATCTGCTATATACAGATCCTCAGCATTGAGTACCAGATCATCTATCTTTACGCTGTTAGAGCTTTGCATTATTCCTCCCCAGTAGAAACTCCCAGCTTTTCTAAAATTCCAGACTGCTTAAATTCTTCTTTTCTGGTTTTCTCTCTTTCCGCCTCGATCAGATCCTTATTATCCTCAATATACATATCTCTTGCATTACAATAAGCGATATACTTTCTCTTTTCCTCCTGTGCATCTGCCACAGCCTGTAAATAGGTGCTATCTGTTTTTTCATACTCACTAAGTACCTCTTGCACTTTAGCATCAAAGCGGATCCCTACAAGCCCTCCGATCTGCTTATACTCTTTTTCAATTCTCCGCCTCTGAGCCTCTAACAAAGTTTCCATATCATCTACCTTTTCCTGTACCGATACCTTAAGCTCATCCACGCCTTTTAGAATATCTTTAATCGGTAATGTGTTGTACACCTCATTACTAAGGTTTACAACTCTTTTACGATAATTACCCAGCTTGTGCTTAAGCATTCCCTGCACATCCTTAGCATTTTTAGCATCTTCGTAAGTATCAAAATCATGGGTTTTTGTCACTAGAGGCTCCTGTAGTGGATTTGCCTCTCTATAAACTGCCAGCTTTTTAGCCAGCCCCTCAGTTGCTTTGTTATTCATTTCATACGCCTGCATTATCTCATCCTCCTAATGTGTTTTAATATAATTTACAATGCTACTCATAGAAATATAAGTAGCAGGTCTGCCTCTACCACTTTTAACAGGTGTAGGTACTCTTTCCAGTTCTCCAGCTCGTAAAAGTCTATATACAGTATCTCTCTTAACTCCCAGAGCCTCCTCTGTCTCTGCTACAGTTTTACAAGTTTTAATCACGCTTTCCACCTCCTTATACCTCTTTCAATAGACTAGGGCACATAAGCTCTATTTTTATGCCTACTTTCATACAAAAATATTATCTTTTCATACAATAAGCCCACAAAATCATATAAAATGTGTATCTGTATTCAAAATTTTGCAAAAAAAAAGAACCCAGATCACTAAAGATCTGAGCTCCCTCCCTGTTAAACCCTCATCCTACAGGGTATCCGTTCTCACAAAAAGAACGATGGTCAATGTAATATCGGAAATACAAGTATTATTATATCTCTAAAAGCCTTATTTTACAAGGAATTTCTAACCTCATAAGTGAGTTAGATATTACCGCTAAAGCCTCCTCCTGCATCCGTTTTTATCTCTATCCCTACCTCCAGCATTTGAGACATACTAAGAGAGGAAAATGGTAGCTCCATCTGTACTCTCCTATGCTCCTGCTCTGGAGTTTCGTAAAATCTCTCTAATTTTTTCTTTTTAGAATTTGATTTATCTAAATAATAAGGATCGTGCTCTCTTAACCAGAGATCCGTTTGATCCTCCTCTCTCCTGTTACCTATCATCTTTTTACCTCACTAAAAGCCCTTATACATTTCCTTAGATTATAAGGTAGAGGATGTAAAGAGCCTCTTGGCTCTTATTACCCTCTACTCTTTTCTTTTATACAATCTAATATATTGGTATTCATTTTGGATATACCGCACCCTCTTTTGGTATACCCATTTTGAATATAGGTCTATATCCATTTTGAATATAGAGTTATATTCATTTTGAACATAGCTCTATATTCATTTTGGATATACCCTATTACTGTGCATTGCATTTTACAATTTTGTTAAATGGAATTACTGTTTATGATGTTTTCTAAAATATTCCTGTGGCTTAAAATCTCCCTCTTTACTGTAGTCATTCCATCCAGTAGGCTTTAACTCATTGTGCCTTAGTTGCGTAAGTTGGTCTATTTTTATCTCTGGGTATTCCTCTATCAGCTCCTCTAAGATTTCTGCATTTACTCTGTATTGCTTTCCAGCAACATTTCCTCTTTCTCCCTCGCTCTTTTCTTCTATTGCTTGTGATAATACCTCTATCTGGATCAGATTACTTTCCTCTAATAGCTTTAGATTTCTTATCAAAGTACTTTTAGGAACCCCTGTTACATCTTCCATTGTTTTATAGCTCATGTTACAACATCCGTTTTTTCCGTGGGAAAATCTAAAAATAAGTGCATACAGATCCTTAGCTACTCCTGCTAAAGGCTCCATTTTAATTCCACCCTTAACAACTTTTTTTGTTTTTAGTTTGCTCATCCAATAATACACTGTGTAAAAATTTGTATAATCCATCGCCATTACTTTTCCCTCCTTACAGCTCTTAAGTGAGGGATCTTAGTATTATTGATCTCCTCCACCTCTTTTTTAAGGTATCCTTGTTTTACCATGCTACCAACCAGCCTTATTAAGGAGTTAATCTCCATCCCTGTAAAATCTGCTAAATACCTGTAGCCTCCAGAGTACTCTCCAGCATCATATACAATAGCGTACACTACTAAGGCGTTACCCTTTAGCCCCTCCTGTGCCATCCAGCTATACAGCTTTATCTCCTCATTTCCTGTTATCTGTTTTCTCATCGTGCTCCTCCTTGCTTTCTGATACGAAAAAGAGAGAGGTAAGGCTCATTTACCTTAACCTCTCTCCAGATCGGAAAGAATTACATAGCATCGAATATTGAAAACTAAAGGCTATCATGTTATAATAGCCCCTGGAAAATGTCAGTTGCTTATACGCGGTTATGGTATCTGGTTTACCTTAATCCCTGTGTAGTACTGCCAATACTTTACAGGATCTGATATAGCATCTCTTAGGAGGTGCTTTTTTCTTTACCCTCTCTAGGTTCCCCTCTATTATATCTATACCCCTATCATTTTGCAAGTATCTATTGTGCATTTTCAACAAGTTATACACCTCCTATATAATATATTATTGTGCATTTATTATATAACCCTTATATAAAATACCTCTAAAATCAATTTTAAGAGGCTTTACTCCCATCCCCTTACACTTATCCATATAAACATATAAAACGCCTACAGGAGGCACAGCGGAGCCCACAGATGCAATACTAAAGGAGCTAACCCACACTCCAGCGGATCAGCTCCCATATATCAGCAATTTTCTATTAAAAATCGGCTCCATGCTACAGCATCATCCTCTCCATACAACATACTGTTAGCCTCCCTGTATGGGATCCTGTAATCAGCCTTAGGATCATCCTCCATTAAAAGGTATTTCCTGCTAAGCTCTCTCGCCTCGTTCTGGAGGTGGTGCCTAAACTGGTGGAGAAATGCCTCCAGCTCTGGATCTGCTAAGGTATTAGCTACAGGCTCCAGAGCCTTACACTCTTTATAGAGGCTCTTATAGAGCTCTACTCTCTCCTCTATTGTCATTCTCTTACACCGCCTCTCTATAAGCTGTGTAGCTCTTACGGATCCGCTTGATCCTCCATGTGATACTAGAATTTGCCACATGAAAAGCCTTTGCACAATCTGAGAGGCTGTATCCCATGAGGAGGAGTGTAACCATATAACGATCCTTAGCCTCCAGCCCCTCTAAGTACTCATCTACCTCTATCTGTGAAAATCTATCACAGTCTAAGCCTCTTACATCGTCTTTATGGATTTCTACCAGCTCCTCATAACTGGCTGGATCCATACCGTTATATCTTTTCTGGCAAGTTACCTCATTGTAGAGGCGGTTTAAATGCTGGCGTACAAATACCTTAAGAGCTGTGGTAAAAGTAACGCCTCTGGTAGGATCAAAATTATCTACCGCCTTTATAAGAGCTATGTAGCTCTCACTGAGGAGATCCTCTATCTCATACTTAGGGATCCTGTAATCCATAACGATAATGTGTAAGAGCCCTGTGTTTTTCTCCAGTAATGCTCTAAATAAATCCTCATTGTGAGTAGTCTGGTACTCTATAACCAGATCCTCATTAGTTCTCTCCTGTAAATTCCTGTATTCCTGCATATCCTTTACCTCCTGTTGTTTTGTAGGTGCTCCTACTTCTTAATTCGCATTATAGTAGGTGCTCCTACTCTTGTCAATAAAAAATTCCTCACTTTTGAGATAAAACTTTTAAAACAGAAATGATTATGTTATTATAGGGGAGGTATATAAAATATGTTGGGAGCTGAGAAAATGCCTACTTCTAAGGAGCGTTTAGATTATATTGAGAGCTGGAAAAAAGATAATACTGATCTTATCCGTATCAGAGTACCTAAAGGGAAAAAAGAGGAGTACCAGAAACTAGCGGAGAGATCTGGAGCTAAGAGCCTTACCGCCTACATTACAAGCGTATTAGAGGAAAAGCTAAAGGAGGAGCACTAAGCCCCTCCTAATTTTTTGTTATTTTTCCTTATGCAATTTATCTTTGATTTCCAGCCCCACCAGTACCGCTAAAAAGATCACAGTAATATACTCGATCCAGTTAGGGCTCCTCTGAGGCTCTGTAGTGCTTTCTGGAGTGGATACAGTTACAGGTACCGTAACATTTACAGGCTGTGAGGCATTTGTGGAGGCTGTGGCTGGCTCCTGCTTATCCTGTTGATAGTAATTATTTACAGTAGAGCTATTATTACTGTTTTCCATTCTGGAGCTCTCACTCCTGCTATTGTCCGTATTACTCACAGAGGAGGAGTTTGTTGTATTTCCTCCTACTGAGGAGCTACTGTTAGTAGTGCTGTTATGCTGGCTATTATCTATTGTACTTGTAGTAGTACTGTGATCGCTGTTATCTGTAGTGGTATCTCCTCCGCCTGTCTGATCCGCATTACTAGGAGTAGAGGGCTTAGGATCCTCTGTAGATGGTTCTGTGGTATCTGGCTTATCTGGTTCTGTCGGTTTAGGATCCGTAGGCTCTGGATCTGAGCTATCCCCTGTATCTGGTTTTTCTGGATCTGTCGGCTCCGTAGGTGTGGGATCTGTTGGCTCTGGATCCGTCTTACCCTCATCCACATAACCATCTATAAGCCTCCAGCCCTTAGAGGCTATTATATCCTTGCACTCCTCCACCTGCTTAGGGAGAGCTTTTAGTTGTTCCTCCTCCTGTGTGGATACTCTGGCATAGAATACCGCTCTTACACAATTATCTATCATCCTGTATACCCTCCTTTATGATCCTGTTTATTATCCTGTGGCTCTACTTAGCCTTAATAAACATAATCACAGCCCTCCTCATTTTTTAGGGGAAAATTATACAGGGGCTATATAATTATTTTCATGCACTAAAAAAGAGCCTACCCATGCTCTCACATGAATAAGCCCTCTATTTGCCTCATACAGCCCTTTTACCTCTTTACCCTTACACTTTATCATATAAGGGTACTTATGCGCCCTGTAGGGGCTCCTATGAGTTTCTAGCTATATCCTTTTTCATTCTCTGATTTACTGATCTACACTTTTTCTCTAAGTCCTTTAACTCATCTAAGAGCTCCTTACTCATATCCATCTCCCAGTTATCTATATCATGGTGGATATGCCTCTCTAAGGATGCTATCTCTTGCTGTAAAGCATAATGATATAGATTATCCTCATATCTCACTCTAGGCTCACTCATACCGCCTACCTCCTGTATTCCGCTAGATCTGTAGGATCCTGCTTTTTGTTGTAAATATCCTGTAATTCTATCACTAAAGGCTGTAGATCCTGTGGTACTGGTTTCACTATCTCCAGCTTTCCCTCCTCCAGCTCTACATACTCCATTAGCTCTATCGGTATTCTTATCACAGGCTCCACCTCCTCATCTATCCTAATCATATTATATCAAATTCCTTAACATTGAAGATAAAAAAAATAAGGGCTACAGCCTGCACCAACGCTAAGCCATAGCCCTTACCTTGACAAAAATAACTAAGGGGCATTTCTGCTCTACCCTCGACCAAAAAAAAAGAGTTTTTATATTATCTGGGAGCTATTGTATAGGAGGATCCTTACACTCCCAGTAATATACTTAATAATCATCTTCATCTCGATACTCTCTTAACTTTTCAGAGATCATACCCTGCACATTTCCATTACTTTTATACTTATCATACTTTGATATAGGCTTTGTGTTGCTTGTTCTGGGCGTGGTGCCTCTAAGGTAATTTGTTTTCTCTGCCTGTATCTGCTTATTTACCTCCGCATTAAACATATTACGCAAGCACATTACTCGATCTGTGAGCTTTTCAACTCTCTGCCCCTCTGGGAGGTTTACCAGATCCTCTACCATAATCAAATTACGCATACTAGGATCCAGTCTCAGCTCTTGTAAAGCATCTACTACAACCAGCTTAAGGCTTTTTGTGATAATATCACGCTCTCTAGCCTCATCCGCCTTAGCCTGCTCCTCCTGTCTGGTCGTATTTTCCTGTTCCTGTCTATCTGCATTGAGCTTATCAGCCCACCTCTTCTCCTGCTTTTTAAGAGCACCTGTTACCTTTTTATCTGCAATTTTCTCATATTCTGCCTGCAACTCTGCTCTAATCTGCTCCTCTGTTTTAGGAGTAGGCTCCTTTACTGGCTCATCCACTTTTATTTTACTCATTGCTATTATCCTCCTTGTGTTCTTCCATATACTGCTTATACTCCTCTGACTGGCGGATCTGCTCCTCCTCGTCTGCTCTGATTAAAAAACTCATCTCTAAGCCCTCCTTAAAATACTCTGTTTTTACTGTTATCTCTTACTCTAGATCCTGCTACGATCTCCAGATACTCCTTAACCTTAGCTATTGCCTTTACTGCTCTCTCCTCATCGGATCCGCCTTTTAAGATCTTAGCCTCTAAGGAGCTCACACTCTCCAGATCTGCCTCATAGCTTGCCTTACTCACATAAGGGAGAGGCGTATCGGCTTTGTAATATTTCTGTTTAAGCTCCCAGATCATACAGTAAGCCCTTAAGCGTACCTGTACATTAAGAGGAGCTGTATTAGATACTCCTGCTAAGCTCTCTCTCTGCTTTCTGGCTTTATATTCTATCTGTCTGGCTCTTTTCTCTCCATACAACTCTCTCGTAACTCCTTTCTACGCTCTCTTAACGCTTTCCTATAATCGTTATCATCCTTAAGATCTAGCCCACTCAGCCTAATTACTTTATAAACTATAATCATATAGTCCTCGCCCTTATAAACTAGCTTTACAGCCTCTTTAAGAGCTTTTTTACAAGGCTCATACTCCAGATCTCCAGCTAAAGGATCTGGATCCAGCTCATCTATACAGCCCTGCAATAACTCAGCTCTCTCCTCTGAGCTTAAGAATGGTTTTTCTACAACCATCAGATCCTCCAGCACCGCCTTAAACAGTGCTCTGAATATTAAATGCTTGTTATGGTCTATCTGAGTTCCTTTTTTATCTATGAGATACTTAAGGGCTTTCTGGGAGATTTCTTTAGTTTTCCGCTGTATATGTTCTTTCTGCATCCAAAATATCCTCCTCATCAATTAACCTCTGGAGCCTCTTTACATCTCCATCTACTAAGCATCTCTCTATTGCTGATAAACGCTCTAACGCTCGTTTTACCTCCGCTGTATTGCTCTCTACGGTTATGGCGTTCAAGACCTTATTAAGTAAACTCGCTATAGCTTGCCCTTGTGCTGTGGTTAATTCTCCATTCTCTATCTGTTTTATGGTTACAAGGGCTTTCTTCTTTACCCATTCTGTATCAATTTTTACAGCTCTAGGCACTTTTTACACACCTCCTCTGTACACATAAAAAGGAGTATGTGACAAAAAGCCTTTATTTATCGTACTTTCCAGCGTTTTATAGCTCCCTTTTTGTACCTTTATTTCCTGTTTATTGTACCTGTATGTACCCCTTATTCCATTATCAAAGTACTTACATAAGCAAATACATAAGGATCCCTAATATCATTGATATTTAACTCTCCACTCTTTACCGCTTTTACTACCGTCTCAGCTATCTGCTTATGCAAATCATTTTTGATAATAATACTATCTACCTCTACTAAGAGGCGTGGATTATTTTTTAATACTGCTAATCGTTCATTATCTAAATCCTCTTTAGCTTTCATTCTCTCTAAGATATTAACCATCTTTCCGCCCTCCTTTGCTTTTTATCTATATACCTCGTCTGACATTCTAAGAGAGCTACAAAAATCATGTATCTCTTTTCTCCGCCTTTTCTCCTCTGCTCTGGCTTTCTTTCTCTGCTCCGCCCCCGCTATGAGTTTCTGCTCATCTTCCTCATGTAGGCGGATTAAATCCTCATGCTCCAGCTCTCCTCCTGCCTCGATAATGTTATATGAGTTTCTGGTATTCTTTGCGTACTCTCTAAGGAGTTTCTCCTCCTCTGGAGTTTTTGCAATATATACACCTTTTTCATTGAATGTAATAATACACTCTCTGGAGAGAGCTAGATGGAGATATGGTTTATAACTATAAAACATCATGCCTCCACCACCCTTGCTATGATTACATACTTGTTATTATCATTAAGTTTCTGTACCAGCACCATATCCCCAGCCTTAAGCCCATCGGTATAGGTTATCTGGCTCTGTTTCCATGCCCTAGTATCTGGATCTGGGTTATCCTTACTGGCAAAACCGTTACTCTGTGTAGTATCCACAGATACTCCAGATACATAAGGTACTTTTATTTGTCTGGTATACCCTGCTACTAAATAATCTGCTATATACAGATCCTCAGCATTGAGTACCAGATCATCTATCTTTACGCTGTTAGAGCTTTGCATTATTCCTAGCTGGGCTAAGGTAGGATTATCTTTAGCTCCCTGTGATCGCATCATCTCTA
>OCHL01001413.1_pt1 | contig 15333 bp, 7 predicted proteins | sample 1538421 | NCBI WGS metagenome assembly OCHL01 (sample SAMN04571690, study PRJEB22368) | human gut metagenome | biome: human gut; material: stool | host: Homo sapiens | place: Luxembourg | collected 2012-06-01 | reverse complement strand
CACAACTGTCGAAGGATTATCCTCGCTACTTTCCCCATCATGCAAGTGATACGTTACCTTTGCTGGTACGGGCGTGTAATTAGCAATAAAGGTATAGCTGGTGCCCGCTTCTACAGTATAGAAATATTTTCCAGTTTCATCAGGCGCAATAGTTTCATTTTTTCCGTTATATTCCACCGTTACCGATTGCAAGGTATATTTATCGCCTTCGCTGCCCTGCAAATACGCATCGGTTTGAGGCTGAATTTCTACACACGATTGATGTTCGTTGTTGTAAGAAAGAGAAACGCTTCCTGTGCCCTGATAAACCGTTCCGCCATCTTTGTTGTAATTAACAGTTACTACGTCAGAGCTTGCTTCAATTCCTCCATCAGCTAAAGCAGGATCATTGGGGATGTTATACCCTTCAGGTACTTCCGCCTTAGCTATATTGGTAGTTGTTTCCAAACCGAACGACGAATACACAGGATATAGATCCATCGGGCGTGTGCATATTTCGTTTTCACCAACTAAATACGGTTCTATTCGGGATGCATCCGCCATTACGTATGTACCTGAAATTTCCGAACCGTTGCTTATTACCGTCGAAGTATCGCTTAAGAGATAGCTCCATTCCCCTTCAGAGACTCTTGGGTCACTTTTGTCTATCCAACCAAGGAAGAAATATCCATCAAATTCTGCCGCATCAGGTGCTGCTTCGCTCGTACTTGTAGTAGTTGGTGTTCCGCTATGAACATCGTAGTGCCAGGTGTAAGAATTGGTTATTTCTTCTTCCAAAAAGACACGTTGCTTATAGGTGCGATAGGTTGGAACGTTCGAAATTTCGCCACTAGCAGACTGCACACTGCGGAATAACACTTTTGCTTGAAGGTGTGCTTCTGCCCACCAGCTTGCCCCTGTAATGGAGCGATCAGGCTCCCACGTCTGCTCCCTCGACTCGAAGGTATTTCCCAAAACTCCGCTTGTACTATTTCTGTCGAGCGTCCAGAATATAAAGCGAGATTTTTCCTGATTACCAAGTTCAAGATTTAGCCTATACCTATTAAAAAGTATAGAATCGCCTTCTATCTGCGCAGTGCCTAACCCTGGGAAATCCGTCGTTACATAGATTTTCTGATCGCCGCCAGAACTTGCATGATGAGCAACAACTGTTGTTGGGGCTACAATCTGATCTGCAAATTCATCATTTATATCGCATCCTAATAGTCCATCTCCATCAGGTGGATTTCCTTTACTCCAATGCAAGAACGCGCGTTCTTCTGTATTGGGGCCTGCAATGTTTTGGAACTTCTGTTTATAGGTATGCCATACCGTGGCATATTCAGCCCATTTAGCACTAACACCGTCTGCCGCCCAATAATCAACCGCATATTCAAAACGTGCTTCATAGGTGTGCGTAGCAGAAAGATCTACGCCCGCTTCGGTAATGTCGAAGGCAAAATAGCTTTCGCCCGCATTTAGTGATATTTCTTCACCTTGATCACTTGTTGGTACGGCTTCACCCTTGCTTACGCGTACCCAATTTGGTGCATCCTCTGTACCAATGTTTTCATACCAGCCGAGGAATCGTACCTTTCCTGTTGTAAGCGGGCTGTTTTCAAAAGGAGCCACTACTGCCTTGATATGTCCCTCTTCATTTACGATCTTTGCTTGACCATAGCCTTCACGCAACGTCAGGTCTTCGCTATTGTCTTGCTCATTCCCCTCATAAATTACGTTTACATTCGAGCTATAGTCGGTATACACGGGGTACAAGTTGCTTGACTCTGTAACAACAAACAGATCTCCCACCTGCCAGAAAACTCCATCGTCTTTGAGCCTCTGCAAGTCGGTAGAGGTAATACCTTCGTATCCTGATGCAGAACCCGATGCTGTGTTAGGGCGAGTAGTCCACCCTGCAAGCGTAGCATTTTCGCCCACTTTATCTGACTCTACCTTGCTAGGCAGTGTTATTGTTCCTTCATAGTCGTACCAATCATCGCCAGTATCTCCCGCATTAGTTTTCGTGCCATCCTTATTAATAACGGCACCACTCTTGTCGTGCAGAAGCACCTGTGCCTGAGCATAAGCAACATATAAATTGTTGTCAGCATAATCAGTTGGTTCGCTTGATTCATCAGTATCTGGTTTATTTACTGTTAGCTTATAGTCAGGTTCCTGATAGTTATCCTTAGTGCCAATCTGGTATTTGCTGCCTTCCGCAATAAGCCCTGTATCTTGAGTTTTTAAGTCCTCATCAGGCTGCGTAAACTTACTATGAATGGGGTCGATGTCATTTACCTGCACCTGCTGCGAAACATACCATCCCATAAAGCGATAACCTTCGTTTTTGTTATCGGCAGCCCAACTACTCTCTGCAGGAGCGTTTGTCGTTAGCGTAAAGCTAATATCAATAGATTCTTCATTCGCCAAGAAGCCCTGCACTGCAAAGTCGTATGGATCAGTAGTGGATTGCTGGTCATCTTCGTCCGCTAAACCAGTAGCACCAATAGTAGTAGTACCACTTCCAGGGAAATCAAGCGTTGCTTTAATGGAGCTGCCATGAACAGGAATACCACGTTTGTAGTCCATAACCCACTTGTTGTAGTGAGAGCTTGTCCAATCTGAATCAGCTACGGCACTTGTAAAAGGATATTCCCCTTCGCGAAGCATGCCGCCTGCAAAGTCAAAGTCACATCCCTCCCAAAAATTGCGATCGGTATATTGTTCATCACGAGGACCAAAGTTTTGCCCATCGGCTTCTCCACCACTATAGGAAGTTTTATAGGCAAAAATGTTTTCGCTAGTGCTACTGCTTGATCTGTTGAAATATGCCTGATTAATAGTAGAGTTTTCCCCACCACGACCCGTTATAGCACCAAGGTATTTATCTTTCTCGATAACAGGGATTCCTAATAACGCAATATTATAGTTATAGCTATGAAGATTACCTGCATAGCTAACGCGCTGAATCTGATTAAGACTTGAACTATTATCTACAGTGTCTCTAACTATGCCAGCAATACCACCCGTATAGCCACGCTGAGCACCAAGTAAGCCCGACACTGCAAAGTCAACTTTTGACCAAGAATACACATCTGCTGTGCAATAGCAGTCAATTACCTTTGAACCACTATCTTCGGCTTGCATACCGCCAACAATGCCGCCCGTAAACAATTCAGAATAATTCGCTACATTTACTGCACTTTCATACTGATTCTTAACTTCGGCATACGTGCGTGATCCATCTTCGTTCAATATGTCACTCACACGGCTGTATTCAATAACAGTATCGTTGGCGAAACCAACAAGGCCTCCCATATACAAGGTTTGTCCGCCTAATGCACCAACACCCATAGTGGCATTACACACAACACGACCTGCACGCATTTCGCAGTTATAAAGCGTAGAGCCATTGGCCTCGCCCGCAATCATGCCTGCCGTCAAACCAGCATTCGTAATAAGGTTAATAATGTTGTTAGAAGGAATAACGCTTGATATGCAGTTAGTACACAATATATTCAACAGTAAAGTATCTTGAGCAGAGCCAACCACTACACCGCTGCGGCCAGAGGCGCCAACGTAACAATTATCAAAATTAATGTTTTTAATTACCGCTTCTTTTGTAGCGCCAAAAAAGCCACAGTCACTTACTGCCAGAAGGCCTTCACGTTCATTGTCTAAATTCTTGAAGGTATGATTTTTTCCGTCAAACGTACCTTTGAATGGCTTGTCGCTAGAGCCAACCGCAAGTTGTGTTCTGCCTGCTTCTTGGTCGCGATTCCATTCGTATTTTGAAAAATCAATATCATCGTCAAGCTGAATTAAATATCCATCAAAGTCGTAAGTACGAGAATAGAAAGCAAAATACCACCAACCACTACACGCCTCGTGAGATTCAGCCCACTGCTCCCCAACAGGATTGTAAATGCGGTAATGAGCGGGCATATCGGCAGTTGCCTCAACCCACTTAAAGCCTGGTGCATCTTTAATTCCTTCAATCGGAGTTGTATTGTAAGTCGCATCTCCAACATTTTGAGGGGCTACATTATTAGCTGAATCACCATTCGCCGTTTGTTCGCTATTTTCTGCAGTTTCTTCATTAGAAGTTTCTACCTGCACAGCATCGCTAATTGGAGTATCAAATTTAGTTGACGAATTATCTGGTTCATCAGCATAGGCGCTCACGGGAATTACTGGCATAAGAGTAATTACCAGAACAACAGCAAGGAGCATTTTGCCTATACGAGACATTTGTTGTTTAACTACAGACATTATGCATCCACCTTCGCACTAGTGCTTGTCGGCCAACCTTCAGCGTCTAATGCCGAAATATCATTATTCTTGGTTTGTACTGCTTGAACTTGAATATCAAACTGGTACTGGCGCTGCTTTCCGCCCAACTTATCAGAATCGATATCAAGAGACTCAATAAGCACGTTCGTCAGATCAGCACCTGACGCACCCACTGTTCCAGAAAAGGCATCTAGAGGCGTTGTGTAATAAAACCAACCATTGCTTGAAGTACTATCCGTTACATAAACCCATGAATTATCAGGTAGTACTCCATCCGATGGAAATTCCGTGAGAACATTTTCGCCAAAACCATAGGTAACTGCAGAATTCGCATCAATCCAACTATCACCTTCGGTTGCTTTCATGTTTAGCTGAACACGAACCCAGCAAGGTTGTTCGGCAGCATTCTGCACACGAACAATACGACTCGCAGCATCTCCTTGAAGTTTCTCGGAGAAATCTTTCGGAACTGCTTGTTCGCCTTCATCGGTAAGCATAGTTTCCAAGAGACGTATTTTGACATTGCCGAACGAAATTACATTATCGGCTTGAGTTTGCTTCACGATATATGCTTGGCTCCCCAGAAATCCACCGAGCGCAAGTGCGCAAACAATGAGCAGCACTAATGCCAAAATACGTTTCTTTTTTTGAGAAGCATGTTCCACTGCTGCAACATGCTGAGGGCCTGCCTGGAAACCAGCCTCTGCTTCGAGCAGGAAATCCTGAATGGGCGCTTCCTCAGATTGCAGATTTTCATTACTACGCGGCATAGAAAAAATCTTTCTAACTAGAAATGCTTTTCTCGCTTTGAGCACCAAACCAGCAATTTGCCCAAGCTCTCAGAAGCTTGGGCGCAGTCGCGTACACAAGTTTGTATACAAATGAACACACGGACGGTTTAATGCATACTGCCAGCGGGAACGGATCATTCCCGCTGGCATTTTTATCACGATATGCGGCTATCGAGATTCTTGATAAGGTATAGGATACCCACCCTTTAGGGCATAATAATCAACTCTAGGAAATAGCGCAGGTGTCATCCCAATGTTTTGCTGCTTCTTCAGCAGCGTCGTAGCTACCCTCACCAGAGGTTGCAGGGATGCTCTGCTCTGCATTGGTATACTGAACAGAGTAGAGATAGGCAAATACATCCATAGTTGGATTTTCTGCATATTTATCCAAATTAGCACCCTTAGGAACAATTACTTCGCTAAAGACTTCGCCAGTATAATCATCAGCATTTTCGCTTGCCTTAAAGATATAAGAATTTGGTTCGGCGCCGCCCTTATAGACGAACAAACCACCAGTGTATGCGGTCTGCTGGTTTTCACCTACGGTAATAGAATCGGCGTCAACTGCTTTCCAGCCTTCATTCAGGAAGAAATAGGGCGCGTTCGTAGCAATATCACTATCGGACGCCTGCGTATTGTTGTCTACATACACAAATACATAGGCATCGTCTGAGCCCTCACCAATACCTACATTAGGATTCTTGGCAATTTCCGCACCCTGGTACACCTTGGAAAGGTCAACCCACTTAGTTTCGGTGAGGAAACCATCTGCACTTGGATCAGAGCCTGGTTCATCGGGATTGCTTGGATCGGGCTTAACGCTAGGCTCATTAAATTCACCTACAGTGAAAGTGTTCTGCGCACTATCCTGGGCGGTAAGCCATGCATAAGTGCCAGCAATTGCTGCTGCGATTAACGCAAGCACCAAAACGACAGTAAGCACAATTTTGCGTTTGTTTCTGGTTTCTTCCATGTGCTTTCTCCTTTCTTTTTTACGCTCCCGAGCAAGCACCTTACCCCGAAGCTTTTCGCGGGGAGGAACCCCGCACCAATCAAAAACTTTCGCATCGTTTGATGCGGTATTTGCCTAAACAGAATTTCCGAGTACAAAACTGCTTAAGCTATCCTTCCCGCAAATCAGTGCCTTGCACAGGAATGGCGTTTACTCTTGCTTCCATCCGCAATAAAAGAAAGAATGACTGCCACAATCGCGATAGCAATAAGCACATACATGCCAGGTGGTGTCGTGCAAAAACTGCTGACATAACCCAGCAGGGGAACACTAAAAACAGGTACGCCAATTACGTGCGAATAGGGAACAGGATCTGCGTCATGCAAAATGTTTCCATTTTGATCTTGATTCGCAATTCCCTGGGTATAAATAAGGCCATTGTTATGGTCCACTTCATATGCTTGATGAGTAACTATTGATCCAGATTCTTTTTCAAACGTTATAGCCTGCCCTGGCTGAATAGTTTCAGGATCTGTCGGAGCGACATAGATAAGAGAACCTACCGAAAACTGCGGTTGCATTGAGCCGCTTAATACCGCATACGGAGTTACGCCAAAAAAGCGAGGAGCCACCAACGCCACGGTCAAAACGCACAACACAATTAAAACAAATGTGAGTACTATGTTAGCCAGACGTTTCGTTTTCGTACCCACCCTTATAATTTCACAACATTCTTAACGTTTTCGCTGATTAAGCGCTAATTGCGTATATGATACCCCCCTCCCCGCCATTTTTTTCGAGAAATTCTACAAATCTGGATCAAACGGCTGTATATCTGGTAATAAACACGAAGTTTCGTTCCTCATTCAATTATTAATTGAATCAATAACAGCAAAGCTTTTGATCTTTCATCAGCATAATGTTCAACAAATTTCAAGCTTATCTATCCCCAGTTAACAAAAAACGCGCGCCTCATAAGGCGCGCGCCAATTCAAAATCGTTCTTTTACTCGATTAGGCTCTCGCTTTACCTATTCCCTAGATGTCTCGACGACGTAAAAATGCAACAATCCCCATAGTTGCCGATACCGCCACAACAACAAGCAAAGCCGAGATTACATATGTTAACGAATCGCTCGTTTCGGGAAGGGAACTTCCTGCTTTATCTCCGCTACTAGAAGTCTTTTCTTCAGTTGCTGCATCACTGCTGCCAAGTTGATCTTCGGATCCATCATTGAGCTGACCGTCTGAGCCATCGCCTGTTTCTCCTCCAGGGACGTTGCCTGATTCGCCAGAAGCGTCCGTTAACCACATAAGCTCAAAGGGGCCAAAACCACAAGAAGGGACCTCGAACAAAACACCCGTTTCGGTCTTTTGAATCGCCAATGCTTCTGGCTGACAAGCAGCAATAGCAGCATCTAGCTCTTCAGGATCTTGATCAATAGTGTAGTCTCGTGTAAGAGTCGGAAAACGCACTACCGCAATTTCGTCATCAGATGATGCTCCCTCAGGATAGGGCCAAAATACTGTTGTTTGCTCCGACTGTGTACCTACCCACACGTTGCCATCTTTGTCGATTGCCGTTACTTTAGGGTTCCCTTCCAATGGCCAAGCACGAAGTTCGTATGTCCCCTTTGACGCAGCAGAAGTTATTACCTTGCTTGAATCTGTCTCTCCCTCAGCAAAATATCCCCACTGAAATGGCATGCCCTTTTCGTCTATATTCCATTCTTCATCATTTACATAGACGGTCCAGCCTTCCCACTGGGCGCGCCACACTGGCTCAGGCAACGCATCGCCCGTTTCATTGTTATTGTGACTACCCAGGCCACCATCGTAAGCAGTTAATCCATACGCCTGGGGAAGCACCGTTTCAGTAACAGGAGTTGGCTTTTCGTCCTTAATGTTCACCACATCAACATCGTTACCAATTAAACCTACGGTTACCAAAGTTTCATTGGACTCCCCTTCTGGATGCACATATCCTTCAGGTGTGTTCACTTCGACAAAAATATAGTTGCCACGTTCTAGACTTAAAATTACCGCTTCGTTTGGATTACCCTCATCATCTGCCAGACAGAGTTTGCCTTCGTCATTAGTAACAAGGTTTTCAAGTTTAGTCCCGTCCTTGGCGATTGCGATATCACCACGCGTACCATCTTCATTTGCTTTATATACCGTAAAGACCGCTCCTGCGAGAGGAATAGCAGATTCGTCCGAATCATCGCTGGTCCGCCCAAGCTTCTGGAAATCGACACTGCTATAACGATTTATTTCTCCTTCAATAATTCCTGGGTCGATTGAAGGCTTACTCGTAAAATCACCTTCAATAACGGCTTCAAGGTCAGTTTTTTTCATGCTTTATCGGTTCGCATGTTTCATCATTATGGTCGCAATCAGGTATTTCTTGCGCATAGAAACTTGCAGTGTTGTAGTAAATTGGCATACCTTCATCGGTCATAGCAGGAGACGGGTTTACGATGTCAGTATGGGTAGACAAGGGTGATAAAACCGCCTTCATCATAACCATTTCCCTTGAAGTTTTTAATGTGGAACTTAAAACCCTTACCAACAGCTTTGTTAAGGCCTCCAGCTTCATCAATCATTTGTTGCTGTTCGGCGGTGAGTTCTTGTCCTGCTGGAACTTCAAAAAGAATATTATAAAGCGTAATGTTACCCGCCCCTTTGAAGACAGCCAAGTATTCTGTTGGAAAAAAGTACTAATGATTATTTTTTGACACGAATGAACAGCAAATAGTCTCTACGTTACGTTCTATTCAAAATTCGTTTTACATTTCGTGCGTGGTTATTTATACCCTTTTCTTTTTTTCAGATATGCACCAATAGCTACTGCCGAAAGAACAGCAACACCAACAAGACCAGCAGTCAAAAGCATCAGACTGTCATTCGTTTTTGCCAAGGAAGACTTTCTGTCTATCGATTTATCTGGATTTGATTCATTTTTTCCGATTGCTTCATTTCCTTCAGCTTTATCTTCATCCGAGTTACCTTCGCCTGAGGGAGGAAGCAAAGATTCAAAATGCCATATTCCTATAAACCGCGCATTGGTCGTCATAGTTATTTCTGCTTGGTTGTAGCCAACGAAAGACCAAATTCCTGTTTCTGTTTCGATGGAGTTTGATTCTGGACTGATAGCTCTTGCAATATCGCCGTAATGATATTTAGTTGTATCGCTTGGCAATAGCGCTAGCACTTCTTCTGGAAGTTGAGCATCCGAATCGCTTTCAAATATATATTCGACCGCATATTCTTCCTTCCAATTAGTGACAACAGTGCCAAAGCCAAAGCGATCTTGGTCAGTTACGGTAAATTCTCCTGTATTTGAAACCAGACCACCAAAAGCAGAGCCAGAATCGTTTACATTTGCTTCATAAGTTTCATTATTAAATAGATATCCATCCTGAGTGCTAATCTGGACCAAACGATACGTACCTGGAGCTAATGGTCCAAAACCGAGCATACCATTTTCATCCGTCACACCAGAAAGTCCAGTATCTTGCCAGGTATCGCTATTTTTCTGCTGGAGTTTAAATTCGGCATTCGGAATTACTCGGGTTCGATCATCGCGATCAACCAGCTTAAGTGCAACTTCGCTACTGCGGACCATACCTACACCACCGCCATTCGAAATGGTGTACCAACCAGAATAATTACCACTGGTGGACGGCTCCGTTGAGCCATCTACATAGCTCGTACGATCTGCGTAATTTCTAACTTCTTTTGTTCCAACAATATCGGGGTAATAAGTATCGAACTCAATATAGTAATGAAGAATATTGCCTCCTGTTGGGCCTTGATCGCCAAATATTTCAGGATTGCTTTGAACATACTGTTCGCCCAACCAATAATCGCTATACTTCACGCCATTATTATCATCAGGATCGCCAAGATTGCCAAAATTGGCCATGAACGTCTGTGTTCTATCAGAGGCGGTATATACACCCCATGACAAAGACTTTTCTTTAATCCGATTTTCAAATTGCTCTAGTGATTCATCTGCATTTTGGGTAAGCTGTTCCATTCTCGGCTGCAACCCTTGCAATCCATTAAGTGAATATCGCTGTGTTCCTGTCCGCTGCGCATACAAAGAACCTTCACTATACCCATACTGATTGTTTGCACCTGCTACACCTAAAGTAGGAATTGAAGCATAGATCTCCATCGATGACAGATCGATATAGCCCTTTTCTGGAATAGTATCTTTCACGAAGAACTGTTTATGGGTTTTAATTGCAGGCTTAGTATTTTCAGGATCGGTTGCTGGTGCAGTAGAACGATATAGTGCGATAGACCCTTCAGGATTTACTTCAATTTGCACTACCGCACCAGTAAGATTTCCATTTTCCCAAGCATTTTTCCACAGCACGTTAAAGTCAACCGTTCCAGGATCCTGCGGAGTACTTGGATTACCTCCACCTTCCTCAGTTTTGGAAGAAGTAAATATGATTAACCTCGATGCGTTACCGATAGTAAGAGTCTTTTCAACAGGATTGTCTTTTGTTGCACCATGGTCTTTAGCGGTCAAAGCTGCGGTTGAAACTGTTCCTGCAAAATTAAGTTCACCAGCAGATGCTTTTTCACAAGTGAAAGTAATCTTAGATTCAGATATTAATGCCGTGGCAAGTAAGTTGTCGTTTTCGTCTTTTATTTCGAGTACATCTTCGCCTTTGATGTCAAACAGTTCACCAATGTTGGTCTTAAATGTATAAGTTTTACCTTGTTCAAAAGGGTCTCCTGTTGGTGCAGACAGCTCAAAAGCAAACTCAATAAAAGTGTCGCTGCCCTGTTCAACACGCACTTCTTCATCTTGAGCCTTATTGTCTACTGAAATCCAATCAACAGTTCCTGTAACTTCTTCTGATGCAAAAGCTGCCGCTGGCAAACAAAAGCCTAGCACCAGCACCAAAGCAACAAAGCAAGACAATAGCCTTTTCGGAATTGCATTGCGGATCATCATACCCTCCCTTATGTTTCGATTAACGTAGTGCATTTAAGGAGTAACACCCGTGTTGTTATAAAACTCGATCTAAACAACAAATATATTCGCATTTTAGTATATCGTACCCCCTTTTTAAAAGATGAAGTTTTTCCTTAATGCGCAGATCACCATGGTAGCCACTCGAATTTCGCTCATACGAGCTCTACCTTCGTCGCACATTAACACGCATGAAGTCAAAACCCGCTTTCACATATGTGAAAGCGGGTCCATAAATCCATTTAGTAAAAACTCTTCAAATTAAATTCGGTTTATCCACTACATGATAGAACTATCTTCTAGCATGAATGCCCTTCGGATTTCTTCCCTTGCGCAGATAGATAGCAATGCCTGCTGAAGCTAAAACGATGAGTCCGACAAAAGTAGCAATAATAGGAGCCATGAAATCTCCTGTTTTGCTTAAATATCCTGAATCTGCTTGATTTTCAGATGAGTCACTATTCTGATCCAACGGACCTTCATTATTAGAACCGTTTCCTGAAGGACCTTCTCCGCTAGGATCATCCACCCCCTCATCAGGCTCCCCTTCAGGATTGTCTTCTGACTCACCTTCGTCAGCCGCCCACATAAGTTCAAAAGGACCAAACTGTTTATAAGGAACCTCGAATGTAATGCCTTCTTCTCCCTTAGTTATCTCAAGTGAATGAGCATTGGTAGCAGCCACTTCTGCATCAAGATCAGCAGAAGCCATATCTATGGTGTAGTCGCGCGTCAAACCATCAAAGTAAGCTACGGCAATTTCCGAGTCCTTGGTCATGCTGTCGTTATAAGGAATAAAGACCGTCACACTTGACTCATCAACAGGAGCCACCCATAAATTTCCATCATTGGTGTCAACCAAATCCATATAGCAGAAGTCTTTTTGGTAGCCACCATGAGCAAATGCTCCGCCAACAACATCGGATGCCTTTTCATCCAGCGCATTCATGCGCGAATCACTACCTAGGACATCGGGAATGAAATCATCAACCAACAAGGCAATATTCGCATCATTATTGACGGGCAATCCGTGGATGCCGTTCTTTTCAAACGTTGTGCCTTCTGCAACATGGGCGTGAATTTGGCTCTTTTCGCATGCTTCGTCGCATATCACAGACTTTGCATTAGCTGAAAACAGAGCAAACGTAGAAGAGCCGTTGGTGCTGTATACGGGCTTAAACAAATCATTCGAAAGCGCAGCAGCCCCCTCGTCATCCGTTACGTCGCGAACCTTAATAACAACGGGTTCATCGTTTTCATCCAACACGGCTTCTTCATTCTTCAGGTCCAAAATATAGCTCTGACCATCGTTAGCTACGGCCGCTACCTCAGAAACTCCTTCTAAAGGCCATACACGCAACTCGTAAACACCCTTAAGAGCAGGATCAATTTGTTCGTCTTCCGAACCTACAGGGAAATATCCCCAGTTGAATGGCTCTGTGCCCTTAGGTTGCTCTTTTCCATCAAAGTAGATGATCCAATCTTCAGCTTCATAGCGCCACTCAGGATCTGGTAGTGCGTCATTGGGGTTTGCCTCTGACCCGTTGCCGCCTTCATAAGCAACAAGCGACATTGCTTGGGGCTTTAAATAAGCATTGACAGTCCACGTGCCCTTAAATACGACATCTTTGTTGGGCATGTAGAATTCGCCTTGGTTTTTATCATCAAACCAGCACTCGTCTGCCACGTCATCAGTTGTCCAACCAGTAAAGGTGTACCCTGGAAGCGACGGTGCTTCTTCCACTTCTTCAACAAGTGAATATTGAGATTCAATTGCTTGTGGAAAATCAGGCGCATAACTTGGAAACTGACCTTCGTATTCATAGGACACAGTATGGGATGTTGCATCGTAATAGATCTTTAAAGGATTGTCCTTTGTTGCATCTTTTGCCTTTGCACTTAAACGATTATTGGAATTATCTTGGTCAAAGACGTAATGGACACCTAATATTCCAGGACCGCTTCCGTCAAGCGCATCCCAATCAAGCTCTTTTCCATCAAAATCTTCATGGCTGATTGAAACATCTTCGTTGGGATAGCTCCAACCACCTTGACCGTCAGTTAAGCGGACCCAAGACCATTCGCGGCTATCAGGATCAAAGAAATGGTAATACACTTCGTAATACCAAGGCTGTTCTGCCTGTTTAACGTATGTCATATAGTTGCGCTGGTTTTGGTTTTCGCTTTTACCAATTGCCAACATTCGGTCGTCCTCTAGCATTTTTTCGCTGGGAACATATATGCCATCATCGTCGGCTTTCTGAGCAGCATCAACGCCACCTGCCTCATTGTGGTAGTTGACAAGCTTGGTGCCTGGCGTTGATCCACCTTCGGGCTCAATCGTGCAATCAGCACTGGTGATATTAATAGGGTTGCTTGCCGTAGCACCTGTAAACGAACCCACAACATCAACCACATGACCCGATGGCAGATAAACATCATTGCTTTGATCAATAACAGGTCCGCCGTTCTCACCGTCAGCAACTTCGAATGTACCGCCAACGTACACGCCATCACCTTGTGTTTTTGGCTGGTCGGAGGAAGCGTTGTTTCCCTTGATGGTGCCGCCTGTCATGACAAGACGGCTCTGATCTTGGATATACGCTCCACCACCCGCAATATCTGCTGTGTTGTCTTTAGTAATGTCTCCACCAGTGATAGACATGGTAGAGCCTTGGTACAAAGCAATACCACCGCCATCCCAGCCAGCATGGTTACCCTGGATGGTACCTCCAGCCATCGTTGCTAGATTCTCTTTTCCTACGCCATAGAGGAATACCCCGCCACCAAAGCGAACAGCTTCATTTTCTGTAATAGCGGTATCGCCCGAGATTGAGAGATGACAATCGTTGCCACTCCACAAGAAAGCAACAACACCGCCTCCCGAATTGTCTGCAGAATTACCCGTAATGGAGCCGCTTTGCAGATCTACAAATGTTTCACCTGCAGGAGCGCGTGATTCTGCCCATGTTAAAATGCCACCACCATAGACATCAGCATGGTTGTCCTCAATAGTGCCGCCCGTCATAGTAAAGTGAGAATCATCGCTTTTAATGACATCTGAGCCAGGGGTGCCTGAATATGCTTCATAGTTAGACACATACACACCACCACCATAGCCACCGCCTGAACCGATATAGTAAGCGGTATTTCCCGAAATCGTACCGCCGCTCATGGTCATATCTGAGGCAAGCAGCGCTACGCCACCACCGCGTGACGAGCGATTCCCGCTAATTTCGCCGCCATACATCTCGAGTTCTGAGCTATTTGCCACAAGAATAGCGCCATAACCAGCGGAGGTTGTTGAATTGTTTCGAACGAAAGAGCCGTCTTTCATGACAACCAACGCATCATCATACGCCTCGACAGCACTGCCAAAATGTCCACTGTTGGTAATGCTGTTTTCAATTACCGCGCCTTCTTCAAGCGTCAAGCTAGACCCATTTTCAACACGAACAATACCTTCAGCCGCATTAGCTTTCTGGCCGTCAAAAACAATGTGATCAAGTGTTACGTTTGCACCGGTATCTATGTTGAGCATCCACATATCACCGTGATCAGGATTACAACGCACAATTCGCGCATCACCTTTTCCTTTAAGTGAATAGGTAACAGTTCCCGTAGGACGAAGAGCGCCGATAAGCTCAATGGTGCCGTTGGTCGCTAAGAGTTCTTTTGCGCGATCAAATGACTGAACTGCTTCTTCCACCGAATTGCCAGTAGCCTCGTCGTTGCCACTTGATGGATTTAAATAGACAGTATCGAGCAAGTTTTCTTCACTGTTTTGCAAAGAAACACCCTGCTCTTCATTGTTGTTTGAGTCGACTTGATTAGTTTGCGAATTTGACGTCGATTGAGCCTGACTGTTTTCTGCAGAAAGCCCCTGCGACTCGGATTCGTTATTTAAATCACCAAAAAATTCGCTTTGCGTTTTGTCAGAAACGCTATCTGAAGATTCCGAAGGATCCTTCTCGATAGCGACTGAATCATTAGTGTCGCTAGAATTCGAGTTAGACACCGTATTAGCATCGCTGTTACCTGAGACCGCGTTAGTGTGAACCGCCATTGAACTTGGATCTTCTTGCCCGTCAACCGCAAAAGCAGAAATCGGACAAAGCGAAAAGGCAAGAACGAAAGCTAGCAGCACACCGAGAAAACAGCGACCAACCTTAGTCATTTCACTGTTCTTCATTTTACTAGTGCGTATAAAAGTGAAATCCCTCATACCATATCCCCATACAATCCTCCACAATTCTCCGTTAGGTACCCCCCCCTATTCTGGAAGAAAGTTCCTGTGCGAAATTGCAAAAGTCTACAGAT
>OCHL01001400.1_pt1 | contig 15457 bp, 7 predicted proteins | sample 1538421 | NCBI WGS metagenome assembly OCHL01 (sample SAMN04571690, study PRJEB22368) | human gut metagenome | biome: human gut; material: stool | host: Homo sapiens | place: Luxembourg | collected 2012-06-01 | reverse complement strand
TTGTGGGTGCCTCTGGATAGTTTGACTAAACGGCGTTACATTGAAGAGTTCACCCAGTTGCGCCGTGTGGACCCTCCTTATACCAACTGGCTGCTGTTCTCGTCTACGGTAGAATGTTTCCTGCGCAAGGCTGGTGCCAAGAGTGATGCTTACCGTATTGTCTCCGCTCTGCGCAAGGTGGAAGAGTGGTATGTAGGTGACGGCTTCTATAGCGACGGACCGGGATTTGCCTTTGACTATTACAACAGCTTCGTACTCCATCCCATGTATGTGGAGTGTCTGGAAGTCTTTACGAACAGTGGAAAAAATAAGATATGGAATGCGCCGGATTGCAATTTCCAGCGTGCCCAGAAGCGCATGCAGCGTTTCGGCATGATTCTGGAACGTTTCATCTCTCCCGAGGGGGCCTTCCCCGTATTCGGGCGTTCCATTACCTACCGCACCGGTACCCTCCAACCATTGGCTTTGTTGGCATGGCGTGGATGGTTGCCCAAGGAATTGTCGAACGGACAGGTACGTGCTGCCATGACAGCTGTCATCAACCGTATGTTCGGTGACAACCGGAACTTCAACGAGAAAGGTTTTCTGACATTGGGATTCAATGGTTCCCAGCCTCATATCTCCGACTGGTATACTAACAACGGCAGCCTTTACATGGCTTCCCTGGCATTCTTGCCCCTGGGCTTGCCCGCCGACCATCCGTTCTGGACAGATGCTCCGCAGGCATGGACCTCGAAAAAGGCGTGGGGTGGTGAAGAATTCCCCAAAGACCATGCCTATTATGAGTAAGACTGATTCATTTTTTATAGTATTTATATTAATTGTTTGGGGGATTGGTGGATTTCCGGTGGCACTCTGTGCACAGGGTGCTGCCGGTGTCCTTCCCGAAACGCATCTGGTGGAAGTGGGGAAAGGATACAGCCAGACTTCCGTCAACACTGCCGTATTCCGTAATAATTCGCTGGTGACGCAAGGTGACGAGCAATACATCAGTTACTATGATGCGGAAGGGTTTCTGACTCTTGGAAAACGGAACCTCCATGCCGGACAGTGGACACTGCACCGCACACAGTATAAAGGGAATGTGAAGGATGCCCATAACGTCATCAGCATGATGCTGGACGGTGACGGGTATATTCATGTAGCCTTCGACCATCACGGACAGCCCTTGAACTACTGTCGCAGCATTGCACCCCATTCGCTGGAATTGGGTGAGAAGGAGCCCATGACGGGCGTGGATGAAGGCAATGTAACCTATCCGGAGTTTTATCTGCTGTCCGGAGGCGACCTGCTGTTTGCATACCGTTCCGGTTCTTCCGGCCGGGGCAACCTGGTGATGAACCGCTATTCCTTGAAGGAGAAGAAATGGAGCCGTGTGCAGGATGTACTGATTGATGGCGAGAACAAGCGCAATGCTTACTGGCAGCTATATGTAGATGAGCTTGGAACCATCCATCTGTCGTGGGTCTGGCGCGAGACTTGGCATGTGGAAACCAACCATGACCTATGCTACGCCCGTTCCTTTGACAATGGCGTAACATGGTATAAGGCAAATGGCAAGAAATATGATTTGCCCATCCGTCTGGGTAATGCAGAGTATGCCTGCCGCATTCCTCAGAATTCGGAACTGATAAACCAGACCAGCATGAGTGCCGATGCAGGCGGCAATCCGTACATTGCTTCCTATTGGCGCGACCCGGACAGCGACGTCCCGCAATACCGGATTGTCTGGCATGACGGGCAGATGTGGCACAGCCGCCAGGTCTCCGGGCGTACCACTCCGTTTTCCCTGAAAGGTGGAGGCACGAAGATGATTCCGATGGCCCGTCCGCGCATCGTAGTAGATGGCGGGGAGATATTTTATGTATTCAGGGATGAAGAACGGGGGAGCAAAGTCTCTTTGGCGCACGCTACGGATGTGGCAAACAGTAAGTGGAGCATCAGCGATTTGACCGACTTCACTGTCGGTGCCTGGGAACCGTCTCATGACACGGAATTGTGGAAGAGCAGGAAGCGGCTGCATCTATTTGTGCAGCATGCCAAGCAAGGAGACGGAGAGCGGGTTGTGGAGTTTGCACCGCAATCGGTATATGTATTGGAAGTAATAAGATAAAAGAATAGTATTAGTATATGAAAACGACATGCTTATTTTTATTGGGTTTGGCTTTTTGCTGGGGACTGTTCTCATGCACCGCTCAGCAGCCGAAACCGGAAGAAGTGATTGAGATTATCAATCGGGTGAACAACTATTGGCAGGAGACCCATCCGCAACATGGGCGCTCTTTCTGGGACAATGCCGCCTATCATACGGGAAACATGGAGGTGTTCTTCCTGACCGGTAATCCGGAATGCTATGCCTATTCCGAGGCGTGGGCAGAACATAATGAATGGAAAGGCGCGAAGAGTGACAACAAGGAAGAGTGGAAGTACAGCTATGGGGAGAGTGATGATTATGTGCTTTTCGGTGATTATCAGATTTGTTTCCAGACTTATGCGGATTTGTATACCGTGAAGCCGGATTCCGGGAAGATAGCCCGTGCGTGCGAAGTGATGGAATACCAGATGAGTACGGACAAGAACGATTATTGGTGGTGGGCGGACGGACTTTACATGGTAATGCCCGTTATGACAAAGATGTACAAGCTGACCGGCAATCCGTTATATCTGGAGAAACTGCATGAATACTGGACCTATGCCAACAGTATCATGTACGATTCGGAGGAAGGCCTATACTATCGCGACGGCAAATATATTTATCCAAAACACAAAAGTGTGAATGGTAAGAAAGACTTCTGGGCACGTGGCGACGGTTGGGTGCTGGCTGCTTTGGCAAAGGTACTGAAAGACCTGCCCGAAACAGACCAATACCGCCAGGAGTACATAGATCGCTTCCAGACGATGGCCAAATCCGTGGCTGCCTGCCAGCAGCCGGAAGGCTACTGGACACGCAGTATGCTCGACCCTGAGCATGCTCCCGGTCCTGAAACCAGCGGTACGGCTTTCTTTACCTATGGTCTGTTATGGGGGATGAACAACGGCTTGCTGGACAAGGCTGCTTATCAACCCGTAGTGATGAAGGCGTGGAATTATCTGACTACTGTAGCCTTGCAGCCCGATGGCCGCATAGGGTATGTACAGCCGATTGGCGAGAAAGCCATTCCCGGACAGGTGGTTGATGCCAACTCTACTGCTAACTTTGGGGTAGGGGCATTTCTGCTGGCAGCTTGTGAGATGGTGCGTTTTTTGAATGCCGACTGATTGGAGAGATTAATTAAGTGTATATGTTACACAACATATACACTTTCTTTGTATTATAATGTATATAGTGTTAATTTTACACCCGTTAAAAGGTTTAATATAAAAAGATTATGATTGTACGGATGAAAAACACTTTCCGGATGCTTTTGGCGGCAATGTTATTGTCGTTGTTTGCACTTCCGGGATATTCCTGGCAAAAATCCTTTCCCGAAAAAGATTATGTAGCTTATTTGTTCACTTATTTCACTGGGAATAGTGGCGATGAAGAGGCTGTGCGCTATGCTGTAAGCATGGACGGTTATACCTACTGGGCATTGAATGATAATGAACCGGTAATCGACTCGAAAGTCATCAGCTCCACCGGGGGAGTCCGCGACCCGCATATCCTTCGTTGTGAGGATGGCAAGACTTTCTATATGGTAGTGACAGATATGGTTTCAGCCAATGGATGGAGTTCCAACCGTGCCATGGTTTTGCTGAAATCTACCGACTTGGTCAACTGGTCCCACTCCGTTATCAATATACAGAAACGTTATTCAGGTCAGGAGGATTTGAAGCGTGTATGGGCTCCGCAGACTATCTACGACCCGGAGGCGGGAAAGTACATGGTGTATTGGTCCATGCTGCATGGCGATGGAGCCGATGTCATATATTATGCTTATGCCAATGCGGAGTTTACGGATTTGGAAGGAGAGCCCAAGCCATTGTTTCTGCCGGAGAACGGGAAATCGTGCATCGATGGAGACATTGTCTATAAGGATGGTGTTTTCCACCTTTTCTATAAGACGGAAGGGCATGGAAACGGCATAAAGGTGGCCACCACCCGTTCCCTGACCTCCGGGGCATGGACGGAAGAACCCGATTACAAGCAACAGACTAAGGAAGCCGTAGAGGGTGCGGGCACTTTCAAACTGATAGGGCAGGATAAGTATATCCTGATGTACGACGTCTATATGAAAGGAAGCTATCAGTTTACGGAAACCACTGACTTGAAGAATTTTAAGGTGATAGACAGCGAGGTGAAGATGAACTTCCATCCCCGTCATGGGACCATTATCCCCATTACCCGCCATGAGCTGTTGCGCATTACCGATGAATGGGGCAAGCCGACAGAACTGGGCGCATTGCCCAACAATCCCGTATTGCCGGGTTTCCATGCCGACCCGGAAATCCTTTATTCCCATCAGACTCAAAAGTATTACATCTATTCTACTACGGACGGACAGCCGGGTTGGGGAGGCTGGTATTTCACCGTATTCTCCTCCACGGATTTGAAGACCTGGCAGGATGAAGGCGTCATGCTGGACTTGCAGTCGGAGCAAGTGCCCTGGGCAGATGGCAATGCTTGGGCGCCTTGCATTGAAGAGAAAAAAGTGGACGGTAAGTATAAATACTTCTTCTATTACAGTGGAAACCCCAAGAATGGCGGCGGCAAGCAGATTGGAGTGGCTACGAGCGATTCTCCTGCCGGCCCTTTCACCGATTTGGGACGCCCTGTCGTTACTGCTTCACCCGTCGGTGGCGGGCAACAGATTGATGTGGATGTGTTTACAGACCCTGTTTCGGGCAAATCCTATCTTTACTGGGGCAACGGCTACATGGCAGGTGCCGAGCTGAACGACGATATGGTGTCCATCAAGGAAAATACCGTTACGGTGATGACACCGGCGGGAGGCACCTTGCAGGACTATGCTTTCCGCGAAGCAGCTTATGTCTTTTATCGCAACGGGCTCTACTATTTCATGTGGTCGGTAGACGATACCGGTTCGCCCAATTACCATGTGGCATACGGTACATCCAAGTCGCCGCTCGGTCCTATCGAAGTTGCCAAGCAACCCGTTGTGCTGATTCAGAATCCGGAAAAGGAAATTTACGGTCCGGCACACAACGCTGTATTGCAGATTCCCGGTACAGATGAGTGGAGAATCGTTTACCACCGTATTAATAAATGGTACTTGAAAGATGGCCCCGGCGTTCATCGTGAAGTCTGCATAGACCGGATGGAGTTCAATGAAGACGGAACCATCAGGCCGGTGGTGCCTACCTTTTGATTTAATGATATAACATAATAATTTAATACCATGAAGAATAGATTGAAATTACTGGTTTGGTTGTTTGCCCTCTCAGGTCCGCTGGCAGCACAGAGTGTATCTGTCAATGGTCCGGATGGAAAATTGCAGCTTACGGTATCCTGCCCGTCAGCCAACGGCGAAGTGTCTTACGCCGTCACCTACAATGGAAAGCAAATGCTGGAATCTTCTCCCTTGGGGATGGAGACAAATGTGGGTGATTTCTATAGAGGATTGCAGTTGAAGGAACATAAAGTCACAGCTTTCGATACGGTTTATGAACAATCCCGAATCAAAGCTTCGCACATCCATTACCGGGCAAACGAATTGCTTTGTTCATTCGTCAACGGTGAGGGGAAGAATGTGCAGATAACTTTCCGCGTCAGCAACAATGACGTGGCTTTCCGTTACACCCTGCCGAGGGAGCAGGGAAAAGGAAGCGTCACGGTGAACAGCGAACGGACCGGCTTCCGCTTCCCGTCGCAGACCACCACTTTCCTTTGTCCGCAGAGCGACGCCATGATAGGGTGGAAGCGTACCAAACCCAGTTACGAAGAAGAATATAAGGCAGATGCCCCGATGAACGAACGTTCGGGTTATGGACATGGATATACATTTCCCTGCTTGTTCAAGGTGGGGGATGACGGCTGGGTACTGCTCAGTGAAACCGGAGTGGACAGCCGTTATTGTGGCTCGCGTTTGAGTGATTGGGATAACGGCGTGTATCGCATTGCTTTCCCCATGCCGGAAGAGAACAACGGCAATGGAACGGTGGCACCTGCCTTTTCCCTGCCGGGCTCCACGCCGTGGCGTACTGTGACGGTGGGGGAAACCTTGAAGCCGATTGTGGAAACCACCGTCCCCTGGGATGTAGTGGAACCACGCTATACCACCACCCATGATTACAAGCCGGGCCGTGGCACATGGAGCTGGATTCTCTGGCAGGACGGCAGCATCAACTACGACGACCAGGTGCGCTATGTTGACTTGGCAGCCGCCATGGGATACGAATATGTATTGATTGACAACTGGTGGGACAACAACATCGGTCGCGACCGCATGGAACAGTTTATCAAGTATGCCCGTAGCAAGGGTGTGGAGGTATTCTTGTGGTATAGCTCCAGTGGTTACTGGAACGATATAGAGCAGAGTCCCGTCAACCGGATGGATAACTCCATTGCCCGCAAGCAAGAGATGCGCTGGTTGCAAAGCCAGGGTGTGAAGGGTATCAAAGTAGACTTCTTCGGCGGTGACAAGCAAGAGACCCTGCGTTTGTACGAGGAGATTCTGAGCGATGCCGACGACCACGGTCTGATGGTTATCTTCCACGGCTGTACCTTGCCTCGCGGCTGGGAACGGATGTATCCCAATTACGTAGGCAGCGAGGCGGTGCTGGCTTCCGAGAATCTGGTATTTAGCCAGCATTTCTGTGATAACGAGGCGTTCAATGCCACGCTGCACCCTTTCATCCGCAATGCTGTGGGATGCATGGAGTTTGGCGGTGTGTTCCTGAACAAGCGTTTGAACCGCAGCAACGATGGCGGAACTATTCGCCGCACCACGGACATCTTTCAGCTGGCAACGGCAGTGCTGTTCCAAAATCCTATCCAGAACTTCGCCTTGGCACCTAATAACTTGACGGATGCTCCGCAAATCTGCCTCGACTTTATGAAACAAGTGCCCACTACTTGGGACGAGACCCGTTTCATTGACGGCTATCCAGGGAGACATATTGTTCTTGCCCGTTGTCATGGCAACACGTGGTACATAGCCGCTGTCAATGCAACGACGGAACCTCTGAAACTGAAACTTGACCTTCTTATGCTGGCAGGACAAGAGGTATCTCTGTATAGTGATGACAAGAAGATGCAGCCTCAATTAAAGCTGCAGAAGATAAAGACTGATGGTTCTCTGCAACTCACGGTTCGGCCGCAGGGAGGGGCGGTAATCGTGAAATAAAGAAGGCATGGAGCAACCCTTGTTTTGTAATGATATATTACGACGGATTACTTATTTTTTAAATATTTGATTATCAAGTGTCTATAATTGGCCTAATTCAGCCGTATACTGAATGGCATTCACTATACGACTGAACCCTATTCACTATACGACTGAATGGCATTCAGAATACGGCTGATTGTGACTATCGAACTAAATGTGAATGATTAATACCGACTTAATACCATGAATAGATTCTTGAAATTATTGTCCTTGTGTCTGTTCTTGACACTGACCGTTCCTTTGTGGGCTGTGATGAACGGAGTGGCGAATGAACCCGATTCAGTCTACCTCTTTTCCTACTCCCATGCCGACGGCAGTGGCGGTCTGAAACTAGCCTGGAGTCCCGATGGCAACCGATGGTTCAGCGTGGCAGAGGGCAGCTCCTTTGTCAACTCGGACTTCGGCCCCTGGGGGCAAATGAAGCGGATGCTGAAACCGCACTTGATGCAGACCCGTGCCGACGACCGTTGGCACTGTATCTGGGAACTGACGGAAAGCGGAAACTCCCTTGCATACGTCGAGTCTCCCGACTTGCTGCAATGGAAAGCGCAGAAATACTTTGACCGTTCTCGCCTTGCCGAATACCGGCCGGCGGAGGTCTATCCTAACGTGCGGAAGGAGGTTCTGCTGAACGGTACCGTACAGCAGGGTTGGATGCAGCGTGTACCGTATGCCACGGTGCAGCGTGTCATCTCCTTTGCAGAGCATAAGAAGTACCGCCAGGCACTCCATGCCGAACGTACCGAGCAAGACCCCGTACGTTTTGCCGGACTGAAACCGGTGGAGGCGACTATCGAAGTGGAGACGGAATGTGCAAAAACCATCAGCAAGCATCTGATAGGTATTTTCTTCGAAGACATCAACTATGCTGCGGATGGAGGACTGTATGCCGAGCTGGTACAGAACCGCGACTTCGAGTATTCGTCTAAGGACGGTTCACACCAAGGTTGGGACGGCACATATGCCTGGGCGGTGAAAGAGGGGAATACTTCGGCTGCCGTTACCATTGCCGCTGCCGACCCCATTCATCCCAATAACCCTCATTATGCCGTATTGGAGGCGCGTCCCGGAGTGACATTGCAGAACGACGGTTTCGACGGCATCAGCTTGAAGAAAGGGGAGAAGTACGATTTCTCTCTCTTCGCCCGCGTGGCACCGGGCAGCAAGGGAGGCAAGGTGGTTGTTTGCCTGCTCGACCAGACGGGCCGTGAGATTGCCCGCTCTTCCGTCAATGTGTCCTCCAAAGAGTGGAAGAAACAGCAGACGGTGCTGACGGCAAACGCCGATGTGCGTGCCGCCGTGCTCTCGCTTCAGCCGCAGACGGTGGGGACACTGCATCTCGATATGATTTCCCTTTTTCCGCAAAATACATTCAAGGGCCATAAGAACGGCTTGCGTGCCGACCTGGCACAGACGCTTGCCGACTTGCATCCGCGCTTCGTCCGCTTCCCCGGTGGCTGCGTGGCTCATGGCGACGGCATTGATAATATCTATGACTGGAAAGGCTCTATCGGACCGCTCGAAGCGCGTAAGCCGTTGCGCAATCTGTGGGGGTATCATCAGACACGCGGACTGGGCTACTTCGAGTACTTCCGCTTCTGCGAAGATATAGGTGCCGAACCTCTGCCGGTATTGGCAGCGGGCGTGCCGTGCCAGAATTCGGGCACACACTCGCACTATGCCGACAACTGTCCGCAGGGGGCCAACAAGGAACTGATGCGCTACGGCCAGCAGGGTGGCATCCCGATGGAAGAGATGCCTGCCTATATCCAGGATGTGCTCGACCTGATAGAGTATGCCAACGGCGATGCACGCCGCACCGTGTGGGGCAGGAAGCGTGCTGAGGCAGGCCATCCCAAGCCTTTCAATCTGAAGTATATCGGCATCGGCAACGAGGATATGATTACCGAAGTGTTTGAGGAGCGCTTTGCCATGATATACAAGGCTGTCAGGGAGAAGCATCCCGAAATTACGGTTGTCGGCACTGTAGGTCCCTTCTACGAAGGCACGGACTATGCGGAGGGCTGGCGCCTTGCCACGGAACTGGGCGTGCCCATGGTGGACGAACACTATTACGTGGATCCGGGCTGGATGATTCACAACCAGGACTACTACGACCGTTATGACCGTACCAAGTCCAAGGTCTATCTGGGCGAATATGCCGCCCACCTGCCCGGACGTCCCAACAACATAGAGACAGCGTTGGCAGAAGCTCTCTATCTGACTTCGGTGGAACGTAATGCCGATGTGGTGGAGATGACCTCGTACGCCCCGTTGCTGGCGAAGGAAGGCCATACGCAGTGGAATCCCGACTTGATTTATTTCAATAACACAGAGGTGAAGCCTACCGTGGGCTACTACACACAGCAGATGTACGGACAGAATGCGGGTACGCAGTACATCACCTCGCACGTCACACTGAATAATGGGCAAGAGGCTGTCCGCAAGCGCGTCGGCGTTTCGGTGGTAAAGGATGAGGCCACGGGTGACCATATCGTAAAGCTGGTGAACCTGCTTCCGGTAGAGGTTTCCTCTACAGTGAAGCTGAAGGGCATCGACTTGCAGAATCCCTCGGCAGTGAAGACGCTCCTGACGGGTGACCCGAAAGACAAGCAGGCACGTTCCGTGACTTCCGCCTTCGACATCGGCGGTACGGAGTTTCCTTATACCTTGCCTGCCTATTCGTTTACGGTGATACGTATCCATGAGAATAAGGGGAAATAAGGATAGATCCGTGTAATTCCGTGCGTGGGAACTTAAGAACTTAAAAACTTAAAAGATATGAAACGATTATTGACTTTGGCATTTGTTGCAGCCATGACCGGCAGTGTGTCGGCACAAAAGCAACAGATTTTGCATTCCGGTTATCCCATCGACCCGGTTCCTTTCACTTCAGTGAAGGTGACGGACAGTTTCTGGGGACAACGCTTGAAGGCAAGCCGTGAGGTAACCATCCCGTTGGCTTTCAGTAAGTGTGAGGAAACCGGACGTTATGAAAACTTTGTGAAAGCTACTCATCCCAGTGATGAGTATAAGGTGGGAGGCTTCTCCTTTGACGATACGGATGTCTATAAGACGATTGAAGGTGCAAGTTACTCCTTGCAGACTTACCCGGACAAGAAACTGGAAGAATATATCGACAGCGTATTGGTCATAGTGGCCGCCGCCCAAGAACCGGACGGGTATCTTTACACCGCACGTACCATGAACCCCAAGCATCCGCACGATTGGTCGGGGCCGGAACGCTGGTCGGAGGTGGAGAATTTGAGCCACGAGTTCTATAATCTGGGTCACATGGTGGAAGGGGCTGTGGCTTATTATCAAGCTACAGGCAAGCGGAACTTCCTGGATATAGCCATCCGTTATGCCGACTGCGTATGCAAGAATATCGGTGAAGGCCCCGGACAGAAGCGTGTGATTCCCGGACATCAGATTGCCGAAATGGCATTGGTACGCCTCTATACCGTGACAGGAGATAAGAAATATCTCGACCAGGCCAAGTTCTTCCTCGATGCGCGCGGCACTACGGCACGCAAGGACATCTATTTGCAGTCGCACAAGCCTGTACTAGAGCAGGAAGAGGCAGTGGGACATGCCGTACGTGCCGGTTACATGTATTCCGGTATGGCTGATGTGGCTGCCATTACGGGTGACAGCTCCTACATCAAGGCTATCGACAAGATATGGGAAAATATCGTCGGCAAGAAGATATATATTACCGGCGGTATCGGTGCGCGTCATGCGGGCGAAGCTTTCGGTGATAACTATGAATTGCCGAATCTGACCGCCTACAATGAGACCTGTGCCGCCATCGGCAATGTTTACATGAATTACCGCCTCTTCCTGCTGCATGGCGATTCCAAGTATTTCGACGTGCTGGAACGTACGCTTTACAACGGATTAATCTCCGGCGTTTCATTGGACGGAGGCAAGTTCTTCTATCCCAATCCGTTGTCTTGCGATGGTAAGTATCACTTCAATGCCGACCATACGATTACACGCCAGCCGTGGTTTGGTTGTGCCTGCTGTCCCAGCAACATCAGCCGGTTCATTCCTTCTTTGCCGGGATATGTGTATGCCGTGAAAGACAATCAAGTGTACGTCAACCTTTTCTTGTCCAACCGTGCCGAGTTGAAGTTGAATGAAAAGAAAGTGGTGCTGGAGCAGGAAACCGGATACCCCTGGAACGGAGATATTCGTGTGAAGGTGGCTCAGGGCAACCTGCCGTTTACGATGAATATCCGTATTCCGGGTTGGGTGCGCGGCAGTGTACTTCCGAGTGACCTTTATTCGTATGCCGACGACCTGAAGTTGGGCTATCGTGTATCGGTGAATGGCGAGGAGGTGACCGGTGAACTTCGTAAAGGCTATCTCCGGATAGACCGGAAGTGGAAGAAAGGGGATGTGGTAGAGGTGCATTTCGACATGCAACCCCGTGTGGTGAAAGCCAATGAAAAAGTGGTTGCCGACCGTGGACGGGTGGCTGTTGAGCGTGGTCCTATCGTTTATTGTGCCGAGTGGGCCGATAATGATTTTAATATACAAAATATCATCCTGAACCGTCATCCGAAATTCCAGGTGACGGAGAAGCCCGAACTGCTGTATGGCATCAACGAAATTACCACAGAAGTGCAGGCTCTTGGTTTTGATGCTGCCGGAAAGTTGGCAACCAGAGATGTGACGCTGACCCTGATACCTTATTATGCATGGGCACACCGGGGTGAGGGCAAGATGGATGTGTGGTTGCCGGTAAATAGGATTGATATAGAATAGGTAAGTATGTCGTCATAATTTAGCTTATGCTATCGTTATAAACAGATTAAAACCATGAAAAGACTTTTATTTCTATTGACATTGTTCGTTGCTCTTGGCATGCAGGCGCAACGGCATGTGATGACTGTTGATGTATCAAAACCGACGGCTCGGATAAATCCTGCCATGTATGGAGTCTTCTTCGAAGACATCAATTTCGGTGCGGACGGTGGTTTGTATGCCGAACTGGTAAAGAACCGCTCTTTTGAGTTCCCGCAGCCGCTGGTGGGGTGGATACCTTTCGGCGAGGTGACGGTACAGGACGAGCGGCCCTGCTTCGACCGCAATCCGCATTATGTGCGCATTACCAATGACGGCCGTCTTTTACGTGCCGGACTGGATAATGAAGGTTATCGTGGTATCGGCCTAAAAAAAGGAGAAGATTACCGTTTCTCTGCCTATGTCCGTACGCCGGATACCAAACCAATGAAGCTTTCCGTCGAACTGGTGAATTCCAACGGAGAGAATCTCCTGAAGAAGGAACTGGAAGTGAAAGGCAGTGAATGGCAGAAGCTGACGGCTGTGCTGAAAGCTCCTTTTACCGATGTTCGCTCGCGTCTGCGTGTTGTGTTGCAGACGGAGGGTACGGTAGATATGGACCACATCTCTCTCTTCCCGGTGAACACTTGGAAGAAGCGTGAGAATGGATTGCGTGCCGACTTGGTACAAGCCCTCTATGACCTCAATCCCGGAGTATTCCGTTTTCCCGGTGGCTGCATCATCGAAGGCAACAGCCTTGCCACCCGTTATCAATGGAAGCATTCCGTGGGTCCGGTAGAGAACCGTCCTTTGAACGAAAATCGCTGGAACTATACATTCAAGCATAAAGCTTTCCCGGATTATTTCCAGAGTTACGGACTTGGCTTTTACGAATATTTCCTGCTGAGTGAAGACCTCGGTGCAGAGCCTCTGCCGGTACTGAGCTGCGGGCTGTCCTGCCAATACGAAAGCAACGAAGTGGTTCCCCTTGGAGAACTCGGCCCGTACGTGCAGGATGCCCTCGACCTCATCGAGTTTGCCAACGGTGCTGCAACCTCCAAGTGGGGAAAGGTGCGTGCCGATATGGGACATCCCGAACCGTTCGGTCTGAAAATGATTGCCATCGGCAATGAACAGTGGGGGGAAGTCTATCCCGAGCGTCTGGAAGTGTTCACGAAAGCCATCCGTGCGGAATATCCCGATATGCAGATTGTAGGTTCTTCCGGTCCGAGTGCAGATGGGGACAAGTTCGATTACCTCTGGCCCGAAATGAAACGCATCGGGGTGGATTTGGTGGACGAGCATTATTATATGGCTCCCGACTGGTTCTTTGCCAATGCTGCCCGCTATGATGACTATGACCGTAAAGGACCGAAAGTCTTTGCCGGTGAATATGCATCGCATGACCACCCCACCGGGAAAGCCAATAATTTCTTGGCGGCACTGTCCGAAGCAGCTTTTATGACGGGACTGGAACGTAATGCCGATGTGGTGCGCCTGGCTACCTATGCTCCGTTGTTTGCCCATGTGGATGCCTGGCAGTGGAATCCCGATTTGATTTGGTTCGACAATCTCCGTATGATGCGGACTCCCAACTATTACGTACAGCAGATGTACGGTATGAATGCCGGAACAGATGTGCTGAACCTGCAAATGGACGGAAAACCCGTGACGGGGCAGGACAGCCTTTATGCATCGGCAGTGCTGGATGCTCCTACGGGAGAAGTAATTCTGAAGCTTGTCAATGCGGGCAGCAGATCGGAGAAGGTACAGATAGAGTTCAGCGGATTGAAGAAGCGGCAGCTTGTCTCGGGTTCCTGCACCTATTTGCAAAGTGATGACTGGAAAGCCAAGAATACACTGGAGCAGGAGGCTATTGTTCCACGTATTCGTCCGGTGGAGGTGGCTTCCCGTTCTCTGAGCCTGGAGCTTCAGCCCCGTTCGTTCGGAGTCTATCGTTTGCGGATAAGTACTCAATCAAAATAAATTCCCATTTAGTCACCTAATTTAATTATGTGAACTAGTTATGAACACTTATTTAAAGAATTAAATTCAGCCTTTTTTGAACGATTATTCTTCCTTTTAATTATAGGATAGGCGTATCTTTGTGACGGCATACCGGTTCTGCTTGTATGCCGTTGCTAATTTTTATAAACTATTTACCATGAAGAAACATTTCATTACCGGACTGCTTGCGACTTTTGCCATTGCCGCAAGCGCACAGTCCTTCACTGAATGGCAAAACCCTGAAGTGAATGCCGTGAACCGTGCTCCGATGCACACCAACTATTTTGCCTATGAGTCGGCAGATGCTGCGGCTCGTGGAGCAAAAGAACATTCTTCCAATTACATGACTCTGAACGGTATCTGGAAATTCTTCTGGGTGAAGAATGCCGATGCCCGTCCCACGGATTTCTGGAAAGTGGGGTTCAACGACAAGGGATGGAGCGATATGGCCGTTCCCGGTATGTGGGAACTGAACGGTTTCGGCGACCCTATCTACGTGAATACCGGATATGCCTGGCGCAATCAGTTCAAGAACAATCCACCGCAGGTGCCAACGGAGAATAACAATGTAGGTTCCTACCGTCGTGAGATTGTAATACCTGCCGACTGGAAGAGTAAGGACATCATTGCTCATTTCGGTTCCGTGACTTCCAATATGTATTTGTGGGTAAACGGCAAGTACGTAGGTTATAGTGAGGACAGCAAACTGGAGGCTGAATTCAACCTGACACCCTACTTGAAGCCGGGACAAAAGAATCTGATAGCCTTTCAGGTATTCCGCTGGTGTGACGGGACGTATCTGGAAGACCAGGACTTCTTCCGTTATAGCGGTGTAGGGCGCGATTGCTACTTGTATGCCCGTGACAAGAAGCGCATTCAGGACATCCGTGTCACTCCCGATTTGGATACTGCTTATAAGAACGGTTCCCTGAAAGTACAGCTTGATGTGAAGGGTGGCGGCAATGTCAGTCTTGAACTGCTGGACGCTGCCGGAAAACAGGTGGCTACAGCTGTCGCCAAAGGTAACGCTACTGCCTTGATAAATGTGGAGAATCCTCATAAGTGGACGGCGGAAACGCCCTACTTGTATACCCTACGTGCCACTTTGCAAGGCAGCAGTGAAGTGATTCCCGTAAAGGTGGGCTTCCGAAAGATAGAGCTGAAAGGAAGTCAGATACTTGTCAACGGCCAGCCCGTTCTCTTCAAGGGAGCCAACCGCCACGAGATGGATCCGGACGGTGGTTACGTCATTTCTCGCGAACGCATGATTCAGGATATTCAGGTGATGAAGCAGTTCAACCTGAATGCCGTGCGCACCTGCCACTATCCCG
>OCHL01001397.1_pt1 | contig 15483 bp, 17 predicted proteins | sample 1538421 | NCBI WGS metagenome assembly OCHL01 (sample SAMN04571690, study PRJEB22368) | human gut metagenome | biome: human gut; material: stool | host: Homo sapiens | place: Luxembourg | collected 2012-06-01 | reverse complement strand
GCTTCATCAGAAGAATTCGACCACTGTTTCTTCATTTGTAGAAGAGCATTTTCTAATTCATCTGATGTCATGCCTAATTTTAATTGTCCAATTCCAATATGTGGTTCAATAATTATCTCTTTCATAACAAAACCTTATACCAAAAAGTGAGCCATACAAATGCAGCAGTTGCACATATCATCAGAACCAGTAGTATCGTACTTGCAAGTTTTTTCTCAATGGAAACTTTCTGATTTTCGCACAAGACAATTTGCTGAAGATTGTGAAATTCGGCTTCGCTGACATTTCCATTTAACGCTTTCCATGTATTGCGGCGTTCTGTAACCAGCAAGAAATCAGACAGCATTTCCATAAAAATGACGGCGAAAAATGCCAGAGAAAAGAACCACATACCGCTCCATTGGCTTGCTGTCAAAGTATCTCGGAGCGTTGCCGGTTTCAAGGACTGTACCGCAATGACATAAAGTACGGTACTTTGTTCACAGTTGTTCTCCTTAATCTGCTGGCACCTATACACCGTTATTCCCATCATGTCTAAAAGCGAATTGATTTTGCAATTTCCAATGCCTGGCTTTCCGACACAGAACTTGCTTCAAGTTCAATTGCAACAAAGCATTCTTTCTCGTTATCATAAGCGAGAACGCCTAAATTGTTTACTGGTTCTGAATTTGCACCATCTTGAAAAATTACCGTTGTAAGTGCAGTCGTTCCGCGTTCCGTGGTTTGTATCACATCGTATTTATTATCCGTGTCAAACCTGTAAACCGATCCTAGCCGAAGTGCAGAGTAAACAATCTGCACGGAATCTCTATCACCTTCATATGGTTCATAGGTACTGTATCCAACCGCGCCAACCAACACATGATTTTTGTCATAAATATCATATACTGGATAAGACGGATTCAGGCTTGCAAGAGCAAGTGGTTTATTTTCAGCACGTTGCGTTTGTTCTCTCTTTTGAATTTTCCACCCTTGCGGAAGTTCGATTGAAATAACACTGCTCGCTTGTCCTAATTCTTCAGTTTGAAATTCAATTTGCCGATTTGGTTTCTCCTTGTTTTCAGCTTGTTCTCCTAAAATATCTGATGCGATTTGTCCATATTCTTTATCAGTAGTGATGGATTCCAGATACTGATAAAGCGTATTTCTTTCTTCATCCGATCCTCTATAGGGAAGCTCTGTTTTTATGCCGGATAAAACAAGCTGCTGAAAGTCTTTATCATTCATCAGTTTGTCATATTTCAACACATACAGTGTGTCTTGAGGGAATTTGATAAGACGATTTGTCAACACCGAAAAGCAATCTTCTGTATACCCACCATCCGATTCTTTAAGCTTTTGCAGTATTTGGCTTGTGCTGGCGTTTTCAAGATTAGATAAAAATTCCTGCTCGCTTGTCACCGATGTCGATATAGGAGAGTTCATAGAAGTTGAAGAGGATACTTTTGTTGCGCAAGCTGACAATCCTATGATTGTCGCAACCGAAATTGCAATGAAGCTCCTTTTCATATAGAGCATACACCTCCTGTTTGTTTCCATCAGAAGCTTTTACTTAGATAACGCAGCAACCAACACATTTGTTGCAAGATTTCCCAAATTTGTTTACTTAAACAAAAATCCATCCTCACATTTGTGCTCATCTACAAATATCTAGGCATTTTGCCGTTAATAAATACTTTCTGCAACCTTCATCAACTCATCCAATGAACCATCGTCCATAATTGTGCAGGAAACACCAGCATCCTCCCAAACCAAAATATAACAGGTGACCTGCCCCGGAATCTCACTTGTTCCAAGTGTTGCTTCCTTATCTCCAATCTTTACAGTTGTATAAACGGTATGTTCATTATCGAATGTTTCAATCTGTCCGTATGCGGTTATAATTGAACAATCCACAAAATAGATTTCTCCGGCAGCATTAACATACGCATGAGAGAATGTTTCCTTTTTATCATAGCCTTGCGTATAGTCACGCCAAAATCCGACTTGTACATAATGTTCACTATACGCATCGGGAAGCTGCTCTAATGGTTCTCCCTCAACTTTATAAGTGACTTGCATCTCAATTGGTAAGAACCTTCTGAATCATCGTATAGACTGTCTTGCGGAAGTCTGCGCTTACTGCAAGCGCACCGAGAGTTAAAATTACCAGCGTCAGGGCTGCAACAAGCACCCGTTTCAGCATAGGGCGGCGTTTATGCAATGCCGCTTGCAGGCGAGCATCCCATCGGGAAGTATCCGGGTAGCGTTCCTTAAGCTGTGCTGGAGTTGGCAGTTCGTCCAGTTCTTTTTGTGCATCTGCACGGAGTGCCATCATCAATGCAGCGTCAAAAGAAACTTCTGTCCGCTCACTCATGGCTGTTTAGCTCCTTCCACAATAGTTTTCTTCCACGGAAAAGCCGCATCCGAACCACTTCATCCGTCAGTCCAAGCGATTCGGCAATCTCCCGGTTGGTGTAGCCCATTGCTAAAAGGCGCAGTGGGTCACGGTACATCGGTTTCATCTGTCCAATCAATTCTGTCAGGTGTTGGATGTTATCGGTGCTGACTACTGCATCGTCCGGCACCGGGGCATCGTCTGGTGCGTCCGGGACTTCTTCCAGCGGTTCTTCTCGCTGCTTGCGAAGCATATCGTATGCACGGCTTCTACTACAACTAACGAGATAAGCAGCGAGTTCGTGACAGTTTTCTCGATGAATTTTAGAAAAATTTTTGGCAACGTACAAAAACACCTCTTGCAGTACATCTTCTGCCAGATACGAATCGCCCATAATTTTGTAAGCGGTATGGTAGACCAGCCGCTTGTAGGTATTATATACATCTATAAATTGTTCTTCGCTGCTCCGGTCATCCAGAACTGCCAGATACATTGCCAGCATTTTCGCTCACATCCCTCTTATCGGGAGGAATTATGTCAATTTGACACAATTCCTCTCTGCCCATTCAGATAAACCACCACGGCAGTTCCAGCCACAGGTTATCCATAGCTTGTTCCTCCGTCTTTTTGGCGCGGCCTTTCGTCAGGTGAAAGTATATCGCCGTGCCGATCAGCGGATGTTCCTCGCCATCGGTGAAGCCATAGCGGTACAGCAGATAGGTCTGCTCCCGTTGGGTCAGCCGTTTCAGGCCATCGTACAGTTCCCGGCGCGATTCCTGCTCTTCCATAATACTCTGCGGCTGCATGGCGTAGGGGTCGGCTATGGCTTCAATGCGCCGCAGTTGTTCCTCTCCCGGCAGAACATCGTCCAGCGAAACGCGCTGGTAGCAGACGCCGTCCTTATCCTCCGTCACCATCCGCTGCTCAAAAGCAGTAAAGGCATCCCGAACCATGTCCATCATGGCGTTGCGGATGGCAGGAGCCGCATAGGTCAGGAACTTCATGCCGCGCGCTGCATCGAACTTCGGCACAGCTTTCCATAAGCCCAGATTGCCCGCCTGTTTCAAATCGTCCGTGTCAAGGTTCAGGCCGGACTGTGCCAGATTCATGCTGCGGAAAAGGTCATTTGCCACCTTGCCAATAAAGGACTTGTTGTTGTCGATCAGGCTGTCCAGTGCTGCGGCATCGCCTTTCTGTGCCAGCGCACAAAGCCGTTCATTCGTCTGCTTCATGGGCGTTTTCCTGCTCTGCGGCAGACTGCAAGATTCCCAGCAGACCGCTTCGCAGCTGTTCCAGTGCTTCCGGCGTAGCTCCTTCCATACCCGAAACGCTGTCCAACATTGCATCTGTCAACTGCTCTGCCGTAATCGTTGGGTGCTGCACATCCTGCCCCTTGGTCAGTTCATTGAACATCTTCTCGGCCACTTTCTTGCTCATGGCTTCCTGTTCGGCGTAATGGCTCCCGATGCCCTTTTTGATTTCCTTGACCGCTGCCATGAAGTACATCTCAATGTCATCAAGGTCGCCTTGGTATACTGGCTTTCTCCGAAGGCTGATGTCCTTTGCGGCTTTGGCTGCTTCCGGGGTCTTGACCTTTGTGCGCAGCAGGGTGCTCAATGTCGTGAGCATGGCATTCTGTGCTGCGATGCCGGATGCAAAAGTATCATCAAAATACTGCGCTATGCGGTAAGTAAGCTCTGCAAAGCGGGCGTTTTCCAGCAGCAGATTGACCACCTCTGTATTGACACGCCCTGTGTAGAGGTTCTTTGCGGCTTCTACGGACAGGCCAAGTTCGGCAATGTCGTAGTTCTTGCGGTCGGGGATGTTGGTTTCTCCCAGCAGAAAATCCGTAGACACGTTGAACAGCCTTGCAATCTTCAGCACCTGCTCATGGGTCAGAGTCCCTTTTGCGCCGCTGATGAAGCGGCTGATGGTGCTTTTGGAGCAGCCGATTTCCTTGGCAAGCTCCGGTTGGCTTATGTTGTGCTCTTTCATCAAGTCCGCAAGACGGACGTTGGATGGTGCGGGCAGATATTCCTGTGCCATGTGGTCGGCCCTCCTTTTTGATCTTTTTCCTCATTATAATACGCTCTGCCGTTTTGTTCAATATACGGTTACCTCTCCGCCCTTGCTGTTGCAGTCCTGCAACCAGTGAGGGCATTTTTCTTTTTCCGTTGCAGTTCTGCCGCTTTTTCGCCTTTCCTGCAAAATTTTCCGTATATTCAGGCAGGAAGCAAAAAACACCAGAGTTCCCACTTTGGGGTCTCTGGTGCAACGCACGAAACAAAGGAGGAATGCCCTTGAGCCTGTATCAAACTGTCAAGTCCGCCATCACCGTTCGGCAGGTGGGAGAGATGTACGGCATGGGACCCGACCGCCATGGCATGGTGTGCTGTCCGTTCCATTCCGACAGCGACCCCAGCATGAAGCTGAACGACACCTATTATTATTGCTTTGGCTGTGGAGCCAACGGAGATGCCATCGACCTCACCGCCAAGCTGTTCGACCTGAACCCCCGGCAAGCCGCCGAGAAGCTCGCAAGTGACTTCGGGCTTGACCCGGATAAGCCGCCCGCCAATGCCATCGCCCTGACGCCGCCCAAGCGTGGCCTGACGGACGAGCAGTGGGCAGACATCGCCTACTGTCTGCGGGTGCTGACCGACTATCTCGACCTGCTGCACGACTGGCAGGAGCGTTACAAGCCCGCCAGCCCGGAAGAACCGCTGGACGAGCGGTTCGTGGAAGCCCTCCACATGACCGAGACCATCGAGCACCTGACGAACTGCGTTGCATTTGGGACGCCCCAGCAGAAGGCCGCTGCCGCCGCACAGCTGCTGTCCGGGTCGTACCTGCTGATGCTGGAGGAGCGCACCGACCGCCTTGCTCTGGCAAAGTGCGCCTGACGATTCATTCACCTAAAGTGGCGCTTATCATTATGATAATCACCACTTTACTTTTTTAAAGGAGAACCACCACATGAAGAAAAACATTTCCCGCAACCCTTTATGGCCGGACTGGTACAACGGTAAGAAGATCGATGAAGTCCAGTTTGGACGTGCCTTTCTGGAACAGTGGCCGCTGAAATGCGTCAACGGTACGCTGTACACACTGGACGGACCGGTGGAGGACGAAAGTGAGATCAAGCAGCGCATCTTGGAGAACATCGAGGAATACGTCACCTCCGGCCTGTCCAAAAAGGTCACCAACATTCTGGAGACCATCAAGCTGCTGGCTTTTTCCGACCCGTTCCCCATCGAACAGGACTGCATCCATCTCCAGAACGGCGTGTACCATCTGCCGGACGGCTCTTTTCAGGAGAGCCGCCTGTTCTGCCAGAACCGCCTGCCTGTGAGGTATGACCCCAAAGCCGCCAGCCCTGACCGCTGGCTGACCTTTCTGCACGAGCTGCTGGACGATGCCGACATCCCCACCTTGCAGGAATATCTGGGCTACTGCCTGATCCCCAGCACCAAGGGGCAGAAGATGATGCTCATTGTCGGCAAGGGCGGCGAGGGCAAGTCCCGCATCGGGCTGGTGCTGAAGCGGCTCATGGGAGATGCCGCCAGCAACGGCAGCGTCCAGAAAGTGGAGAACAACCGTTTTGCCCGTGCCGATCTGGAACGCCGCCTGCTGATGATCGACGATGATATGGATATGAACGCCCTGCCCAAGACCAACTATATCAAAACCATCGTGACCGCCGAGGCCAAGTTGGACTTGGAGCGCAAAGGTGTCCAGAGCTACCAGCGGGACATCTACGCCCGGTTCCTCTGCTTCGGCAACGGTGCGCTGACCTCGCTGTACGACCATTCGGACGGTTTCTTTCGCCGCCAACTTATCCTGACCACTAAGGACAAGCCTGCCGACCGCACAGACGACCCTTTCCTTGTGGAGAAGATGTGCGCCGAATTGGAGGGCATCCTGCTCTGGTGTCTGGAAGGGCTGCACCGGCTGGTGCAGAACGATTTCCGCTTCACGGTCAGCGAACGAGCCGCCGCCAACGTGGACACCATCAAGCGCAGCAGCAACAATGTCATCGACTTCATGGAGTCCGAGGGCTACTTCCGTTTCAAGGCGGACTACTCCATCAGCTCCAAGGAGTTCTACGACATTTACAAGCAGTGGTGCGAGGACAACGCCTGCCACAGCGTATCGGCGATCCGTTTCAGCGCAGAACTGCGCCAGAACGACCGCCGCTATAACCTTGAAGCCACCAACAACATCTATCTGCCCGGCGGCCGCAGGGTGCGGGGTTTTGTCGGCATCGAACCGCTTGTCCACCCCTGTCCGTAAAAAGTGCATTTTTTTACGGAAGAAGTTCGTACAACCTGTACGGTCTGTACTTGTACGCACCTGTACGGCGAATTGAAGCAAATTAAGACGTGTTATCGTTTATATTTCAAATTTCCGTACGTCGTACAGACCGTACAGGTTATTTGAAGTCCGTACGCGATTTTTTCGGATGCGTACGGAGCAATCAAGTTCGCATTGTGCGAACTTGATTGTAACTCTCCCGCAGGAGACGTTCCCCCTCGGAGAGTCCTCGAAGAGCCCACTACACTTTGCAGCCCATAGGGATGAAAGTGTTATAGTGGGTTATTACACTTCCGAAGAAGTGCATCTTCGTTCCCCGTCACCTCTCGATGAACCTTGAAAGGAGGGATGCCCTTTGGCAAGAAATGATGGTATTGACCGCACCAGTGTCCGAAATCTCGCCGTTTCGGACAAGGCCGTTGGCAACACTCAGCAGCACAATGAGCGTGAAAAGGACAGCTATCGGAACCCCGACATCATCCCCCAGCGCACTGCATGGAACATCCACTTCAAAAAGCCAACCGCCAGCTACACCGACCTGTTCTCCCAACTGGAAACCGCTGGCACGATTTCAACGCGCGGCTTGAAGCCGGATGCCACCCATTACTGCGAGCTTGTCTTTGATGTCAACTCGGCCTATTTTGACAATCACGGTGGCTACGAGTTCGCCAAGCAGTTCTATGAGGATGCCTACCAAGCTGCCGTTCAAATCGTGGGCGGTGAGCAGTATATCCTCTCGGCAGTCATGCACGCCGATGAGATCAACCGTGCCATGACCGAAGCATTAGGCCGTGAAGTCTACCACTATCATCTCCATGTGGTCTATGTGCCTGTGGTGGAAAAGCAGATCCTCTGGTCGAAACGCTGCAAGGACAAGGCACTGGTCGGCACCGTCAAGGAGACTGTCATGCAGGTCAGCCGGAGCAAGAAGTGGGCATCCAAACCTCTGCTGGACGAATCGGGAAAGCCTGTTTTGCAAAAGAACGGCAAGCCTATCCTGAAGAAGTCGTACAGCGTCTTGCAGGACAACTTCTTCAATTTTATGCGCGCTGCCGGGTACACCGATATAGAGCGCGGCGAACGTGGCAGCACCGAAGAACACCTGACCGTCACCCAGTTCAAAGTTCAACGGGAGCAGGAACGGCTGGACAGCCTGACCGCCCAGATTGACCAGAAAGAGCAGCACCTCACCCAAACCAACAAAACCCTCTCCAAGACCGAAAAGGAACTTGCCGCTGTGCAGAAAAAGGCCACGCTCACAAAAGAAGCCCTCATTCATGCGCGTGATTTGGATTATATCGGCAAGCGCACCTTTCTCGGCAACTACTCGCTGACCGAAGAAGAATTTTCCAAACTGAAAAAACAGGCTGACCACGGCTATATGATGGACGTGGAGAACCGCCGCCTGAAAGAAGAACTTTCCACCGCCAAGAAGGAAGCCATTCATTGGAGCAACAAGTACCACGACCTGTGGTACGATGTAAAGCCCTATCTGGATGCTCTCCACCGTGCTCCTGAACTGGTGCGCGGTTTTCTGGAAAAGATTCTTGCCCCCAAGCAGGAGCGCACCATGAATGTGCCGCAGCGAAGCCGCAAGCGTGGTCAGGATATGGAACTTTGAGTTTCGGAGGATACCATTTGAACAAAAAGAAGAAGTTAAACAAATCCGGCTACCCGGATGAAGCAATCAAGACCCTTGCACGTTGCTTTTATCCCTCCATGGTTGAGTTTTTCAACAGCGAGGAAGGCCAGCGTGAATATGAGGAATGGCTGAAAGAGCAGGAAGCTCTACAAGCATTGCCTGTTGCCGCATAAAAACAGCAGGACGCTCCCGGTAAAGGGAACGCCCTGCCTTACATAGATGTATCTCGCCGAGGTGTGTCCAGTTGGGCGCACCTCTTATTTTTTTGCCCTTAATCTTCTAATCCATGGCTTCCAGCTACGTTTTTCAAATACTCCTCCGGGTCACCGTTCAGAATCAAATCCGCATAGCCCAGTGGGTCGTTGTAGATGAGGTAGTCCAGTTCAGTCTGCTGGGCCATGGTCACATCCAGCGCATCCTCGACCCCGGTACAGTCGATGGAGATTTTTCTCCCATCCCGGAGCCGCAGCTCCACACATCCAGTGTCCATGTTGAAATGGCAGGCTCTTGCATCGTACTTCATAATCGCATCCTCCAAATCTTGTTATTGGCTTACGGTCTATGACAAGGTATCGGAGTTTTACGCCGTCCACGGGAGCCTTCATTCTCAAACCCGAAGAAAACGAAAAATCCGAACCCTTCTCCAATCGGAAATAGGTTCGGATTTTTCTTGTTTGGTGGGCGCGGGTGGATTCGAACCACCGAAGCTGAAAGCAGCAGATTTACAGTCTGTCCCCATTGGCCACTCGGGAACACGCCCATATTCACTTTTTGCTGTCCTGCGGACTGCCTGTATATATTACCACCGGTTCAGTAGTTTGTCAATATTTTTCGTCCAGATTTTCAGATTTTTGCGCTGCCCGGCAGGCAGCACCCCGGCTCCGGTTTTGTTGGCTCGTTTGTTCGCTTATCGTTCGTTTGTTTGGCTGCCCGCGGCCTTCCCCTGCATGGACCGGCGCTGGCGCGTTCCTTCTTTCGGGCCATCCGCAGGCCCGTCATTTCCCGCTTTACAGCAAAAAACGCTCAGGAATCAGCGTTCCTGAGCGGTTTTTCTTGGAGCTGGTGACAGGAGTTGAACCTGCAACCCACTGATTACAAATCAGTTGCGCTGCCATTGCGCCACACCAGCATGACCCGAACGGTCTTTTGATAGGATACCAAAAAAGCGGCGGGTTGTCAATATCTGCTCACCGGAAACTTTCACTGTCCCGGCGCAGCAAAGCGTCTGCGGCCCGGATAAAGCCCGGTTGACGGTGCGCACCGTCAGCGGGCAAGGGCCTGCTGAAGCTTTGCAAAGTCTTCCAGCGTGAGGGCCTCCGGGCGGATGCGGGCGTCGAAGCCCGCGGCCTCAATGGCGGCGGTCACGGCGTCCTTGGGCAGGCCCAGGCCGCTGGCGATGGCGTTGGCGGCGGTCTTGCGGCGCTGGCCGAAAGCCGCACGGATGAGCGCAAAGTAGCCCGCCTCGTCCTCCACCTGCACGGCGGGGGTGGGGCGGATATCCATGCGCACCACGGCGCTGGTCACCTTCGGGGCCGGGTAGAAGCTGCCCGGCGCGGCGGTGAACATGAGCTTTGAGGTGGCGTAGTAGTTCACCGCGCAGCTGATGGCGCTGGAAGCGCGGGTGCCGGGCACAGCGGCCAGGCGGTCGGCAGCTTCCTTCTGCACCATGACAGTCAGGCTCTCGATGGGCAGGCGGTCACCCAGCAGCTTCATCACGATGGGGCTGGTGATGTAGTAGGGCAGGTTGGCGCACACGGCCACCGGCATGCCGGGGAACTCCTCGGCAATGAGGGCTTTCAGGTCCACCTTCAATACATCTTGTAATACCAGCTTGAAATTATCCACGCCAGCCATGGTCTCGGCCAGAAGCGGCGGCAGGCGCTCGTCCACCTCGATGGACACCACCTTGGCCGCGCGCTTGGCCAGCTCCCTGGTCAGCACGCCGATGCCGGGGCCGATCTCGATGACGCCGTAGCGCTTATCCACGCCGCTGGCATCCACGATCTTGGTGGGGATGCCCGGGTTGATGATGAAGTTCTGTCCAAAGCCCTTGGACAGGGCAAAGTCGTATTTTTCGCACAGGGTGCGGATCACCGAAATGTCGGTCAGTTCGGGCATTGGGGGGCCATCCTTTCTCAGAAAAAGGCTGTTGCAGAGTTTGCAGCAGCCTTTTTAGGTGTTACGATTTGAATGCCCTCCGCATTCGCTCTGGGCATCTTCAGCGGAAATATTATTTTTATTTTGCGTTTTGCCGCACCCTGCGGGGCTCTCCAAAACGTCTTTTCATGAGAGGGGCGCACGGACGGCGATCGGCAGCGTACCGCTTTACGCGATCCTTACTCTGCGCTGGATGCGGCCTCACCGGAAGCTTCCGCTGCGGCAGAAGAAGCCGTTTCTTCGCTGGAAGTGTCCTCTGCACCGGCGGCCTCACTGTCCGCCGCCTCAGAGGATGCGGCGCTCTCAATGACGCCGCCCAGGGTGGAGGTGCCGCTCAGCTGCTGTGCCGCGCTGACAGCACGCTGCACCTGCGGGTCAGTCTCCGGGGTATAATCGTAGTAGTTCGCGGCTTCCTCGGTGGTGTAGGCCTTTTCCACATCCACGCTCAGGCCGGTTCCGTCAAAGCTGGTGCCGTCGCCGCAGATGAGCTTTGCCACCGTGATGCTCACGGCGCTGCCGTCCGAAAGGCGCTGCGGGCTGTTCTGGATGGTGCCCTTGCCCATGGTGGTGGTGCCCACCAGGCGCGCGCCGTTCATGCTGCGCAGGCTGGCGGCGAACAGCTCTGCCGCGCTGGCAGTGTTGCCGTTGACCAGGCAGACCATGGGCAGGTCGATCTTGCTCTCGTCGTCGCTGCTGCCGAGAACGGTGCGTTCGCCGTTCTTATCCTCGGCATAGGCCACGGTGCCTTCCGGTGCGATCAGGTCGATACAGCTGATGGCGTCGTCCAGCACGCCGCCGCCGTTGTCGCGCAGGTCAAACACCAGGCTCTGGACGCCGCTGCTGGTCAGAGAACGCAGGGCATAGTCCAGCTCACTGGGGGTGCTGCCGTCGAACTGGCGAATTTTGATGTAGCCCACGTTGTCCAGCACCTGGTAGTCCACCGTGGTGCTGCTGTAGCCGGAGTGGGTCAGCTCGGCCGTCTTACTGGCCGCCTCGCTGTTCAGCCAGGTGACGGTGACGGTGGTGCCGGCCTCGCCCTGCAGGCGGGTCTGCACGGCATCCACGCCGGAAAGGCTCTTGACGTCGGTGTCGCCGATGGCCGTGATGTAATCGCCCACCGCGATGCCGGCCTCCTGTGCGGGAGAGCCGTCGTAGACCTTGGTCACGCGGGCGTAGCCGGTCTGGTCCATGCCCAGCTCCACGCCAATGCCCATGACCTTGCCGCTCTGGATATTGATCAGTTCGGTGTAGGCATTGGCGGTGTAGTAGCGGGCATACTTGTCGCCGGTGCCCAGCAGGTAGCCTGCGGTCAGGCGGTCGTACAGCATCGTCTCGTCGATGGTGTAATAATCGTTGCTGCGGACATAGCGGTCCACCTCAGCGATCTTGTTGTACATGCTCTCCTTTTCCTTGACGCTGTTCACCGTGCTGTCGAACAGGCGCATGGCCACCAGCATCGTGATGGAAAAGGTCACGGTCATGGCAAGGATCACGATGGTGACCGCCATGCCCACAGAGATCTTACGGTTCATGCTCGGCCCCTCCCTGTCAGTACAGCAGCATCATGACGACGCTGCCCAGCAGCGAGAGCGCGAACACGCCCGCCAGAACAAGGCAGCCGATGCGCAGCCAGCGCTTTTGTTTTTGTTCTTTCATAGAAAACCAGACTCCTTACAACACTCAGTTATGCGGGAACGGGATATAACCACGCGGATTGACAGCGTTGGCCTTGCTGCCGCCCTTCCAGACCTCCAGATGCAGATGGTTGCCGGTGGAGTTGCCGGTGGAGCCCACATAGCCAATGAGCTCACCCTGCTTGACGTACTTGCCGGCACTGGTAGCCACCGACTTCATGTGGCCGTAAAGGGTGCTGTAGGTATTGCCGTCCGACATTTTGCCGTGGTAGATGATGACATAGTTGCCGTAGCCGCCGCTGGACCAGCCCGCCACCTGCACATAGCCGCTGGCGGCTGCGTAGATGGGCGTGCCGCCTGCGGCCGCCAGGTCGATGCCGGCGTGCAGCTTGTTCACGCCGGACACCGGGTTCTTGCGCCAGCCGTACTCGCTGGAGATGCGGGTATAGCTCTTGAGCGGGCAGGCAAAGCCAGTAAAGCTCAGCTGCGGCTGGCTGGAAGCAGCGGACGCGATCAGCTGCTGGATCTGCTTTTTGACCGCCTCATAGTTCAGCTCGTCGGACTCGATGGCTGCCTGAGCCGCTGCCTGGGCCTTCTTTGCGTCGGCCGCCGACATCTGCGCGGCAGAAATGCTGCTGTTCAGCTCGCTCTGCTTGGACTTCATCTGGCTGTTCTGGGCGTCCAGATCCGCCTTCTGGCTCTGCAGCTCGGCGCGCTGGTCTTCCAGCTCTGCCTTGTCGCTTTCCAGCTGGACCTTGTCCGCTTCCAGATCGGCCTTGGCGGCCTTCATGTTGTCCATGATTTCGGTATCCTTCACCGAGATATCCTGCATGACCTCGTTGAAGGTCAGCAGCTCATACAGGTCGTTCACCGCGCTGAGCATGGCGATGCTGCCGCCGTCCCGCAGCTCCTGCATGGCGGCCATGTGCTTTTTGAAATCGCTCCACTGGCCGTCGATCTCGGTCTGCTTGTCGGCGATCTGGCCTTCCTTTTCGGTGATCTCGGCTTCCTTGCCGCTGATCTTCTGCTCGGTCTCGCCGATGCTGTTCTGCACGGCGGCGATCTGGCCGCTGAGAACGGCGATCTGATCCTGGATGATACCCACCCGCTCGGTCAGCTCACTTTCCAGTGCCTTGGCGGCAGACTCCTGCTTTTTGGCGTCGGAAAGTTCTTTTTTGTGCTGGTCGATGGACTGGGAAAGCATGTCCAGCTTGTTCTGCAGGCTGGACATGCTGGTGGCTGCCGAGGCGGGGTACACCGTGACGCTGAGCAGCAGGCAGGCTGCTGCCACGCACAGGCTGACGCCCCGCACAAGGCGGGTACCGGCAGGCTCCGGCTTTGCGTGCCGGGCTCTGCGGCCGGTCAGCTGGAACCGGAACGGCTTTGCATGACGTGCTTTTTTCATGTTCGGCTCCCTTTCCTTACACGTTCAGGTGCTTGCGGATGGAGAACATGCTGCCCAGACCACCCACGATGGCACCGCCTGCCAGGCTGTAGGTGAGGATTGTGGGCCAGACGGCACTCACCGGCACCAGCGCCTGCCCCATGATCATCTGCCACACGCCGCCCAGGCCGTCAGAGGCCTGCACCATATAAGAGTAGGCACCCACGGTGACGGCTGCGGTCAGCGCGCCGGAGATCAGGCCCATGGCCAGACCTTCCACCACGAAGGGCAGGGTGACCAGCCCGTTGGTGGCACCCACATACTTCATGATCTCGATCTCGCGCCGCCGGGCAAACACGCTCAGGCGGATGGTGCTGCCCACCGTGATGACGCTGACGATCATCAGCACCAGCACGATGCCGCGGCCCACCCGGGTGACGGACTGCTGGATCTGCACGAAGACATTGGTCATCTCCACCGGGGCGGTGACGCTGTACACGCCCGGGATGGCCTGCAGCTTTTTGCTCATGGCTTCCATCTGGCTCAGGTCGCGGATGGAGACGCGGTAGTTTGCCTTAAAGGGGTTGTCGGTCTCAAACTCATCCCACAGGGAGGAGTAGTCCTGCATGTAGCCGCGGTAGGTGTCCAGCACATCCTGCTTGGAGACGTACTGCACGTTGGTGACGCCGTCCATGGCGGCAATGGTATCACCCACCTGCTGGGCCGTTGCGTCGTCGCAGTCCGGGTCCAGGTAGACCACGGTCTCGTTCTGGTTGCCCAGATAGTTCACCATGCTGTCCACATTCACCTCTGCAAGGCTTGCGAAGGTGTTCAGGGTCATGCAGACGCTGAGGGAAGCGATGCAGGCAACGGTCATGGCCCAATGCTTGCCCAGGTTGCGGATGCCGCGCCGGGTGAGGAACCAGAAAGTCGAAGGTCTCATCATACGGTGGCCGCCTCCTTTTCTTCCGATTTCAGCGTCAGCTCCATGGGCTCGTCATAGAGCGCCCGGTCTTTGTGGTCGGGCCGGGCACGGATGGCTTCCTTGTCGGCGGGCACATCCGAGATGATGCGGCCCTTTTTCAGGGTGACGACCCGCTGGTGGAACTTGCGCACCAGGTCGTGCTCGTGGGTGACCACCAGCACCGTGATGCCCATCTCGCTCACCCGCTCCAGCAGCTCCATCATCTCCAGGCTCAGCTCGGGGTCGATGTTGCCGGTGGGCTCGTCGGCGATGACCAGCTTCGGGCTGTGGGCCAGGGCGCGGGCCACAGCCACGCGCTGCTGTTCGCCGCCGGAAAGGGTGTCCGGGTAGGCGCTGGCCTTGTCTTCCAGATGCACCAGCTCCAGCATGTAATCCACGCGGTCGGCGATCTCCTTGTGCTTCACGTTGGTGACGTGCATGGCAAAGGCGACGTTCTCATACACCGTCATGGACGGGATGAGGCGGAAATCCTGGAAGATGATGCCCATCTGACGGCGCAGATAGGGCACCTGATGGCGGCGCAGGTGGGCAACGTCCTTGCCCAGCACGGTCACCTTGCCCTCGGTGGGGGTCTCCTCCCGCAGGATGAGCTTCAGCAGGGTGGATTTGCCCGCGCCGGAATGGCCCAGCAGAAACACGAACTCGCCTTCGTCCACGTGGAAGTTGATGTCTTCCAGCGCCAGCGGCCCGCCCTTTTTATATTCCTTTGAGACGTGTTCAAAGTCTATCATTTGATCTTGCTACTCCTGACGTAATATTTGGTCAAGCTTCCAACGCCAAAAAAGAACCGGCCAGCATCGGTTGCGAGCGGCCGGTTCCGTGCCGCAGCAGATGCGGCAGAAAATCAATATTTGGCCGGGTTGTTGGACAGGTACTTTTTGACCATCAGCGCTACCTTGAAGACGATAGCGTCGTCGAACTCGCGCAGGTCCAGGCCGGTCAGCTTTTTGATCTTTTCCAGACGATACACCAGCGTGTTGCGGTGCACAA
>OCHL01001396.1_pt1 | contig 15492 bp, 9 predicted proteins | sample 1538421 | NCBI WGS metagenome assembly OCHL01 (sample SAMN04571690, study PRJEB22368) | human gut metagenome | biome: human gut; material: stool | host: Homo sapiens | place: Luxembourg | collected 2012-06-01 | reverse complement strand
GGCGTTGCGATAAAGGTGAGGTTTCGCACGCTTGAGCCCCCTCAGGTTCTTGATCGGCAATAATAATACGTTCAATATTACGAACAAAAACCGTATGCTTCAAATCCTCTTCCACAAGCGGACAAACAAGATAGCCTTTTATACCTACTAAATGAGCACCCACAATATCGGTAGAAAGTTGATCACCGATCATAACGATTTGATTTCGCGACACTCCAAGTTTGCGGCAAGCCAGCAAAAACCCTTGTGGAAGGCTTTAGCTACAATAGGTAAATCGAGCTCTTCTGCTAAATCAAATACATGGGCATGAAAATTATTGGAAAGCAGACAGGCAGAAATTTGAGCACGACGCAGCTTTGCAAGCCATTGCAACACATCAGGAGGAACCTGATGGTCACGCCTCGACAAAATAGTATTATCCACATCAAGCAAAACAGCCGAAAACCCTTCAACAACCAAATCTGATTGCACGTCAATTGCGCTTATACGTGAAAAATATCTGTCGGGTTTAAGCAAAGACATGCGTCATCAAACCTATTCACTTACGAATGATTAGCAATGGTTTGTTGATGCTCGTCATAGGTTTTGTCGAAGAAGTATTCAATCTGTCCCTGATCGTTAGGCCAGAACGAGAAGAAATAGTAGTCCTGGAAGTTAGGCTCAGGAGAACAAACTGCTTGAAGTGATTGTAAACTAGGCGAACAGATAGGAGTTGGCGGAAGCCCCTTTGTTACGCGGGTGTTGTAGGGGCTATCGGTTGACCAATCATACGAATCCAAATTATCACCCACCTCATAGGCTGTTGTAGCATCGCTCCCCAACGTACCATACGAAGGATCGCCCTGATTGGAAAGTCGGTTATAGAAAACGGCTGCAACTTTGCTGCGGGTATCATCAGTAGCTTCTTTTTCTACAATCGAAGCTAAAATAAGCGCATCGTAGTGCGTCATGTTCTGACTATCCACATAGGAATAATCAAGTGAATTAACTTCATTTTGATACTGCGTTAACATCTGACGAACCACATCTTCAGGGGTAGCATCAATGATAAGTTCATAGGTTTTAGGAAACAGAAAACCTTCCAACGAACCAGTAGATGATTCACTTAAAAAGGGATAATCATCCACGTAGGCCTCTGTTGAACTAGCAGCATCCTTAAATTGGTCGGCCGTAATAGAACCACCGTAGGCCTGTTCCACCAAAGATGCTATTGCATCAAGTGTGGCACCTTCAGGAACAGTGAGGCCCGCGTTTGTGGATGCAGGACCTGCAACTAAAGCGTTCACTATTTCATCGTTGCTGGCCCCACCCGTAAAGTTGTAAATACCGGATTTTAATGATGATGCGGCTCCTTGTGCATTAACCGCTGCTTCAAAATCACTCGTACGAGCAATAAGACCCGCATCATAGAGCTTCTGCGAAATAGAAGAAACGGTTGAACCGTCTTCGATTTCAACCGTTACCTGAGTTCCTTCTTCTACCATATTAGGATTTGCCTGGGCGCAACTCGCATTAACAAACAAAGCAATTGCCGCTATAACAATGATAAGCAGAACCACCACCGCAGCAATAAGAGGTGCTTTAGACTTTTTAGGACGAATTGCTGAAGTATCATAAGTTCTGAACGCCTTTTCACCTCTTGCATGGGCAGCACGAGCTGCATGAGTTGGCCTTCGAGAATAAGTAACCTTACGAGGCGTCATTCCTTATTCCTTTCATCGGTATCATGGTGCCTTGCATCAAGCCATGATTGCAAGAATAACGACGCTGCAATCATATCAACTTTTCCCCGCATTTGTTTTTCCGACAATCCTTCTTCACGCAATACGCGCTTAGCTTGCGATGAACTTAAGCGTTCATCGGAAAACTCTACCGGTACCTTAAGATTTTTACCCACTTGCAAGGCCACTTCCTTACAAGCTTGTGCCTGTAATCCCTCCTGCCCACTGAGCGAAAGGGGTAAACCTGAAACGATTAGTTCTGGTTCCCAATCCTGGCAGAGACGTCGAAACGAAGCGGCGTTGGCCTTAACTTCGTTCGTAGGCAAAACACATAAAGGAGAAGCGATGCGCTCTTGCGGATCACTGATTGCGATTCCGCAGCGTACCTGACCTATATCAAGCGCCATTATTCTCAAGAGCGCTAACCTCCCCCTATCAAGACAATCTTTATGTCACATCACATGCTTCGTCAAAATTCCGCTAACTAGGAATGTTTTACAGGTATTCCACCGAAGCAATTGCCTATCCAAGAAGCATTGCACGTGCCGCATCGAGTGCAGCATCGATACCCGAAGCATCCTTGCCGCCCGCTTGAGCCATGGTGGGTTTTCCGCCGCCACCGCCCTTAACGCAAGGGGCAATAGCCTTAATAACGGCACCTGCATTAAATCCTGCCGCTACCGCTTCATCGGTACCTGCAGCCATAAGTAATGGACGATCATCCTTAACGCCTGCAAGAACCAAGGCACCTGGCTGAGTCATGCGAGAACGAATAACGTCCCACAGGTTTCGCATCTGGCCGCCATCTTTAATATCGGTACGACCAATAATTACCGGATAGCCATCCTTGGCTATAACCGCGCTTTCCAGCAATGCTGTAATACCGTCATCCGACACCACTTCTTGTGCATGCTTTGCCTTATGCTGCATTTCCTTTAAGGATTTAAGGTTGGAAGCAGCACGGGTGGCTACCTCAAACAGAGGAACCTTTAGTTCTACTGCTGCAGATTTTAATTCTCGCTCCATGCTGTTCACATATTCAAGAGCACCGTAGCTGGTAACCGCTTCAATACGACGAGTGTTAGAACCAATACTTGATTCGCCCACAATCTTTATGAAACCAATTTCAGCGGTATTGCCCACATGACAACCACCACATAATTCACGAGAAAATTCTCCAGCTTCAACCACGCGAACCGTTTCGCCATATTTTTCGCCAAACAATGCCATAACGCCGGAGGCACGTGCTTCATCCAAAGAGGTTTCATAAATATTCATTGGAACAGCTTTCATGATTTCCTCATTGGCAAGCTGTTCAATTTCTTCAAGCTGTTCTGGAGTAACCGCTTCGAAATGAGTAAAGTCAAAGCGCAAACGATCAGGTCCAACATAGCTGCCTGCCTGCGTTACATGATCTCCCAATACCTTGCGCAAGGAAGCGTGCAAGATATGCGTTGCCGTATGATTGCGCGTAATAGCTGCACGACGTTTTGCATCAACCGATGCGGTAACGGTATCTCCGACTGAAAGATCGCCCTTAACCATCGTGGCATAGTGACATACCAAGCCCTTTTCGGGTGCTTTGGTGTCGGTAACTTCAGCGATCACACCAGTGTTAGAGAAGATAGTGCCACTATCGCCTACTTCACCACCCATTTCTGCATAGAAGGAAGTGGTATCAAGCACAATTTCAACCGAATCACCAACCGATACTTTAGCAACCGAAGCACCGTCTTTAATAAGAGCAACAACCTGTGCTTCAGTATTTAAGGTGTTGTAACCTACAAAGGTAGTAGCGCCAACTTCCTTCAATACCTCAGCATGGACACCCCCATAGGTTGACCAGGCAGCTTCGGCATCCTTGGCACCAGCAGCACGAGCGCGCTGTCGCTGTTCTTCCATGCACTTCTCGAAGCCTTCCATATCAACGCTGACTCCTGCTTCAGCACAAATCTCGCTGGTAATTTCTACCGGGAAGCCGTAGGTATCATGAAGGGTAAAGGCTTTTTCGCCGGGAAGAATAGAGCCATCAAGCGCTTTGAGCTCTTCTTCTAAGAACGTACGACCCTGACGCAACGTGGAGCCAAAACGATCTTCTTCAGCAGTGATCAAACGACGTTCAAGTTCACGGTTTTCAACGATTTCAGGGTATACATGGCCCATTAAACGCACAATTTCATCAACGTATTCGTTTAAGAAGTTACCTTCAATGCCAATAAGATGAGCTTTCATAATGGCACGGCGAAGTAAACGACGCAGTACATAACCGCGACCTTCGTTTGAAGGCAAAATGCCATCAGCGATCATGAAGGTAATAGCACGGCTGTGGTCGGCAATAATACGCAAAGAAAGGTCGGCATCGGCGCGGGTTCCATATTCAATACCCGATAAACGTTCGCCCACCGCAACAAGAGAACGCAATACATCCGTATCGTAGTTGTTGGTAACACCTTGCATAATGCCTGCAATACGCTCAAGACCCATGCCCGTATCAATATTCTTAGTCTTAAGAGGTGCCAGTGTGCCATCTTCCTGGCCATCAAACTGGGTAAATACCAAGTTCCAATACTCCAAGAAACGGTCACAATCGCAACCTGGCTTACAATCAGGCCTTCCGCAACCCACTTCAGGACCTTGGTCAAAATACAGCTCCGAGCAGGGACCGCAAGGACCGGTAGGGCCAGCACGCCAGAAGTTATCCTCTTCACCCAATTTAGAAATATGGTCTTCTGGCACTCCTAAACTTTTCCAAATTTCGATAGTTTCATCGTCATCTTCAAAAACGGTGAAATACAACTTTTCCGCAGGAAGCTCTAAAACCTCAGTTGAAAATTCATAAGCCCACGCGCACATTTCTTTTTTGAAATACTTGCCAAAACTGAAGTTGCCCAGCATTTCAAAGAAGCTTTGATGACGACCGGTGGTGCCAATAATGTCAATATCGTTAGTACGCACGCACTTCTGTACGGTCGTAGTGCCAATATAGGCAGGATCCAGTTCTTTTTGATGCAGAAAGTAAGGCTTAAATTGCACCATACCTGCACTGGTAAGAAGCAGTGAGGGATCATCGGGAATAAGTGAAGAAGAAGGCATACGCTTCATGCCCTTTTCTTCAAAAAAGGATAAATATTTCTCTCGAATTTCAGCAGAAGTCATATATTTCATGTGCAAAATCCTATTCGTTATCCAGCTCTTGCAATTCGTATCTCATACGCAACGAATCATCATATCATTTACGGTGCTTACCCTGCACAGGAGTTATTTCAGGTACATAAAATTCACCTGTCGCATCGGCAACAGGATTTGCTTCCGTACCAGATGGTTCACCCTTAAAGATAACCCCGTCTTCAGAGACAATAATGCGGCCTGTTTTCTTTTCAAAGTAATACACAAACAGTGATTTAGCTGCCGCTACCGCAGGAATGGAAACCAACATACCAACAATGCTTCCCAAGAATCCGCTTACGGCAAAGCCCAAAGCAGAACCCGTCATCAGCGCAAGGATAACGAGTGCTGGATGAATATCTACCGAATTACCCATAATTTTAGGGGAAATAAAGGTGTAGACCACCTGTTGTACCACGATGGTATAAATCAGAGCAATAAGGGCAATTAACGGACTAACAAATAGACTGATGAGCGCAGCTACCGCACCACCTAACCAAGGGCCAATTACGGGGATAATATTCAACAGGCCTGTTATTACCCCAAGAGCAGCTGCGCTTGGTATACCCATAACCGCATAACCAACGCCACATCCTACGCCAATCAGCAAACATTGCAGTAAGGTACCCTTAATGTAACCGCCCATTACGCGCGTACCCGTAAGGTAGATGATATTCAAATCATCTTGAAAACGAGGACCAAACAAACGCTTAATTTCGCGTCCAAGTGCAGGAAGTTCAATAAGTACCCAAAAGGAAACTACAAGCGAAAAACCTAAAATCAAAGCGGTATTAGCAACGCTTGAACCTGCCACCATTACCCCTTCAGCACTAACGCTTGCAACGGAAGAAAACCATCCTCCGATAGACTTCAAAGTGTCGTTGATCCAGGAATTAACCCGATCATCCTGAAAAATGTAGGAATATTGATCGTACATCTGATTTAGCCAGTGAGTTAAATCATTTATTTGTCCGGGAATTGTTTCAATAAGAGAGGCAAACTGCCCACCTAATCCCAAAGAAGGAGAAAACAAGAGCCAACATAGCAAGATAAGCGCCACGAGTAAGAGCAAAAATGAAACACATGAACCCCAAACACGAGAAATCCCTTTTTTCTCTAAGTTATTAACAGGACCCTTTAAGCAGAAAACAATAATGGTTGTCCAAACTACAATAGCAATAGGGCTTGCCAAAATATTAAGCACTTGCCCAGCTAAGTAAAACAAAACAGCCAGAATAATGATGAAAACACCCGTATAGAGCCTACGACGCGACTTGAGTGTTTTGATTTCTTCGTCACGTAAAAGGGTATTCGTATCATAATCATTAAAAGACATAAATAAACTTTAGCTCCTTGGATGGCACCCAATAAACCCTTAAACAACAAATCGTACAGAAAGCAGGTTTGGATATAGCCTGCCCTCTATACGACCACCATACACGACTATCGTGCTTTACTTTTGAATTTCACTACTTATGCACTTCGGTATCAGCTGAAATATGAACAGAAAACGCATCTTTTAAGCTTGAAGACATGCGATTCGAATGATCCTGAGCAGCACTGCGCTGAGCAAAGGCAACATCGCGTTCAGCACGTTTTTCATCAGCGCGTGCCTGCGCATCGGCAACCTTATCTTCCACACAATCCAGCTTCTGATCTACCGTTGTTGCAACGGTTCCTACGCAATCTTCTTTTTGCATAAAGGGAGCAATTTTCTGACGAATCTTACCCGTTACGGAAGAAAGAGCATCCAGCGGAACCGAAGTAATGCTGTCAAGCGATTCCGTAGCCTTAGAAACGTTGCCAGAGATTGTATTTACATCGTCAAGAATTTGATCAACCCGCATGATTTCTAAATTAGCGGCATCAACCGTAAGCGTTAGTCGCTCCATCAAAGGATCAACACGATCAAGCGCAGGTGCTACCTTTTCTAATGCATCACGCGCTTGGCCTAACGTAACCTTTGCTTCTGTTAATACTTCCTTAGTTTCATCGATTAAGGGCTCCACCTTAGTCATGGTGCCCGAGATGGTTTTCACCAAAGAAACCAAGAAATACGTCAGTGCAATAAGGGCAATAATTCCTGCCAAGCACAGCAATACCACTCCTGCTGGTACTAATGATTCAAAGAACTCCATCGATCCTCCTTTTTGTTAGGAATCGAATAATTTTCGTTACCTATCCATCCTATCACGCAAAGTGCTATCTATGCGATAACGCTCCCAACCTCGTTCGCCAGCTGTAAAAAATATTCCCGGTTCAAGCCCATCAGGAAGATATTGTTGTGCAACATACCCGGCAGGATATTCATGAGGATATAGATAATCGCCATACGTATCTGAGCCAGGACGATGACGATCCCGCAAATGATCGGGCACCGCACGAAGCGGGCCTTTCCGTACTTCTTCCATCGCACGAGCGAGTCCCGCATATGATGCATTCGATTTTGGTGCAAGCGCCATATACACTGCCGCTTGGGCAAGGTTAATGCGACATTCCGGATATCCTATAACCTCCGCTGCACGAAAAGCTGCTTCGCCTACAAGAACAGCCTGAGGATCGGCATTTCCAATATCTTCAGCAGCAAAAATAAAAATACGTCGTGCAATAAATTTAGGATCTTCCCCGCCATCGATCATACGTGCTAACCAATACAGAGCTGCATCGGGATCAGAACCACGCATAGATTTAATAAACGCAGAAATAACGTCATAGTGCATATCCTGATTTTTGTCATAAGGCAAAGCGCGCTGTGGAAGTGCTGCGTGCACCATTTCATCAGTGATTTCTGTTTCTTCTTGTGCACGAGCTAAATCAGCACTAAGCGCTAGGGTGTTTAACATGCTGCGTGCATCACCACCGGCAAGGATAAGCAAGGCTTCACGCGCTGAATCGCTTAAGGTAAATTTTCCTTTTAGGCCCTCTTCACTAGTTAGAGCATGATCAACAATACGCGAAAGAGCTTCATCACTTAAACGATGTAGTTCCACAATGCGCGAACGAGAAATAAGAGCAGAATTTACTTCAAAAAAAGGATTTTCAGTCGTAGCCCCAATAAGAACCACTACCCCATCTTCAACCGCATGCAAAAGGGCATCCTGCTGAGCCCGATTGAAACGATGAATTTCATCCACGAATAAAATGGTACGAATTCCCAGATGAACAAGGCGCTTATCGGCCTCGTTGATTTCACGACGTAAATCGGAAACGGTACCACCAATTGCTGATACCTCAACAAAATGAGCATGGGTACTTTCCGCAATAACATGAGCAAGAGATGTTTTGCCAGTACCTGCAGGACCATACAAAATAACAGAAGAAAGCGTATCGTTTTCAATAGCGCTACGAAGCCAGGTGCCGGGCCCTACCGCTTCTTCCTGCCCAATAAGATCATCCAAAACGCGAGGACGCATACGAACCGCTAAAGGCGCATGAGCCTTACGAGTAGTGTTTTCTATGTCGCTAAATAAGGTATCCATTACCTCAATCCTTACGATTTCCCTCTTTCACGATTTTCAGCTCTTACGAGGGCGCTTTTTATAAGCCTGATAAATTATAGATTCTAATGAGGGCAATTCGCATACCTCAAACTGATATTCCTGAATCTGAGGTTCACCATCACATGAAGAATCTAGTTGCTCAACCCGCACAAAACGCGCTTCGATTCGGCTAAAGCCTTGCTTAAGCAAAGCATAGGCATAACACTGCGCCTGAAGAAGGTGCTTATGATAAAGTTCACTTTCTGTTTCAGCAGGATTCCCCCCTGTTTTATAGTCAACAAGATAGGCAATACGCGAAGCTTTAGGTTGCTTATCCACTGCCTCCAGCGGAAAATCACAGGCGAGTCCATCAATTTCTCCCTCAAGATACACTTCGGAGTTTTCACCAAACGTAACCATAAAGGGAACTTCCGCATACCGAAACGCATGAGTAGCAAAGTTTTGCGCGGTTGTACTGTTGAACCACAAGTCTAACGATCGTTTTAATCGAGCCTTTTGCGAAGTTGAAAGTTGATGCAAGGATATTTGAGCATCAACAATTTTATGGTCTGGACACGCAAGATTACCTTCATAAGAACTATCAATAGCGTACTGAGCAATTCGGTGAAAAGCACTTCCTAGGGCAGTAGCATCGTCATCGGGAGAAACTTCTATTTCAAATGACGATTCAAGACCAAATTCAACAGTCTCTAAACTATCAAGCGAATCCTTATCTTGGAAACTATCCAATTCATCTTTTTGATGAGGAGCCAATGTATCTTTATGAACATTAGGCAGCGAAGAATACGAACACACTTCTTTATGCTGGCGCTCTAAAGGATAAGTAAACACGGGCAGCTGTGGCGGAAAACCGGGAATAAGAAAATCTTCAGATGAATGGTTCGAAACACTCAACGCACGTTTCATTCGACACAGGCGCTTTTGTTGGTAGGTTTGCTCAGAGTTGCCACTATTCAAAACCTGAAATTGTTTTTGTAAATCGGATGCTGTTTGCGTAAGAGCAAAAGCTTTAGCATACTCTCCCAACACAAAAAACGATTCTTTGGGATGATTAGCCTTAAATTCATTATCCACAACCTGATATTCAAGCCGTAGCGGCAACGTTCCGCCATAGTCTATATATTGATAAGGAGCCTGAGGGCAAGGTTGCCACTGCAGAGCTGAATACAAATCCTCCAATACCCCTTTACCCGTGTAGTCAGGTTCTTTCTTTCCTCTATAAGTTATTCCCAAGAAAAGAGACTTGCTTGCTCTGGTAAGTGCAACATATAACAAACGTCGCGCTTCTGAAAGCTCCTGGGCAGTAATAAGTGACTCCACTGCGCGCGGTAAATTTTCAGGTGCTGCATCAAGAACTTCATCAGCAACGCCTTCGAAAGGCTCCTTGTATTCTTTGAGCGCGTTTACGACAGGACGAAACGAATCAAGCACCTGAGGTTTAAGGCAGGCATAGGTAGTGCCCTGAATATTTTCAGCAAGAAGAGCTTCTGGTTTTGCATCAAGACGAATTTCCGCTACCGCTACATGAGGAAACTCCAAACCTTTGCTGGAATGAATAGTCATAATCTTCACAAATTCAGAAGATGCTGTTGAAAGCGTACCAGGTGTTAGTTTTAATGTTTTGCAATCATCGATAAATCGTTTAACTGAACGAGATAAGCCTAATCCAAGAGCTTCAATATCTTCGATCATGCGCAGAGCTTTATACAGATTACCTACTATAGCCTGCGCTTCAGCACTACCACGAGCTTCAAGACGAATATACCAACCGCTGGTACGAAGTACTTCTTGCACACCAGCTGCTAAACCAACCCGCTCAATAACAATACGGCCTGCACTCAAACAACGATAGGCAAAATCAAGCATATCCTTATCTTGTTCAGGTAATTCCAAGAGTCCGATTTCACGGTTGAGCGATATAAAACCTTCACTCAAGCTTCTACGGTGAGGTTTTCCTTCACGATCGTAAGTAGTAGCCAAAGAAAGAAGCGCTTCGTCACTGAGAGAAAATAAAGGAGACGAAAGAACTTGATACAAAGCTGCACTATCAAGCGAATTTGCAAAATACTCTAACAGGCTTGTACCAGCCCCACTTCATATGCCTCAGAAAAGGTAGATCCGCCCGCAACAAGGCATTCAAAACCTAAATCACGCAATGCCTGAGCATATACCTCAACATTACTCATACTGCCCAGTAGCAAAGTCATGTCCGCAGGAGATACGCCCGCGTCATAAAGTTCAGCAAAATGCTGCGCAATGCGCAGTGCACAAGCTTTACGTCCCTCACTTACCCCAGGGCCCGTAGAGGGGCAATCATAAAGAGCCATTGAAATACGGGGGCGATTATCAAACATCGCATCAGACTCCGAATTCACCGCACCCTTTGGTTGAAGCGACAAAAAACGTTCACCAAACACCCGCGGCTGGGAAAAAATAGTATCAACAAACGAAAGCACGTCTGCATGGCTGCGGAAATTGTCAGGTAAATTCACGAACTGAGGTTGTTCAGTCTTTGCTTCCAGCATGCTTTGATAAGCGTAAAAAACACTTACATCAGCACCACGGAAACGATAAATACTTTGTTGGGCATCACCCACCGTACACACATTGGTAAATCCTGGCTTTGCAATATGCGAAAGCAGCGCTACCTGTAATTCGTCGGTATCTTGAAATTCGTCAATCATAATCATGCGGAACTGCTGCTGATAAGCATGCGCCAGGTCAGGATGGTTAACAAAGGCATCATAGGTAGCCCGCAATAAATCGACATTATCAAGCCTACGAGGGCCTTTAAGCTCCTGAAATTCTTCATGTACCCTGCGAGCAATTTCTGCCACATAACGAAGTTCCATCGCACTCAAAGCAGATTCTACCGTGCACGTTATATGTGCGTAGGTTGATCGATAATCAGCAAAAAATGTTGGATCGCTGTCCTTTACGCGGTATTTTGGACTTGTTTTCGGGAAAGAAAACAACACCTTAGCAAACTTGTGCACATCCAGCGATGGATCCGTAAACGAAGTAGGTATCCCTTTTTCAAGATAAGCAAGAGCCTTTTCGAGGGCAGCTTCACAAGCTTCAAGGTGTTTCGCATCTGTTTTAGTTGGTTTAGTAAGGACAGAAGATACCGCAACAAATTCTTGGCCTAATTCCACCATTTCTCGCATAAGTGCTGCAGGATTTCCTTCAACTTCCGGAATATACAGTGCGTCAAATCCACCAGGGAGAGCCAATACTTTATTCGAAAGAACAGAGACATATGATTGAATGCTTTTCGCAGAAGCACCACTTGAAGTAATACCAACCGTATGCACATAGCTTTTAAGAGCTTCATCATCGGATTGATCTAAGGCAAATAGTACACGATCGAAAGCTTCATCCTTTAAGCGATTGGCATCGGTTTCAGATAGAACTTCAAAAGAAGAATCAACGCCAAGTTCTAAGGCATGTTCGCGTAATACCCGAGAACACATGCCATGAATGGTAGAAATCCAAGCATCGTCAACTTTAAGCGCTTCGTCAGTTAAACCAAGTTCCAGGAGCTTGGCCTTAATACGAGACTTTAGTTCTGCTGCAGCTTTCTTAGTGAAAGTGATAGCTAGAATTTGATCGATATGTGAAACAAAGGGATTGTTATCTGAACCGGGTTCAGTAAGTGCATAAGCAATACGCTGCGTAAGCGTAAATGTTTTGCCACTCCCCGCCCCAGCAGAAACCATCAAGGGTTTATCGAGAGTGGTAATAATCTGACGCTGACCAGGTGTACAAGAATCTAAATTCACGAAAGCCTCCTTGGACAGGTCGTTACCGGACAATACTTGCATGAATCAGGACAGAGCGGTCGTTGATCAATTACGCCTTGCTTCATTTCTTCCATACGGCAAGCAACTGCTTCTTCCACTAAGGAAAGAAAACGATCAAAATTTCCCTTTACGGCAGAAGCCCTTCGCGCAAATCCATTCAAAGGCAAAAAGGCATCATCGTAAGACCCTGCAACGGAATGTGCTTTTTCTTGTGCACGATAACTAAGATAGAGTGCACCTATTGGACGTTCAGGTAAAACCTGTTTGAGAACTTGAGCATAAATAAGTGCTTGAATTTTATGGGGAAGCTCAAACGAATCCGAAGAATCTGGATCATACCCTGCATCATGACCGGCAATGCCCCCTTTATAGTCAAGCACTACCATCTGATTTGTTGCAGCATTAATATCAATACGATCTACACGACCGCGAATTAATACTCCTGCATACCTTAGGCCGTTTTCTGGCTTAATTTCAAATTCACCATAAGTTGGACTAAATTCAGGCATTAAGTAAGATTGAACCACGATATTCTTCAATAACGTCTGCTTTAATTTTTGAGCTTGCGCCTGCTCGACAGGAGTTTCAGGCACATAACGCGTTGATGGCAAATCGGGCTGTAAGGCAAGCTGCTCGTCGAATACCTTCGAAAAACACTCGCGTGCAAGTTTTATATTGTCTTTTGTTAAACGCGTTTGCCCTATTTCAGCGGGAAGAGCCTTGTAAAACGCTTCAAACATCCCATGAACAAAAGTACCTTGTTCAAGTGGCCCTAATTCTTCTTTTGGAGATTCAGGACGAAGCCTATTCGAAACAAACCAATAATAGGGACAATTAATATAAGCTTCAATTGCTGAAGGGGACAACAGTAAGGTATCAGAATCGTAGGTTCCCACGCGCGACAAAAATAAGTCGCTTCTTGGTGCATCAGTGGTATCTGACAGCTTTCCTGCCCTAGCTTGCATAAGGGATAAAGGATCTTTTCCTTTAAAACACCAGTTTGCATTTTCATCAAAAGAGGATTCATCCACCAAAAACGTATGGGGATCCTGAAGTGATTCTTTAGCAAAAAACGGCGGCATTCCTAAATCATCAAGCGTGTCTCCAGGCTCCAAATAACATGCTACAAATTCTTCCCATAAAAACGAAGGATACACATCCTCGTCTCCCCCTGAATTCAAAACACGTTCGCATAAAAATGCTGAAGATGCCAGTGCCTTAACAGACTCAAACCACCTACGCTTTGTTTGAAGATTTGACTGCAGGAGTGTAATACCCAGCTTTTTCTCTAAGGTCGTTAACGCATCGTGTCTCTCTCCTGCTGCATAGATGCGACTATCCATATCGCAAAGCAAAACACAATCGAACGCATCCCTGTCAAGATCCTGGGTATGGGCTGAATCGGTTATAGTAATTGAATAATCATGACCCAGGTTCGAATTATCATTAAAATCGAACGTTACTTCAGAAGAACAATCAACGGTTATTCCCTCAAGAGCAAAATCGAATTCAGCTGGTTTCATATGCCAGGAACGCGCCTGCTCATAGACGCTACGTAAAGCAGAAATAGCACTGCCCTGTTCGCTTCTATACGCCGCATCTCTGCCAGAAATTTCTGCTGCTACATCATAAAAATAATCAAGGACAAGCGAGGCATCACTATCCTGAAGCAGTTCTTCAAACATGTCGAAATGAGGAGAAACGAGCCGAATCATGGCATGAGCTTCTTCGAACGAAAACAGTCGATTCCCCTGAATTGCAGACGTTATTTGTGATGCCTGAACAGAATTAATGCCTGAAAATGGTGAATGCACGTAATCGAGAAGCGCCTCTAAATCATGTGAATCATCGAGCAAAAAAGTTTTAAGCGCAATGAAGCAACACCCAAAATCTGTTTGTTTAAAAGGACGATTTGCCCGAAGGTCACAGGTAATTTGAGGTAAAGAAATACGGGATGAATCTTTACTGTTATTCCAAGTAGCAAAAGCATGGGTAACAAAGCTGAACAATTGTATAGGATCAGCTGAAACTATCAACATCGAGAGAGTTTGCGTGTTTAAGGAGGGCTCCAAAACAAATTTCGCAATCGTTCTCATAATAAGCGCGTTTTGAGCAGAAGGCCCCGATGCAAGAAGCAGATAAGGTTCTACCCCTGTTGGAGTCTTCGAAATTTGAACGGGCGTTGAATTATCCTGAAACAGCTCTGGAACTACCGCGTTAAAGTATCGCTGAAAAGCAACCGGCATATCAAAGGCCGAACCAAGCTCAAAATTAAAGGGCAAATCCAACTGAGACAGATAGGTAAGTGCATCCCCTGTTTCAATAAGACCACGGTCTGACAAAAGCGTTCTGTATGGTTTGATTAAAGAAAACAATTGCTGTTCGGCAACTGAAAACGCTGAAGGATTAGATTTTGCCTGCTCCAATTCCTTGGAACCCAGAACCTCAGAAAAAAAGCGACAACATAAAGAAACCGTGCCTTCAGTTACCGAAAACGATGAAAGTTGTTCTGCATGAGAATCTAAAAGTTGCTTAACCGCAAACGCACGTTCAAGGGCAGAAACAAGCTTAGCACCAGATCCAAACCTTTCCCAAGCATCGCTAAGCCAAGTAAACGGAGTTTCAACGCTTACCCCCAGCAATCCTTCAGAATGTGTTCTGGCATAGTGTTTTCTATAGGAAAGAGCCTGTTCGTAGGTAGGAAATAAGATGACTTTTCTTCGCACTACGCAATGCTCCTTTCATATTAGCTACACACCTTTAACGCTCCCTGAGATAAGATGATGTGTCAAGACTTTAATTTCATAATTCGAATCGTATACTAAAGGTAAGCCACTTCCGCGTGTCGCGATGGACCGATGAATTTTAATTGGGAGCCTCAGATTACGGGTGAAATGGAGATTCGTATCCGTTGATACGAAAGCCAGGAAAGTCGTTGCGGGCACCCACCTAGTGAAGGTGGGTTCATCCAATTAGCGGGGGTGGTTTTCTGCTGTTCAGAGCGTATTTTTCATTTTCAATTAAATCTTTCTGGTACAAATCTGGTACAAACAAGACACCGCTTAATGTACCGCCCCGTAAACATAACCCCATCCATGCGATGAAAGCGAAGAATTAAGCTGAGAGCAAAGCTTATCGCGCGTAAGCGCAATCGGCGGCAAAAGGTTAACCACTTCGAGCAAATCTTCGTTAAGCCCAAAAGCTTCCGCTTCCATAATTACCTCTAAGCGGCTATATTCTACATCCGGGTCAGAAGCAAAAAGTCCTTCAATAAATTCTTGCAATACCCCAAAATCATCGCTT
>OCHL01001385.1_pt1 | contig 15598 bp, 17 predicted proteins | sample 1538421 | NCBI WGS metagenome assembly OCHL01 (sample SAMN04571690, study PRJEB22368) | human gut metagenome | biome: human gut; material: stool | host: Homo sapiens | place: Luxembourg | collected 2012-06-01 | reverse complement strand
TTTTTCGCGCTTCTCCGATTTGAAGGCCCCTCAGCCGCTGCGGCGGCAGCTCCCCGCAGGGGAGCGGGTGCGCCCTCTCCGTCTGCTCCCGTTGGTCGCATCCACCTCTCCCTTTGGGAGAGCTGGCGCGAAGCGCCTGAGAGGGTTCGTTCCCCCGCAGGGAGCCAGCGGCAGCAGATACCGTTCGCCGTTACGGCCCTTCCCGTGAAAAAGCAACACCGGAATGACCGCAGTCATTCCGGTGTTGCAATAAAAAATAATATTTCCACTAATATTGCCAAAGCGAACGCGTCGGCAATTCTAAATCGTTAATGCTTTCTCCGGCCTATAACATACCACGGTAGATACATGATCACCAGTGCTGCCGCGATGGCAGGCAGAAAGCCCAGGATATAATACTTCTCGCCCAGCGCGGCGGTGAACGCGCTGGTGATGACGTTGCCGTAGGGGTTGTTCAGAAAATAGAAGTTCGTCTGCAAGGGCTTGTTCAAAAAGTAGATGGGCAGGGCCGAACCGAACAGAAACGCCAGCACCATGGGCACCCGGCGCACGCTGGGCCGGAAGCCGCCCGCCACCAGCAGCACCGGGTAGAGCACCAGCAGGGCATGGATGCTCACCGAGTGCAGGTTGATGAGGGTCCACCAGCTGGGCACGTCCCGCCAGCTGGGGCACAGCAGCGCCAGCATGGCCCCGGGGATGCACAGGGCGTAGAGCTCCTCCTTGCACCAGTTCTGGTCCGTGACGGTGCAGTACAGGCAGACGAACACATTGATGCTGCACAGGTGCAGCGGCAGATAGCTCCAGTTCCACTGGCCGGTCAGGGCCATGCCCAGCAGCAGGGCGGCTTCGTCGGCCAGCAGGGCTGCCGTCACGCCCACGAGGATGTGCCGCCGCGTGCGTGCCCCGGCCCGGCGGTACCACACCGCCATGCCGAGGATGAACAGCGCCGACACCGCCAGCTCCACGAGATGCACCGTGCCGAACAGCGGGTAGCACTCGTACCCGGGGCCGAACTCAGCCGCTGTGATGTCGTAGGATTTCCAGAAATCGCTCATCCGCTTCACCGCCTTTTGGCCCTATGATAGCGCGCAGCTCTCCAAAAGGGAAGACTTTTTTGCAAAAAAGCGCAAAAGCGGGTGCATTCTGGGCCGCAGTGTGGTATCTTATAAAATAGTATACACAAATACGCCGCAACGGCGCACAAAGGAGAGGAAAGTATATGACACTGAAAACTGGTATCCGCGGCGAGCAGAGCGTGCTCGTCACCGCGGCCAACACTGCAAAGACCATGGGAAGCGGCACGCTGGACGTGTTCGCCACCCCCGCGCTGGTGGCCCTGGCCGAAAAGACCTGCTGGATGAGCGTGGCCGACGCACTGGGCGAAGGCAATGGCTCGGTGGGCACCAAGCTGGAGCTGGAGCACACCGCCCCCACCCCCGTGGGCATGACCGTCACCTGCGAGAGTGAGCTGGTGGCCGTGGAAGGCCGCAAGCTGACCTTCAAGGTCACCCTGCACGACGAAAAAGGCCCGGTGGGCGGCGGCACCCACGAGCGCTTTGTCATCAATAACGCCAAGTTCGCGGCGAAGGCAGAGGCGAAGAAGGGGTAAAAAGAGAAACGCGCTCGCCCGCTCAGTCACCTTCGGTGCCAGCTCTCCCAAAGGGAGAGCCAAGGGCTTAGCCGTTACGCTTCTTGCCTCCCCCTTCGGGGGAGGCGGCATTGCGAAGCAATGACGGAGAGGGTTATTCTTCATCCTTTTTCTCCGGTTGTCCCAGCCGCAGCGGCGGCGGGTCGGCTTCCAGCAGCTGCTGTTCGGCACGCTGCTGGGCCTGCTGCAAAAGCTGCACTGCCTGCGCGCTGGCACGGAACAGCTCAAAGTACATCGTTTTATAATCCGGCGCGGTCCACACCCCCTGTCTCCTGTGGGATAGTTTTCCCCGGCAGGGGGCGGTGATGCATGACCGCCGCATTGAAAAAAGAGGGATCGTTATGAAAAACAATAAGAACCTGTCATGGTTCGGTGCGCTGCTGGTGTTTGCGCTGCTGCTGTGGTGCACGGCAGTCACTCCCGGCAAGATCGCCGACCCGTCCACCTACACCTGTTCGGTGTACAGCACCATCTTCTCGCTGCTGCCGCCGGTCATCGCCATCGTGCTGGCGCTGAACACCAAGGAGGTGTACACCTCCCTGCTGGTGGGCATTGCGTCCGGTGCGCTGCTCTACGCCAACGGCAATCTGGAGCTTGCCATCAACACCCTGTTCTTCAACGAAGACGGCGGCATGGTGGCCAAGCTCTCGGACAGCAGCAACGTGGGCATCCTGATCTTTCTGGTGATGCTGGGCATTCTGGTGGCCCTGATGAACAAGGCCGGCGGCTCTGCCGCCTTTGGCCGCTGGGCCTCCACCCACATCCACTCCCGGGCCGGTGCGCAGTTTGCCACCCTGCTGCTGGGTGTGATGATCTTCGTGGACGACTACTTCAACTGCCTGACCGTGGGCTCCGTCATGCGCCCTGTCACGGACCGGCAGAAGATCTCCCGCGCAAAGCTGGCCTACCTGATCGACGCCACCGCTGCGCCGGTGTGCATCATCGCCCCGGTATCCAGCTGGGCGGCTGCGGTTACCTCCAGCGTACCGGAAGGCTCCGGTATCAACGGCTTTACCATGTTCCTGCGCACCATCCCCTACAACTACTACGCCCTGCTCACGCTGGTGATGATCCTGTTCCTCATCTTCACCGGTACCGACTTCGGCCCCATGCAGCTCAATGAGCGCAACGCGAAAAACGGCGATCTGTTCACCACCGCCGACCGTCCCTACGGCGACGACGTGGATGACGGCACCGAGACGAAGGGCCACGTCATCGACCTGATCGCCCCGGTGCTGGTGCTGATCGCGGCCTGCATCTTCGGCATGATCTACACCGGCGGCTTCTTTGAGGGCGTGGACTTCGTCACCGCCTTTGCGGACTGCAACGCTTCGGCGGGCCTTGTGCTGGGCAGCAGCATTGCCCTGCTGTTCACCTTCATCTTCTACCGCGTGCGCAATGTGATGACCTTCCAGGACTTCGCTGCCTGCATCCCCGAGGGCTTCAAGGCCATGGTCAGCCCCATGCTGATCCTCTCCCTCGCCTGGACCCTGTCCGGCATGACCGGCCTGCTGGGTGCAAAGTATTATGTGGCGAACCTGCTGGGCAATTCCGCTGCCGCATTGCAGTACATGCTGCCGGTCATCATCTTCATGGTGGCAGTGTTCCTGGCCTTTGCCACCGGCACTTCCTGGGGCACCTTCTCCATCCTCATTCCCATCGTGTGCCATGCCTTCCCGGATGGTGAGATGCTGGTCATCTCCATCGCGGCCTGCCTGTCCGGCGCGGTGTGCGGTGACCACTGCTCCCCCATCTCGGATACCACCATCATGGCGTCCGCCGGTGCCCACTGCAGCCACGTGAACCATGTGTCCACCCAGCTGCCCTACGCCATCACGGCGGCAGCCTGCGCGGCGGTGTGCTATGTCATCACCGGCATTGCACAGGCATTCCTCGGTGCAAGCGCCAGCCTTGTCACCTCGCTCATCCTGCTGGCTGTGGCCATTGCAGTGGAGCTGGCCGTGCTGAGCGTCATCCGCGTGCGTACCGGCAAAGCGGCAAAGAAAGCTTGACCGAGAAAGCGCAATTTCCCTTTGCGCCGCGGGCAAAACGTGGTATACTGAAAGAAAATGAACTTTCGGAGGCGCACGACCCATGCTGGAACAGGCATTTCAGGACGTATACACCAAATTCAAGCTGCATTTTTACCAGAACGTTTTTCAGCGTTTTGCCACGCGGGAAGCGACCCTGACCACGGTGGAATCCTTCTGCATGGAAGGCATCATGGCCATGGGCGAGCCCACCATTGCGGAGTTTTCCCGCATGATGCAGATCTCCACCCCCAACGCGGCGTATAAGATCGGCAGTCTGGTGAAAAAAGGCTATGTGGAAAAGATCCAGTCCACCACCGACCGGCGCGAATACAACCTGCGTCCCACCCAGAAGTATATCGATTACTACAACATCAGCTATTCCTACCTGCACACCGTAGTGGAGCGCGCCCGCGAGCGTTTCTCCCCTGAGGACTGCGCAAAGCTCGAGGAGATGCTCACCATCGTGAGCGACGAGCTGATGCCGGAACTGGACCTGCCCAAAAAGAACGCAGAATAAGCAAAAAACCTCCCGGTCGCTGGCCGGGAGGTTTTTTTGTGTATCGTTACTTCTGCTCTTTATCCACCACCTGGATCTTGCCCTTCTTCCACAGCACATAGGAAGTGAGGATGCCGATGGGCAGCATCACGATGATGAAGATGCCCACAAGGCCGCCCAGCGCCGCGCCGTAGCCCGCCAGACGGGCCGCGAGGGAGAGCACCGTCATGATGATGAGCACCGGCAGCACGCCCTTGATACCGCCCTTGACCACCTTATTGCCGCTGGCAGAGCTGGCGAACAGGCCCAGCGCCATGGAGCCGAACAAGGCCGGCAGCAGGTAGCCGGAAGCCGTCTTGACGGCGGGCAGCTCGAACACCGGGCTGATGAAGGAAGCGCACACCGCTGCCAGCGTCAGGATGGCAACGGTCATCAGGGACGAGACCGCCACAGCCACCGAGGCAATGGCTTCACCCTCCGGGGTGTTGGGCTGCTTCTTGGTCAGGTTCATGGCGTTGGCTGCCACGGGCAGCTTCAGGTTCATGATGTTGCCAGTGATAAAAGCCAGGTACGCCGAGCAGCCCAGAATGGGGGTGTAGCTCAGGGCCTCTGAGAAGCCCACCGGGATATAGATGAGCAGGATGGAAAAGGTGTTCACGTTGAACACCTCGCCCAGACTCGGGATGCTGTCGTAGGCGGCCAGCACCACGAAAGGCAGCGCCACCATGTAGATGAGGGCGATCAGGGTGCCCACGCGGCCCCAGCGGTGCGCCCAGCTCTGGAAGGAATCCATTTTGGTCTCGGTCTTTGCTTTGCTCATGTTCCTGCCCTCCTTACCCGAAAATGCGCACCCATGCCAGCGACGAGATCAGGCCGCCCAGCATGGAGAATGCCATCACAAAGTTGTTCAGCCACGCAAGGCCCGGGCGCTTTGCCAGCACGCCCACGCCCACTGCGATGACAAGGCCGGTGATCATGACAGCCGCCTGCACGTTATCCGTGAACAGCAGGATGGGGATGTATACGGAAAACATCACCAGCATGAACACGCCGGAGAGCACGTTTTTCCAGGTGCTGCCGCCGTTATCGGCAGCGGAGCGGTCCACGCTCTTGCACAGCTTTTTGCCGAAGGGCAGCAGGATGAGAAAGCCGCTCAGCATACCCACGCTCATCAGGATCATCACCACGCCGAACTGGCGGCCGGTGGCGCTTTCCAGCATTTCGGCCGAGGATGCATAGCCCAGCACCTGCGCGATGGAGCTGGAGATCATGGTTTCATACGACAGCGAGCCGATGACCGAAAGCCGCCACCATGCCCACACACTGCCCAGCACCGCAATGAGCACGAACAGGCCCACCACGATGGAAAGGCTGGGCACGATGGAAAACACAAGGCTGGATTTGATGACGTTGCTCAGCTCTTTGCGGGTGATGCCCAGTTCCAGGCAGTGGTCGTAGGCCTTTTTCAGATACACCAGCGAGAACGCCGCGATGTAGACAAGGCCGCCGATGACCAGCGCCAGCAAAAGCGGGCTCTGGATGATGTCTTTCATGGTTGCCATGAGATTGTCCCTCCCTCAAATACACTCCGGACGAAAAAAGGCGGGTGTTTTGTGCCCGCCGTCCTTGCGATACGGACAGGATACCGGAAAAAGCCGTGCTTGTCAAATAAGTAACACTAAAGCGCGGGCGGTGGTTTGGGCAGATTTTTGCCGCGAAAACCGGCAAAGAAGCTTTACTGCGTTAAAATAATAAAGTGATGACCGCCGGTCACTTTGCATCCGTTGAAAGTTGCATAAAAAACAAAGAAAAATTTTGTCGTTCTGCTGAAAACAGCGCCCGCCCGGCCCTTGCAAACGCCGTAAAACCTGTTATAATACAAGCATCAACATATCGAAGAAATGGGTTTTTCTGCGGCAGTGCGGCCGCAGCCGAAGGACCCTGCGAGATTTTTGAGGGAAAGACCAATGGAACATGTGACCGAACAACAATTGACACGGCAGCAGAGCCCCGTCTGGCGGGCCCTGCGTGCCGCTGCACCCCAGACCATCCCGGTGCTGGCGGGCTATTTTGTGCTTGGCATGGGCTACGGCATCTACGTGCAGTCGCTGGGGCTGCCGGTGTGGATGCCCATGCTCATGGGCACGGTGGTGTATGGCGGCTCGCTGGAATTTGTGCTGGCAAGCCTGCTGCTCAGCGCGTTTTCACCGCTCTCCGCCTTTTTGATGGCCCTGATGATTCAGGCCCGGCACCTGTTCTACGGCCTTGCCATGCTGGAGCGCTACAAGGGCTACGGCCTGCGCAGCTTTTACATGATCTTTGCCATGAGTGACGAGACCTTCTCCATCACCTGCTCGGCGGAACCGCCTGCGGGGGTGGATAAGGGCTGGTTCATGTTTTTCATCACCCTGCTGGACCAGTTCTACTGGGTGGCCAGCGCGGGCCTTGGCGCGGCGATGGGGTCCATCCTGCCCTTCAGTACCGAGGGCGTGGACTTCGTCATGACGGCTATGTTCACGGTCATCTTCCTCAACCAGTGGGAAAAGAGCAAGCAACACTACAGCGCCTTCATTGGCTTGGCCGCACCGCTGGTGTGCCTGGCCATTTTCGGCTCCGGCAGCTTCCTGCTGCCGTCCATGGGCTGCATTTTGGTACTGCTGCTGGCCCTGCGCAAGCCCATTGAAAAAGCCGAGGGCACCGAGCCGGAAGCCGAAAAGAAAAACGAGGAGGTGGGCGCATGACCGCACTTCAGATGGGCCTGACCATTGCGGTGTGCACCGCCGCCACCATGATCACCCGCTTTCTGCCGTTCGTGGTGTTTTCGTCCAAAGACCAGCAGCCGCCCGAGGTGGTGCGGTATCTGGGCCGGGTGCTGCCCGCCGCCATCTTCGGCATGCTGATCGTTTACTGCCTGAAAAACGTCACTCCGTTTGCGGGCAGCCACGGCATCCCGGAGGCCATTGCTCTGCTGGTGACGGTGGCCCTGCACAAGTGGAAGCACGAAACGCTGCTCAGCGTGGCAGGCGGCACCCTGTGCTATGTGCTGCTGGTGCAGCTGGTGTTTTGAAAAACGCAAAGCGCTGCCGCGCAGGGGAATTCCTGTACGGCAGCGCTTATTTATTTTGCCGGGAACTGCGCTTCGAAGTCCGCAAATTCCTGCGGGCGGGTCAGGCAGACAAAATATCCCGCCGGGTCGCGGTAGATACCGTGTTTTCCCTGCAGGAAGCCGGGCCGCAGTTCCTTTACCAGAAAATAGTCTGCCTCCGGGTCGTCGGCATAGCGGATGCCGACGGTTTTGCCCGGCACAAAGCCGGAAGGCCCGTAAAAGGCGGGATCGCCTTCCAGCACGGCTGCACCAAAACCGCGTTCCGCGGCTTTCTGCAGTGCAGTGTCCAGCAGCAGGCGGCCAAGGCCCTGCCGCTGCATCTCCGGTGCGATGCACAGCGGGCCGACATTCAGCACCGGCAGAACGCTGCCATCGTCCAGCGCCGCATCGGCCCGGACGGCGGCAAACTGCCCAATGAGCCTGCCGTCCTGTTCCAGCACAAGGGCGAGGTCCGGCACAAAGGCCGGGTCCTGCCGCAGGCAGTGCAGAACAAAATGCTCCATACAGCCCGGGCGGTAAACATTCCAGAATGCATCCCGCACAAGGCTCTCCACGGCGCGGTAGTCGGCAGGCACTTCCTGCCGGATGGTCATTGATGTTTGCTTCATTGGGGTTCCTCCTTTCCGTCTCTGTGCCCAGCGTAACACGCAATTCTGTATAAAAAATGTACCCGCGGCATTTCCGTTTCGGGGAAATGCTGCGAGTACATTGCGGCATCGGGCAAAGCCGTGTCCTTTTTGCGGTTTTGTGCTTACTTGCGGCCGTAAAGAATGCCCATGCCGGAGATCATCCACGGGGTGCGCACATAGCCGGGCACGAAGTCCAGCTTCTGTTCCAGATTGCCGATAAAGTGCACCTCGGTGATGCCCTCGGCCTGCAGCTGCTTCACGAATTCGTCCATGTCGCCGTACAGGCCCTTCTGAGAGAACATGTCCTGGAAGGAGAATGTGCCGCCCTTTTTCACCACACGCAGCGCTTCCCGCACCACGTCGCGCTTGTCCTTGGCGGTGCGCACCTCGTGGAAGACGAAGTTGGAAACGGCAGTGTCGAAGCTCTCGTCCGGGTAGGCCAGATGGGCCGCGTCGCCCTTCTCAAAGGTGATGCGGTCGGCCACGCCCTCAGCCTTGGCATTGCGCTCGCACTGGTCTTTGGCGTAGTTCCACTCGGAACCCCAGTAGTCCATGCCGGTGAGCTGTGCTTCCGGGAAGGCTTTGGCACAGCGGACGGTCAGCGCGCCGGCACCGCAGCCGATGTCCAGCAGTTTGCCCTTGCCGTCCCAGTCCAGATGCTGCACCAGATGTTCGTGGACTTTCGCCATCATGTTGCCCTTGCCGAAGGCGAACTCCTCATGGCAGCGGTACATGTATGCGCCGTAGGCCAGCAGAATGATGCCGAGGACTGCCAGCACCACCGCCAGCACAGTCTTATGCAGGCCGATGCCGCAGGCAAGCCCTGCCGCCAGCAGCACCGCGCCGCCGCCGAACAGCGGCGGGAACATCTTCTCCGGGACCCAGTTGCCGTAGTTGGTTTGCGTATTCATCATGATACCTCCCTGCTCGGTTGATATCATCATGTTAGCATAAACAAACCACGCTGTCAATGCCGCGCAGCGGCTCAGTGATAGAAGGTGTCGAAGTTTACCTGACGGTAGAAACGCTGCTGCAGCTGGTCAAAGCTTTCGCAGTTCTGGGCCAGCAGCCACATGCTCTTGGTCACCACGGCTTCAATGGTCATGTCGTGGGCCTCCAGGAAGCGGAAGCGGTTCTTCACCCGCTTGCCCACCTCGTAAACGCCCACGTCGCTGCCCTCATAGGTGACCTGGGTGGTCAGGATGAGCACCTTGCGAGTCTTGTCGTAGTCGCCCAGCCCTTCGGCAAAGGCGTCCATGAGCTGCTGCGGGATGCCGCCCACGCCAAAGCTCTCCACGATGACGCAGTCGTACAGGCGGAAAATTTCAGGGATGAGGTCGGGGCTCATGCCCGGCGTCAGCTTGAGCAGGAACACCTTCGGGTCCAGTGCGCGGCCGAACTCCACCGGGCCGGTGGGCCACGGCGACGGGATATACCGCACCAGCCGGTCGCCCTGCACCAGCGCCAGCTCCGGGAAGTTGACCGAGGCAAAGGCGTCGTAGCTGATGGTCTTGTTTTTCTTGGCGCGGGTGCCCGCGATGACGTGCCCGCCGAACACCACCATGACGCCGCGGCTGCCCGGGTCCAACGCGCAGATGACGCTGTCGCGCAGGTTTTTCTTCGCGTCGGTGATCTCGTTGGAGATGGGCTGCTGGGCACCGGTGAGGATGATGGGCTTGTCCGCGTTCTGGATGAGATAGGAGAGCGCCGCCGCCGAGTAGGCCAGCGTGTCGGTGCCGTGGCAGATGATGAAGCCGTCGTACAGGGCGTAGTTCTCCTGCACGGCCTTGGCCATCATGAGCCAGTGCTCCTGACCGAGGTCGGTGCTGTCGATGCTGCACAGGGCCAGCGTTTCCGGGACGCACAGGTCGTTGAGCTCCGGCAGGTGGGCCAGAAGTTCTTCGCTGGTGAGCACGGGCTTCAAGCCCTGCGGGGTGCGCACGCTGGCAATGGTGCCGCCGGTGGTGATGAAAAGAATGCGCTGTTTGGTCATAAAAGAGAGCCTCCGTGGCAGAAAATCAGGTGACTCCGTAAGTATAGCACACCCTTTTCCGCTTGAAAAGTGCCCGCCTGCGGCAAAAAACAAATTTTTGCGACCCAGTCACAGAAGTTTGGGGTGTTTTGGTGTATACTAAAGGAAAAAAGGCGGCAGGCATCTGCCGCTTTCAAAAAGCAAGAACGAGGATGAACGTATGCCCAACATTGTGATCATCGGTTCCGGCCCGGCGGGGGTGTCGGCGGCATTGTATGCCGTGCGTGCCGGGGTGCACACCACCGTGCTGACCAAAGGCCCCGGTGCCCTCGACCGCGCCGAAAAAATTGAAAACTACTACGGTTTTGCCGAGCCCATCTCCGGTGCCGAGCTGGAGCGCCGCAGCATTGAAAACGCAAAGCGTCTGGGCGTGAACGTGATCACGGCCGAAGCCGTGGGCCTGACCTATACCGATAAACTTACCGTAGAAACAGTGGGTGCAGATTACCCGGCGGACGCTGTCATCCTGGCCACGGGCGCTTCCCGCGCGGTGCCGCGCATTCCGGGCCTTGCCGGGCTGGAGGGCCACGGCGTAAGCTTTTGCGCCGCCTGCGATGCTTTTTTCTACCGCGGCAAGGACGTGGCCGTGCTGGGCAGCGGCGAGTATGCCCTGCATGAGGTGCAGGCGCTTTTGCCGGTGGCGGGCAGCGTATCCCTGCTGACGAACGGTGCCCCGCTTTCGGCACAGTTCCCGCCGGAAGTGACCGTGTACCCCCAGAAGGTGGACGCCATCCTGGGCGAGAAGGTAGTCACGGGGGTGCAACTGTCCGGCGGCGAAACGCTGGCGGTCAGCGGCGTATTTGTGGCGCTGGGCGTGGCGGGCAGCACCGCGCTGGCCCGGAAGATCGGCGCGGCGGTGGACGGGAACCGCATCGTGGTGGACGCAGCCATGCAGACCACCGTGCCCGGCCTGTACGCGGCGGGCGACTGCACCGGCGGCCTTCTGCAGGTGGCAAAGGCCGTGTATGAGGGCGCACTGGCGGGCACTGAAGCCGCCAAGGCCCTGCGGAAAGGATGAAGTATATGCCGGAAAAAACGAATGACCACCGCGGGTGCCTTGCCTGCGGCTTCCCCTTCTGGGACGACCTGACGCCCGACGAGCAGGACATGCTCTGCCGCTATACCCGACCGGTGCACTACGCAAAAGGGGCACGGGTACACAGTCCGCTGGAAAGCTGCGTGGGCATCCTGCTGCTGCGGTCGGGCCAGCTGCGGGCCTACCTGCTCTCGGAGGATGGGCGGGACGTGACCCTTTACCGCCTGTTCGGCGGCGAGGTGTGCATTCTGTCGGCGTCCTGCGTGATGGACTCGGTGAACATCGATCTGTACATCGACGCCGAGGAGGACACCGAGGCCTATTGCATCAGTGCAGGCGTGTTCCGCAAACTGATGCAGCAGAACGTCCATGTGCGCTGCTACGCCTACCAGATGACGGCGGAACGCTTCTCCGACAGCATGTGGACCATGCAGCAGGTGCTGTTCATGAGCGCGGACCGCAGGCTTGCCATCTTCCTTTCCGACGAGCTGGCCAAAACCGGCGGCGATGAGGTGCGCATGACCCACGACCAGATCGCAAAGTACATGGGCTCGGCCCGCGAAGTGGTGAGCCGGATGTTGAAGTATTTCGCGCAGGAAGGCTGGGTGCGCCTTTACCGCGGCGGCGTGCAGGTGCTGGATAAGAAAAAGATGCAGCAATTGGCGAGAGGGCAGTAAAAAAGAGGACGATGCGATGCATCGTCCTCTTTTTACGTTAAACTTTAGCCTTTGCAGCCCTGTTCTTCCCAGTCGCCGAAATCGCTGGCGTCAGCGATCTTGGTGGGGTCGAACTTGCCGGTTTCGTCCCTGGGGGCTTCGGCGGGGCCGGCCTCCACGGGGTTCGGGTTCGGGGCCTCCGGGTCATACACCGGCTTCTCGCCGTCTTTGACGGGCAGGGTCACCGGCTCATTTGCAGCCGGGGCAGCAGGTTCGTCCGCTGCTTCTGTGGGCGGTTCGGCAGCAGGAGCTTCCGGCGCGGCTTCTTCGGCGGGCGCAGCAGCTTCGGCCTTGGCCTCGCCCTCGGCGTAGGCTTCGGCGGCCTTTGCGGCCTCCTTGGCGTCCAGCTCGGCGTCCTCCGGGAACTCCACCGACTCCACATGGAGCGGGTCTTTCTGGTTCAGGATCTTGTCCAGCACCACGATGGCGGCACCGGTGACGGCCACAGCGGCGGCCGTGCCCAGGATACGGAACAGAGTTTTCATACCAGAACCTCCTTGTTATAAAGAAACGTTAAGAGAACGTTACGACCTCTTCCAGGGGCTTTTCGGCGGGCTCCACCGAGATGGCGGTGAGCACCGGGCCCTTGCCGCGGTAGATGTTGTGGAACTTGTAGCCCACCTTGGCGGTCACGCGCACCCAGGCGCGCTGCTCCAGCGCTTTGTAGCCGTCGTAGCTGCAGGGGAAGCCCACGAACTGGATGTCCTGCACGCAGCAGGTCATGGCAAAGCGGCCGGGCACGAAGCTGTTCTTGCCCGCGCGGTTGGTCTGGCACACCTGTGCCAGGAACTTGACCGTCTTGCCGGTATACTTCTGGGGCTCGTCCTGGCAGTCCATATACCAGATGCCAAAGTCGTCGTCCTGGATCTCGATCACATCTGCGTTCACATCGAAGGGCAGCGGGTCGGGGATGTCGTCGTAGGCCACGCTGCCGTCGGCGAACTCGTAGGCGATATCGCACTTGCGGGATGCCTGACGCACTAGCTTGTGCAGCTCCTGCCGGGCGGCGTCGTTGTTCACGGCCTCAGCGCGGTTGAACACGATCAGCTCACTGCGGGCGATCTTGTCCAGCAGCAGGCTGCGCATGGAGTTGTCGCGGGCATAGGTGAGGGCGGTGGTGCCGTCGGCGGTGGCGATGCACTGGTAGACGATCCAGCTCTCGGGCAGGGCCTCGGCCAGGTCCTGCAGCAGCCACATACCGTTGTACTCGATGACCACGCGGCCTGCGCCGGATTCCTTCTCCAGCTTGGTCAGGTTCTGCGGGTTCAGCTCGGCCTTGTCCTCGATGACCTTCACGGTCACGCCGGGGAAGGCAAACTTTTTGGGGTTATATTCTTCTTCGCCTTCCTCGCAGATCAGCAGCAGGGTCTTGTCGCCGGAGTCGAAGTTGGGGTCTTCAAAGGTCTCCTGAATGAATTTGGTCTTGCCGCTTTCCAGAAAGCCCACGAACAGGTAGACCGGAATTTCTTTTGCCATAAGTGATGGTTTCTCCTTCTTATTTTAACGCTCAGCAGCCGAACAGCTCAGCAATGGCCTTCTCGTTCAGCTTGGAGCCGATGACGACCAGCTTGCCGCCCACGTCAGCACCGCGGGCACGCACTTCCCACTCGCCGGGCACATAGTCGAACTCCAGCCAGCCGTCGGCACCGCCGTCCACGATGCCCTTGCTGCGCAGGATCATGCCGTAAGCGCCGGTGTCCAGCTCGGTGAGGGCGTGCTCCACTTCGGCCTTGGTGAACTTGCGGGCCGTCTCGACGCCCCAGCTGGTGAACACCTCGTCGGCGTCGTGGTCATGATGATGGTGATGATGACCGCAGCAGCAGTGGTCGCCGTGCTCGTGGTCATGCTCGTCATGGTCTTCATCGTGATCGTGGTGATGATGCTCGTGCTCATCCTCATCATCGTCGTCGTCGTGATGATGGTGGCCGCAGCAGCAATGATCGTCGTCATCGTCATCATGGTGGTGATGATGCTCATGCTCGTCGTGGTCATCATCCTCGTCATCGTCGTCGTCATCGTGATGATGGCCGCAGCTGCACACGCCGTTCTCATCGTAGTGATGGTGGTGGTGATGATGTTCTTCTTCCTCATCCTCGTGGGCGTGTTCCTCATTGGCCTTGGCTGCCATGGCGATCAGCTCTGCCTTGAAGTCGTCCTTGGTGGACATGGCCTTCAGGATCTGCTCACCGGTCAGGTCGTCCCATGCGGTGGTGACGATGGTGGCGGTGGGGTTCTTCTCGCGCAGCATGGCTACGGCAGCGGCGATCTTCTCCTCGCTGGCGGTCTGGGTGCGGCTGAGCAGGATGCAGCTTGCATGGCTGATCTGGTCGTCGTAGAACTCACCGAAGTTCTTCATATACATCTTGACCTTGTTCACATCGGCCACGGTGACAAAGCTGTTCAGCTGCACATCCAGATGCTCGGCCACGCCTTCCACAGCGCGGGTCACATCGGAGAGCTTGCCCACGCCGGAGGGCTCGATGACGATGCGGTCGGGGTGGTACTGCTCCACCACCTGCTGCAGTGCGGTGCGGAAGTCGCCCACCAGCGAGCAGCAGATGCAGCCGGCGTTCAGCTCGTTGATCTGGATGCCGCTTTCCTTCAGAAAGCCGCCGTCGATGCCGATCTCGCCGAACTCGTTCTCGATCAGCACGACCTGCTGGCCTGCGAAAGCCTCTTTGATGAGCTTTTTGATGAGGGTGGTTTTACCGGCACCCAGGAAGCCGGAGAAGATATCAATTTTGGTCATGATTCAAATGCCTCTTTCTTGTAATAGCACACAGAGCCGCAGAGTGCTGGCTCAAAAATCTTACACTCCTATTATAACAAGGCTGTCAATGGGAAAACGCCCTTTTTCAAGAAAAAATTGTAACATTTTTTGCAAATTGGCGGCATTTTGAGGGAGAATGAACTCCCTCAGTCAAAACCTGACGGTTTTGCCAGCTCCCTCGGGGAGGGAGCCTCTGGCGTGCCCGCAAACTTTGCGCTTACGCCGGAAACTGCAAACCCCTCTGGTGAAAAAGTGGTTCAGAAACGCCCGCAGGCGTTTCTGAACCACAAATATAAAAATATTTTTCCGCTGAACATGGCCAGAGCGCAAGCGGAGGCCATTCCAAACCGTCCCGCCCTCGCATTGCAATCTTTTCGTTTGGATGATACAATAAGACACAAGAAAACACCGCCGCCGGGCGTTTTTTCCGGCTTGCGAAAAACAAAAAAGGATGCGATCGTATGAGCATGAATACCGTTCCCGAGCGCCTTGCCGCGCTGCGCGCCGCCATGGCCGCAAACGGCGTGGCCGTTTATCTGATCCCCGTGGGCGACCCCCACGCCAGCGAATACCTGCCCGACCACTACACCAGCCTGACCTGGTTCTCCGGCTTCCACGGCGAAAACTCCACCTTTGTGGTCACCCGTACCGAGAGTGCCCTGTGGGCAGATGGCCGGTACTTCGTGCAGGCGGAAAAGGAGATCGCGGGCACAGAGATCAAATTGCAGCGCATGGGTGAGCCCGGTGTGCCCACCGTGGAGGAATACTGCGCCGCCGCCCTTTCCGAGGGCGAAGTGCTGGGCCTGTGCGGCCTGACTGCCGCCACCGCCCTCGTGGGCAAGCTGGAAAAGGCGCTGGCGAAAAAAGGCGCTTCCATCAAGACCCTGAACCTCGAGGATGAGCTGTGGACTGAGGGCCGTCCCGCCCTGCCGGACACCCCGGCATGGATTTTGCCGAAGGAATATGCGGGCTTCTCCCCCGCCGAAAAGCTGGACCAGCTGCGCGGCAAGCTCAAAGAGCTGGGCTGCACCGCCCAGTTCGTGGGCAAGCTGGATAACCTCGCCTGGCTTTTGAACCTGCGCGCCATGGACATCGAGTGCACCCCCTACGCCATGGCCTACTGCTATGTGAC
>OCHL01001362.1_pt1 | contig 15814 bp, 17 predicted proteins | sample 1538421 | NCBI WGS metagenome assembly OCHL01 (sample SAMN04571690, study PRJEB22368) | human gut metagenome | biome: human gut; material: stool | host: Homo sapiens | place: Luxembourg | collected 2012-06-01 | reverse complement strand
CCTGGCAGCATTTCGAGATTGAAGCCACCACTGACATACCCGAAGTAAAAGCCTGCAATCCCCAGTAAAATGGCAACGATAATGATGGGTATGACCGGAATCTTTTTCTTCTTGGGGGCTTCCATCATTTGCCTAGCTGCATCTTCGTCCACATATATCTCTTCGGTATCAAGCTGCGTATTATTCTTGTTTATTTCAGCCTGCAGTTCTTTTTGCCTATTTTTTTCAGCTTTAACTGCGGCCTTTTCGTCCTTCTCACGCTGCCTTTTGGCTTGCTTTGCCAACTTCTTCTTTTGAGCGTCGATGCGTTTCTGTTCTTTTGCAGAAAGTTTTTGCTCTCCCTCATCGTTTTTGAGGTCATTATCTTTAGGCGTATCTGTAGGTGCCGCATCGGTAAAAGATACTTTTACCTCTACATCTTTCACCTGTGCCAATGCATCAGGCTCTTTATCCGGCTCGACCATATCTTCCGGCAGAGTCCGTTCTTCCGGAAGCAAGTAGTCTTCTTCACTGTAAGGTGCGATATCTTCGATATATTCCTCCGGCGGCATATCCCCTTTACGGTACGGAACGATTTCTTTTGCAACCTGTACGAGCCTCTTTTCCCTCTCCGCCCGGCGCGTTAGAACCTTGGCGTGCTCGAATTCAAGTTCAGTTAGGCGCAAATATGAACCATCTCTAGCCAAATAAGTACCGTCTTGATAGATTTCAGCATTGTACCGCTCACCGTTTTCTGTGACCAGCGCAACGCATAGAAGCTCTTTCTCACTCATACGAAATTCTCTACCTCCTTAGCTCGTGGCCATAGGGAGTGGCCGTATAATCCAGGATACAAACAGTTCCTGATATGGACCAACATCCAATAGTACAAGAATAAGAAAAACGACTACCAGCAAAACCAGCAGTCGTAAAATTGTATAGATTGGCAGGCAGATTTTCCAGAAATGACCACGTATGGCCCAGAGCCCACCTTTATCCCCTTTCCTTAAGTTACATTTTCTGCAAGAGCAGACCAGATTATCCAAGTCATTGATGCCATGCGGGACGCAAAGCCGATATAACCAGTTCTTCTTGACGCGATTGACCGCAATCACGTGGTCTACCTGCATCTTTTCTTTAGGAATCCGGCGACCACAATAAACACACCTGTATTTACCGTGCTTGGGTGGATGCGCAGCGATATACCTGGTGCGATAAGAATCGTCCCTCTCATATTTTGCATTACTCATCCATGTCCATCCTCCGCAACCCTGTTTTCATCTGGAAATCATCATACTCGTTGCCCATCAGTTCAGCATTTTGGCTAATCCAGCCTTGAAATGCTGCATAGTTCTTGAGATGATATTTGTTCATCAGATATTCTTGGTACTTTCCCATATATTCGCTTCGAGAGATAACGCCGTACATAGCTGTCATGACATAGGTACCGGCATCGATGTTCTCCTGTAACTTGCGACCCCGTTCCCGTTCTTTTCGTTTGGATTCGATTCGGCGCATCTCCTTACATGTTTTCCCGTTTTCTTTTGGGTCATTACTCGGCAAATCACAATATTGGGCGTTTGCGTGCCGGGACACAAAGAAACGGCCACAGCGCTTGCATCGAATCAAAAATCCCCCAGACGTTTTATCCCAATGCTTGCGCATGGATATCACGCACCTTTGGAGGAAAGAAAGCCACGCCAGGCGGACCCTGACGTGGCTTGCACTGATATTCAGTTATCTGCATCTCTGTCAGGCCTCCCTTAATTTTGCGGCGCTTCCAATCGGCGCATTTGGGCATGGACAAACTCTTCTGCAGTTAATCCACTCGCTTTTGCAATCAGCGTAATACCAGGAACCGTGAGTGCCAAACATGCAAGGCAAGACAAAAGAATAGTAGGCAGCAGACATCCTTTCAGCACAATCCAGAAGAGCATACCCAAAGCGATATTCTCTGAAAGAGCTCGCACCAAAACTACGGCCAAAACCATTGCGAGCGCAATAACAATGACTGTCCACTTCAAAACTTTGAAGATGTATCTCCAGATGTCACCGCTTGTAATACGGACCGCTTCATAGGTCGCCATACACTTACGTTTTACGTCTTCCCATGCTTCGCCAGTGGATTCGTCAAAGCACGGGAATCCCATTTCATCGCGCAACCTCTCAGCTGTCTGCCATGCATTTGCTTCTCGCCGGTAGGTGGTGCGGAACCTCCCTCTACCGCTATTCAGAGCATGACCAATTTCGTGCAAAATAGCCACATTACATGCATATGTGCTTATGGTTGGATTTTTCACCATCTCGATACCGGTCACATTGCCGCCAATATAGCGACTGTCGGCATATCGAAATTCCGAATATGTGCCCACCTTGTTTCCAAAGAGTTCGCTCAGATTGGGAAGGACTGCAATATGCAGCTCCTCAAGTTTAGCCTTAACTGATGGATATACATACGCCGGGCACTCAATCAAGTTCTCAGATACCGTTTGCCTGTTTTCTTCTTGCGATTTTGCCAACATCTTGTGATTTTTGAAGATTGCCATATTGAAAAGCCCCTAACTACTCTATTTTCTTTGCCGCACCTTAAGCGATACCAGCAGGAAGGATATTGCGTACATTTGCAATACCGCTATATCTATGTCCCGGTTGCGGCAGGTATTTAACCTTTGCCAGCGGGTGCTTCGGAGCACCATACTTCGGGTTGTACCCAAAGAGGTCAATGTAGCGGTACAGGTCGTCGCGTTCCTGTTCCATCGCTTTCAGCACCTCATACAACGCCATCGCATCGTCAATTGCACGATGGCTATTCTGCACTTTCCCCTCCAAGCCATATGCGCGGATAGCGCTTTCCAGTCTATGCGGGTATGGCCGCCGGTCCTTATACACTGTCATGCTATCGAGCCAATGCAAACCGTCTGGGAATGATTGACCTGCGAGCAGGTACCGCGTGAATTCACCGTCGAATTGTGCGTTATGCGCCACCAGGAGCGTTTGGCCGCCGCGAACCATATCGCCGAACCGCCTTGCGACCTCATCACGAGGCTTACCCTCCTTGGCAAGCATTTCGTCAGTGATACCAGTCAATTCAATGATTTTGGGGGCCAGCTTTCTACCTTCTTCCAAGCAGATAAACTCATCCATCTGGTCAACAATCAATGGTTCACCGCCGTTATTTAAAGGAATACACAAGGCTGCCAGCTCAATAATGCAGTCAGCCGGCGGTGTAAGACCTGTTGTTTCGGTATCGAACACGACCAACTTCTCAAAACCAAGGTTGCGAATATTTTCAAACATATATTTTTGTCTCCTTTCATTTTGCAAAAAAACGCCGACCCAGGTAAGGCCGACGCGGTATAATTCTCCGATGGGATGGCAAGTTATTCCATACTTAATTACATCTTTTTACAAAGTAATATATTTATGTTATTTTGCACTTTTTCTGCGGTTGTGTGGTTTGCAGAGCATTTGGCAATTCTCTGTGACCGTGTGTCCACCTTGAGACCAAGGAATGATATGGTCGGCGTCCATCTCACTCAACTCCCACTTTTTGTCGATACCCTCCGCCTTGCAGAACGGGCAGATTCCCTGCTGCCGCTCGTACGCGGCCCGCTTCTGGCCGGCAGAAAATGCCCGAATATTGAGGGTACGCTCATCATCAGTCAAAACGTATTCATAGACTCCACTCTTCTTCGTGACGTCGTCGTCCATCATCAATGCGGAAATCTTCTTTTCCAGTTCCTTCGGGTCTACCTTCAGTTGCCGATACTTGTTATAGAAGATGCCCCAGGGCAATCCCTTCATTTCCTTGCGGTAGTTCGGGAATGTTTGCTTAGCCCAGCCAATGACATTCTTGAAATATTCCTTCACCTCACTGGCATTTTGGTCATGCTGGTGTTGAGCCATGTATTCCTCGATGCTGATTCCATCGGAAGCTGCACACCAGCTCAGGACCTCTTCCAGATAGTCCTGACGAATGGGCGCCCCCTTCATATAAGATTCCCCGAGTTTATAGGCTACGCAATTGGTTTTCGAGAAGAACAGCTTCGCATCCGCCAGCCAGGGGCCGGTGTATACTGCGTTGCGCAGCTCTTGAGGAGTCAGTTTCTCGCCGGCGATGTTGATGATTTTGAACCACTCCAGTTTCTCGCCTTCGCTGCCTTCACAAACATAGATGGTCAACTTATAGTTCAGGATTTCCTGCTGCTCATTCGGCAGAAGATTGTGGAAGTAGCGGACATCTCCGTTACCGGTCATATCTACGCTGAAACCACCATCAACAAATTTGCAGAAGCTCAGCGTGCGCTGCTGGCCATCCAGAAGTTCATAAGTACCGTCCGGGTTCTTAGCCCAGTACATGACGTTCAAGGGAAAACCCTTGCAGATGGTGTGGATGACTGCTTTTTGCTTTGCATCGTCATAGATGAACTCGCGCTGGTACGGGGGACGGACATTCAGGTTTCCACCATAGGCGACAACGCCAGCTTCCTGGTTGTCTTTGAAGCCGCTGAAAATGTCGGCTACAGTGATTTCAATGGGGGTGATTTTCATATATCATTGGCTCCTTTTATGATTTTCAATGATAAGAGGGAGTATTATTTTTGCCAGTTCAAAACTGCTGTTTCCAAGCCAACCAAGTATAGGTTTGATTTTTTCCCACCTTGTCTTATCCGTTTTTGAATTTTGCGATGCTTCTTCAATCTCCTTGATTTTGTCAATCGCTTCGTTTTTTTGTTCGTCAGTTAGACCCTTTGAGTTTTTTACTTCTGAGCAAGCCTGCTCAAAGGAGATTGAAGGTGCAAAGTTGTTTTGGATATTGATTTTGTTAGTAGAAGTTGTAGGTACTTGTTCCATTGATATAAGTCCAAAACCTGCTTTCGCTAATGTCAATTTTTTTAGAAGAAATTGCATGTTTTCTTTAACCATTTCTGGTGAGTCTTGCAAGGTTGCATAATTGAGGGCTTCGTGACCGTTAGGAACCCAATGACCGTGTAAGCCATCATACAAGTTATTGATAACTCCAACATAGCCAACGACAATTTGTTTGAATAATATGAATCGTTTTGTATCAGACAACGAATCGGATTTTTGTATTTTTTCTATATCGGCAGCAAGTATTTTTTCCAATGTTTCGTAATTTGGAGAATTCATTTGTTTTACCTCCGTCGAATCAAAATGCGATTGTATATTTTTTTACCATTGATAATGGTATAACATTTATAGCCAATCCATCTGGCCGAATTGGCAATGCCAAGAACTTCAAACTGTTCCGGGCAATATTTGTCCAGAAAAGTAATAGGAACGCCCATCACTCCATCGTAATCTTCCGGGATTTCGCAGGTCTTGTCCACATTGATGGCATCGTAGTTGTCGTACTTAGGGTAGTGGTCTTCGTTGCCATGGTAACGCATGTAGAGGTCCATAGGGGTGTGGCGCTTCTGAATGTCGATGTTGGTGAACCACATTACACCAGAAACTCGAATCATTCCTTCTTTGTGTTGCGATGATTTTGCTATGTCTTCGTAGGGCGACTTAAAGAACGCCACATTTCCTGGAAATCCGTAACCCAACCACATTTTATTCTCTTTTAGTTTTGGAAAAACTTCTTTGTATGTAATTGCGTTTTGATTTCCAATGATGACGAACTTTTTGTCGTATTCCATCAGTTGTGCAACAAACTCCCTGAAACAGTTTCCACTCCAGGCAGTCCGGTCGTTCCGCCGAACCAACATGATGTGGTTTCTCTCAAGTGTCAGACAATAAACATTGTCATCGTAAGATACTTTCCGGGGAGTTCCATATTTCGCTACAAGATGTGGTGTTTCGGATGTGCAAATCCGCATATACCAGCAAGGATATACGTTGCCATGTGCTTTGATTTCTTGCAAGCGAATCTGTCCCAATACACCATAGACTTTGAGTACAAGCTCCTGGAGGTTTTCAATCAAACGCTTCGATACGGAAGAATACATAATATAGTTAGGCCAAAACTGTCCATCACCCATCTCATAGCCATGCAGAAGACGCTCCAAATATGGCTTCCCCAGTTCCAGAAAGTAGTCAGGAATATACTTATCCTTTGCCTTTCCATACGGCTGTAAGGCTGTCCACAGCTGTTTGGAATACACTTCATAATTGTGATTCCCGGTCTTGTTCCTGTGAACTTTTGCATCAAAACCAATGCGATGGAACAGGTCCATCACATATTCTTCGTTCTCTTCCCGTTGCTTTATACCGACAGTGTATCGCGGATTGCCCTGTGTATTTTTGCCATCACGCCAATAGCCATCAGCCAGCCAGAACCCCAGGAATTCCAGCCAGTCTTCCAGCCGGATGACCTTCTCAGGAACCATAACTTCCCGCCTTGAATATCTCTCCTTTTGTACTACAAAAGGGATAGTGAATGTTTTGCCAGAACCCTCTTCTCCAGTATAATAAAACCCTCTAAGTTTGAGACAATGGCTGGGCTTCAGTTCATCAGCACGAACAAAACGACAAAATTTCTTTTCTTCATTCCAAACAGGCATGTTATGGTTGTCTGTGACAAGCAAATCCATAGAGTGGTTATGATAATGATATAGCTCTCCCTGAACGGGGCGGATGAGTTTTTCCTTTGCCTTCACATATTCCACTTCGCTCGTAATTGGATTGAGGGAAAGAATCAGGTCACTGTCAATGTCAACATTCTTGAAGAGCTTCCAGCCGTGATTGGTTTTGACTTCTGTATCACTGGAGTAGCAGCTAAATGGCGGATTGGTCACCACCACATCTGCCTCTTTGAGAATCTCAATACACTCTTCGCTGCGGAAGTCTCCATCACTTTCCAGGGGCGTTTGCACATAATCAGGAATACCAAGTTGTCCAGTTGGTAAGTCGGCCGAGACAATCTCCATTTTGTAGGATTGCTTTCCCGGCTCGTAGTGCGTGGAGATGAGCTTTTTCAGACCAAGGAAAATGAAATTCATCTGGAAATACTTCCAGAAGTTCGAGTATTCCGGGTCGTCACAGTTGCAGAAGACTATCTTGCCTCGGAAGAAGTCACGATAATGGTACAGCTCTTTTTCAATATCGGAAAGTTGGGTATAGAACTCATCGTTTTTAACTTTCTTGGCTTGGGTTAAGTTTCTGTTTGGCAACTTATACGACCTCCTAATTCAGAAAAAAGAAAGCCGCCCATTCGGCTTAACGAATAGGCGGGTTGCAAGTATTTTTATTTGTTTTTTATGCAATTTAGCTAAACAATGCCATTGTATGTAAAATACAATGCGCCTTGAGCGGGATGATGTACATCCAATAATTTTTGAGCAAACGCTGACAATGATGTGATTTGTCCATGCTATCTTTTTTTACGTTCTTCAACAACTGTGGGCTGCATAGTACTATCTTTGACAGTTATTTTCCGTTCTTCGATTTCATGACGTCTTTAATGTGTATATTAGCTATCAGATATTTCGGCTTTATCAATAACCCAGATTTGCTGTGGGATTTTCTTCATATGAACATCAAAATGAGGACAATTGCAAAAGAAATAGTAGTCATAATGCTTTAGCTCATAACCTTTTAATATGTTGACAAAAAATTCCTTGGCTGAACTAGGAACAGAAGTAAAAACGAACAAACACATTTTGCTAAAGCCAGGATAATAATTTGCATTTAATTTTTTTAACTTGTTTTCTATACAATGTTGTAACACCGTTATTTCACGGCAATCACGAGAATTTATTATCATCATTTTAAAGGATGTTGCATATGAAATATCCTCGTCCATCTGTTCATCTGGGCAGTAATTTTCTTCATGTGTTTCGCATTCAATTGTTACACCAGATATAACATTTGGCTTTTTTCCTTTTTTCAAAAAGGTATCTTCAGCTTTTGTAATCTGAGGGTCAATAGCTCTCACGACCTCAATGCCCCAGCGCTTATCTTCTGTTTGTATATCTGGTTTCTCTGATAAAAATAATTTCGTACACTTAAACATAGGCTCCTGTTGCAAAATTTGAAGCGCCATTTCTTCAACTATTTTTGTTTCTCTTGCATTCTTTTTTGTAGCCATATTTTGTCTCCGTTTGGTCCTTGGTGTAAAACTCTCAAACAAAAACAGGCAGCCCAACCGGACTGCCTGTCAATAAACTCCCTTAAACTTACAAAATCAAAACTCGCACATTCTCGTTACGGGTTGACACTGCCGCGATAGCATCGGCGATAGCGTTTGAATTGCGAGACTGCCACTCAAAGCGGACCGTCAGATGCTTGGACGCAATGCGGTTCTGGATTTTACGGACAATTCGCATCTCATTTTGACTGGTATGCGCATCACCGTTGAGATAGTCTACAGCATTCTTGTTGTCCGATTGAAGCAACAGCTTGGCGCCATCATCGGGGATTTCTTCAAGCGCAAAGAGAATTGCTCGAAGCTCGCCCTCAACAATATTAGATGTCTCAATTTGCTTGCCGCAGACAAGGCGCGGTTGGCCTGTTTCATCCAGTAAGACGGCCGCAATGCCGGTTGTTTTGGTCTCCTCTGAGAATGTTGCATCCGTGACGATAGTCAGTTCAATCGCATCAGTACACATTCCGATACACCATCACGAACAGAACGTCAGTATCTTCATTCGAATCCGGATTGTCGGGGTGAACCAGCGGCAAGGGAGTCAGCCACAGGTTCTTCGTGTTGTCCGCATTCGCTCGGCCATTCAAAATCTCATCGAAGAGATTTTCACTGGCTTTTTTCTTGCAGACCAGATTCTTTTCCTTAGACAGCTTGGCAAGGCATTTCTTGGCACAAGCGATAGCTGCTTCAGGGCTAATAGCGCACCCCATCGGTCCATAAAAGCGCTGGTCATAGAATGCATACGCAACTTCAGGCTTTTTAGGAGTTTCCTGCGCTGGAGCCTGTACCGGGGCCTGGACAGAAGGTGCTTGCGCAGAGACGCTTGCATTCTCCTGGACTCGCGTAAAGGCCGCCTGTGCCTTTTTCATTTCCATTGCAGCAACATGAGCATTCCAGACTGCAATGGTATTGGTAGCAAGCGCATACAGGTATTCAGCGTCCACCGGAACGATGATTTGCGTCCACTCGGCCCCTTTCTTGGGGGTAACGCCACCAAGTTCAGAGTTGCATTCGCCCTCACAGGACTGAGCCCGCAGAGCGTAGGTGCCGTCCTTCTGACCAGGAATAATATCGAACCGGCGGAACTCTGCCTTGCCGTCCTTGGCACGCTTGGAAGTCGTGCCGCCGATGCAGGACCAGATAGCCTGCTGATATACCCTCTGGCCATTGGCCGCAGCCTTACGCTTTTCGAAGTTCTGGCGTTCCGCAGCGCAGCGACGGGCAAGAACACCATTGGAAATCATCTGGCAAAGCCCCAGTGCGGTTACGCCCATCTTACCGGAGCCATCAGAGCCGGCCTTGACCATCGGAACACCGATTTCAATCGTTTTGACTGGTTCAAAAGAGGGCTTTCCTTTGTGTTCGACAAAAGAGAGATGTAAACGACTATCATAGTCGTCGCCATTGAACCAGTCGGTTTTGGCTTTTACAAACGATTTAAGGGCCTGTGCGTTCCAGATGTCCCGTTCTTTTTTATAAGTGCTATTTTCAGACATTTTAATCCTCCATAGTGGTGACTTTTTCTTTTTCCGCAGTTGTCTCGTTCTCTTTGTTACGTTCCCTGTACACGGACCCGGCAAATCCAGTGAGGCATCCCCACTCGATTTGTGCTAGGCCGCCATCACGGTCGCCGTTACAGGGAATCATGGATAACCCTTTTTCGCAGCGAAGGTAATGACATACCTCTTCCTCTGTTACGGACAGACATTCCGCAATCTGCTTTGTGTTGAGCGGTGTATCTTCACCATGACGCTTAACCATGAATACACTGCTTCCGTTAGCGAAAACAGCAATATTCAGGTCGAATTCCGGGAAGTTATAGGAAGCCGCTCTACCCTCAACTACGAGAAACTTTTTAACTCGCATCGCATTTCCTTTCTACCTCTATTTGAGGCCGGTTTTGGTGTCTGTCACCCGTTAAGGTGACGCGAATTGCCAAAGAAAAAAGCAGCCACCTAAAAATAGATGGCTGCTTGTCATAGCAGGTTTTCAGTTTTTATTATAGGCACAAAATCCCGTTAAGTTTCTTTGACAAAAGATAGTATACTCACTTTGCGACACCCTTGCCGAGACAGAATGATGCAATGAAAGTTGGATGGGTACACCTATGAATTGTACATATTTATTATACCACTCTTTACATAAAACCGCAACGAAACCGGCTTTTTGAGAAAAGAATTTTTGCGCACAAAAATACGCTTGCTCAAAAACGAGCAAGCGGGATGATGCGTTTTGGGAAAAATCAGCCAACAAGGAAGTGGAACAGTGTTCCGAGAGCAGTATCTGCTGCAATCAGCAGCACCGCAGTAAGGGCGCAGACGCAGATGACGACCGCTGTCTTAATCCAACATTCCTTACGTTTTGGCCAAATAATACCTGAAGGAAGGATGTGCCTTTTTGCCTTGATGGCCACTTCCCCGCCCTTCTCAGCAATAGGTTTGATAGCGTCCTGTACGCCCTTTTTCATGTTTTTGCTCATGGCAGCCTCCTTATCCCCAAATTGCCATAACTGTCAGCAGAACACCGCAGACACATGCCACAACGATAATGGCTTTACGAAGCGTTCGTTCATTGGTATCTCGCATAGCAGCTGCACGAGAATTGTTTGATTCGGCAAAGCCACCAATGGTACGCGTTTCACGATGATTGGTCATCAGCGTACCAGCAATCAGGGCTACGGACCCGAACAACACCAAAATACCCAGAATAATCTGAATCACACTCATTTTTTTCACCCCACCTTTCAGTCCAAGAAACCCTTATGCTGACGGACAACCATATACGAATCCACCGCCGTCACAGCTTCGAGAGCCACACCACAGACAATAAGCAGTGTTGTACCGCCGAGCTGGATTTGCAGGCCCGTGAGATTACCAAGCATAATCGGAAGCGCCGCGATGATTGCGAGAATCAGAGCACCCAGGAATGCGACAAACTTTGCGGCTCTTTCGAGGTATTCTGTTGTCGGAATCCCAGGCCGAATACCTGGAATTGTGCCTCCGTTCTTCCGTAGGCTATTCGCAATCTGTACAGCGTCAAACTGAATATCGATGTAGAAGTAGTTGAATGCAAAAATCAGGGCGATGTAGATAATGTCATATACCCAGTTATAGGTATTAAAGCCGAGTAACGCATTACGGAGTCCTTCATTCCAATTTGCACCAATAAACGAGCCGATAGTAGCCGGAAGGCTCATAATGGTACTGGCAAAGATGATAGGCATAACACCGCTCATCACGACCTTAATGGGAATGTAACTGTGTCCGGCGCCAATTGAACTTTTGCCATTCACAGAACGCGAATACTGAATAGGCACACGCTTTTCTGCGTCGGTAGATTTTACAACGAAATAGATAGCAAGCACTGCAAGAATCGGCAATACACCGAGCATGATGGCATGTAGAATCTCATGTTCCTGAATATAAAGGATAAATGCCTCAAACAAATACACAACATCTGCCCACCGGGAAATGATGCCAGCGAAAATCATCAGCGACACACCATTGCCGATACCGTAATCGTCAATCTGCCAACCGAGCCATACAACCATCTGAGAACCAGCCACAAAAGCTGCAACAATGACAACAGCGACAAACACACCAGAGATGCCAGTCATGAAGGCCAGCGCTTGATAAGACCGCAGCATAGCATAATAGCCGATAGCCATAATTAGCGCGAATCCTGCAGCCACGTACTGCATGATTTTACGATACTTGTCAGTTTCTTCTTTCCGTATCCGGTCCAGCTGCGGGAACACAACCGTCAACAGTTGTACAACAATGGAAGAATTGATGTACGGTGAAACACCAAGTGCAAATACCGCACACTGACTCAACGCACCACCAGATAGCATATTCATGTATGCAAATAGGTTACCGCCTTCAAAAATGCCAGAAATGACGCCATTATCAATAAATGGCACAGGAATGGCACATCCTACACGGAAAAGGAGCAGAACTGCCAGCGTGACGAATAGCTTTTTTCGTAGCTCTGTAACGGTCCAGAGATTTTTCAGTTTGTCCAAAAATAAGACCTCACTTTCCATTTGGGTTAATCGTCTACAAACAGCACTTTCGCACTATTATTTTCCAAAATATTCATCAATACCTTACCGTCATACCCCCATAGGAGTAGGCCGAGCAAAGCGTATGCTTCTTGTTTCATGGTTGAAAAGCGAGCGGGCGACATGTTGTGGAGTTTTGCTAACTCCTGTTCCCGAACATAGGTGCCTTTGCCATCAGCTGTTGCAACTGTCCGATTGGATACCAGGGATTTAAGAATCGTTGAATAACGATGGCCATTCACCGGATAGTACTCAATGAGTGCAATGGAGCCGGCAATCAGGAGCAAGAACTTCAGTACGATATTGGTACTGTACAGCACGCTTCCCCGCTCTGAGTAGCGCAAAACCTCTGCAGGCGTTTTAGCCCTAAGAACTGTACTTGGTATGTCGGCCACATCACTGTTGTTCCAAAAAAGCCGCGTATACTCACGAAGCAGGAGTTTTACGTTGTGGTACACATACATATTCTCATCATCCTGCCCCATTGCATTTTCAATAGGTGAGCGAATCAGGGCCGGAATTAGGCTTTTCATATCTTGTCCGCAAAGGCGATGCATAACTTTTACAGCATCACAGAGGTATTTATTTACCTCAAACCGGCTAACACTCTCTGCCACATCGGGCTCTATATCCAGAATCAGGCGGATTACGTTTTGATATTGTGTCCCGTATTCCGGATATGTTGCCAAGCGGTCCACTGCGGCATCCAGTGAATCAAGTATTTGATGGCACAGGGTATAATATTTCTCTCGGTTAGAGAGAAATAGCTTGTTATCATACCCGAAGGCATCATGGAGCATCTTCTGCGTATCAGCAAATTTGGAAACATCACCAGACTCTATTGCCAAGTTGATGACATCCGAGATGCTTTCACCGTACAAAGACCATTTTAAGGCCGGGTAAAGAACCATTCCCAAAATGGTATTAGTGTATTTTGGAGACGATTCAAGAAGCTTGTTTAACTGATTCTTTGCGGTGCCAGAATTTGGCTTTTTCGTAAAAAGGCTGGATAGTTGTACGCCGTTATAGAATTCTCCAGTAAAAAATGCTTCATTAAGAACTGTGGCAAAGTCAACATTCTGTTCTGGTGTCACAGTTCAAACCCCCATTTCGTTTTCGCACAAATTTGCTGCCGAGCCAAATCACGTTCCGCTGCGGTCAGCAATCCTTTTTCCATAACGTCAAATTGACGGAAGCTCATGCCGTTGTCCGCAACAGCAAAGATGAATCCTTGCCATAGGTTCATAGGAAGAAATTCTGCCGTTTGATGATTCAGGATTTTCTCCATATCCCAAGCCATTTTATGGTCATCGGTCACGACCCGAATCCTATCGTCTTTTCTTGGAAGCATATGTAAGGTCTTATTTAGTGTTTTTAGCTTGTTGATGGAACTGTCGCCACTCGCATAACCATCAATGCGCAGAAAGCCATCTATCTCTGTTGGAATGACATGCGCCGCGACCGCGCATCGCTTGTCTCCCTCTTTTTTGACCATTGATGAAAGATAAATAAATGTCACCTTGACACACCTCCGTCAGAAGAGCAATTTATGTGAGTTAGGCCAAAATTGCGGCGTATTGATTTGCGGTTTTGGTCAATATGTGGTATAATAAGTACACAGTACAAATATGCAACGCTGCTACGTTGCATGTGTTATAGCAAGAATAATATGAAAGGGTGAATTACATGGCCGAAAAGGACTACAATGTACCAGAACTTACAACCGAAGAACTTCAAAAGCGTATCCGAAAAATCGACACTATGGATTTGTCATATGGGTATGTCCAGTTAATGGAAGCGACAAGAGTTAAATATGGCCTCTCCATTTATGACTGGTGCAGAGTGATAGGTATAACCCCAAGCGTATATTCTGGACTTCTTGCCGTTAAGCCAGGATATGCAAGAAATGGAACCAAGAACCTCACAATTATTGCTTCTATTTTCCGATTCTGCTATATTTTTGGATACGACCTAAACGGTGTTGCAAAAGAATTCGCGACGCAACGAGAAGAACTCTCATTCAGTTTTGATGAAATTTCTTTGTGGTTATCAAAGTTCTCAGATGAAACTTTACTCTCCATCGCCGACACGATACATTCCTCCAACGAACCCAAGTTGTCACGTTCACGTAGCATAACGGCTATTAAAAACTACATTGAAGCAAGAAATAACATTTCCGCCAACTCGAAAGTAAACACCGATTCAGAAAGTGCGGAAAACAACAGCAAAACAAGCGATGATACTGTTATTGTAAATGACAGCGAGCTCTAAATACATACTGGGAAGTTCACCCTTCCCGCCGCCCCGCCGATGTGTTCCAGCACAAAAGCGGGGCACTTTTTGAGACCTGGTATATTCAAAAAGTCAGGAGCCGAAAATATCAAGCGCCGCCAACAGGCCCTCTTGACTGATTTGTGGGTCATCGTCTTCTTGTTTTTGTGGGTTTACCGTAGTCTCATTCACTACCATAGTGGGGTGAGGAGGGGTAACGGATTGTTCGGGAGCTTTATCTTGCTCAGAGCGGAACGCTTGTTCATCCGTAGTTTCTATGATAACAGGCTGAACACTGCTTTTCGGCCGCTAGCCCTTTCATGGAGTTCACCTGCCAGGTCATCAATTACCAGAGACGTCACATAGCGAGTCGCCTGCCGATTGGCTGACAGCTTTTTTAGGTATGTGTAAGCGGCTGCCTCACTTTTCACACCCATATCAAAATTGAGATTTAGCCGTCGCCGTTCGGTCCCTGGCGGCTTACGCCTTGGCCTTGCCACGATAGACCTCAATGCCGGCTGAAGCAAGCCGCGCCATTTCCTGCGCGTAGTAGCCCCTTGCATTCGCCTTGACATCTGGAATCAGGACAATATCATTGTTGCCTTTCTCAGTAATATACCGATGGAAAGCATCAAACAGTAGAACACTACCGCCGCCAACCATACAGATATACCCCATATACAGGTCAACTTTTCTGGCTTCCAGCTCAAGAATCAGTTTCTTGACAAACTCATTCTTGGCACGTTCAATGGACGCCTTCATGGCATCCGGACAAGATTTCTTTCCCTGCATCAGAACATCAATCATAAAATCATCAATGTTCCGGCCGCAATCCTCCATAATGGTTCGGTGTACCAGCTTAAACAATTCCAGCACGCCCATCTCTTCGAGCGTGATGCCGGGGTTCTGCGGTTTCCGGTCAATGATGGAAATGACGTTGGTTGTCCCGCCGCCGATATCGATGATGTACGACCGGCTCGACTGAAGCATCTCATTATAGATGCGAGCATCCGAAATGGCCGCGCTGATGGTCTGGGCATATACTCCGACATCCACAATGCGAATCGTGAACGGAATCCCATCACTCATATAGTGAATCGGCTTGCCTTCATTACCGAAGAATTTACGGTATTTTTCTCGCAGCAGTTCACCACCTACACGCAGGCTCAGGTGTTCAACAGGAAGACCAAGTGCCAAACCGACGTCGCAGATATATTCTGTGCCGCCAGGAAAGGCGGCTTGGAGTTCGTTGGCAATCGCCGCAAGTGTCAAAACGAAGTAATCTTCATCCGACGTCTTATCCCGCCGGGCTTGGAGACGGTCGTTTGTGATGCTGTAATACTGGTCATTTACCATAACGGACCCGACTGTCAAGGGTGGAGGAACGGTTC